>Ga0181568_10005056_pt1 | contig 11650 bp, 11 predicted proteins | sample 101ome_20_FD_133758 | JGI IMG/M metagenome (GOLD analysis project Ga0181568, IMG submission 133758) | Coastal salt marsh microbial communities from the Groves Creek Marsh, Skidaway Island, Georgia - 101404AT metaG (megahit assembly) | ecosystem: Environmental > Aquatic > Marine > Intertidal...
ACAGCGCCACCCTTATTAAATCCCTGAATTTTATCAGCATTATTTAATTTATTTAAAGTAACGCCGCCAAGCTTCTGTGCTGCTTTTTTGTTTAATACAAATTCACCAGGAGTTAGTAGTGCGGGTACTGTGTCCTCGGCCGTTCCGCCCTCAGCAAATTTTTGCACCATGCCGCCGACAGCTAACTTACTTCTTTCTCTATCATAAACAAGTTTTTTATTACCCATACTTTCAAGAGTTTTTAATTGAGCGGCCCTTACTTTTTCATCTCGCTGCTCAAATCCTGTAGCAACATTATTTTTCTTATCTGTTCTAATAGCAACACCTTCAGCAACCATCTGGTTGACAATACTATCAGGAACACTATGTACAGGTCTACCGCCAACAGATCGACCCTGTGTTAATGCCTTACCTAAACTATGATCAAGAGACATTTGGCGAGAATCAGTAAAAGCTCCTTCAGCAATTTCTTTAGCTCTTTGACCTAATGCTTTTTCCCATTGTAAACCTTTGTTAATTTCATAAGCATCATAACCGTTACCACGACTAGTTGTTGCTACAACATCAGTAGTCGGTATATAACGCACACGCCATGAATCACCATCGTATGCACCACTGGTTTCTATCTCAGCGATTCTACCACCTCTATTGTACCCCTTAATTCTACCGCCACGATTCAACTGTTCAAGATTTTCTGCACCTATTTTTTCAACAGCTTTCTTACGAATAACAAACTCGCCAGGAGTTAACATGGCAGAAACAGTATCTCTATTACCAGTACCTGGAACACTACCACCTTTAGCAAAGGTCAGGCCTTCTGGATAATTGCCACCAGCAGATATTTTACCAATAGCATTAATAGCATTAGCAATAACTGTATTAACATTATTAAGAGTGGTATTAAGCTGATTAACAGATCCAGTTAAGGTAGTGAGTGTTGTTGTATTATTTGTAAGAGCAGATGTATTATTTTGTGTATCTTGTGATTGTACGGTTACATTAGAATCGCCACCCCCGCCACCTAATGCACCGCCAATAGTCTTTCCAATATCGCCAATACCGCCACCACCAAGACCGCCCTTAAATCCGCTAATAAATTCTGTGATGAACTTTAGGCCCTTCACGGCAGTTAGTGCAGTTAATAGAGGTAAAATTGGTTTTAAAGCACCGGCAACACTAATAAAAGCTGAGGCTAAACCTAATACAACTTTAGTAATAGTTTGAAATGTGGCGCTTTGTCCAATCTCTCTAATCAAAGCTGCAAATTGTTCTCTAGTTTGTTGGAATTGTACGGCTAATGATGCTTGTGCTTTAATAGCATCGGTAGATAGTGAGGCGGTACCTCTTTGTGCTACTCCAAGAGCTTCTTGGGCAGTGGCGAACTCTTGCACTAATGGGATAACTTTGCCGATCTGACGGAACCCACCAAGCTCTTCAACAATACGAGTAAATCTGACATCTCTTGGGTCTAGACCTTGAAGCCCTTCACTAAGTCTTTTAATGGCTTCGTAAGCACCAACGAATTTACCTTGACTATCTTGTAATTCAACACCAAACTCTCTGAGGAATTTGATAGTACTACCTCGTTGAATACGAGTAAAAATAGTTCTTAAGCCTGTTGCGATAGTTTCAGCGCTTTCACGAGTAGTAGCACGAACACTTGTAAATACTGCTACGAATTCATTCAAAGCATCTTTACCTTCACTCACACCTTTACTCGCGGCAGCAAACACACCACCAGCACGAGATATTGCGGTAATAATATCACCTGCTTCAACAGCAAAAGCACCCGCAACAGCATTAATACTACCTAACGCAGCTTCTAAGTCTTGTGCGCCAATTTTAAACTGACGCATTAAAGCGATACTACCCTCAGTTGTACTATTAATGTCACTAAACGTTGCTGCTAGTGAAGTTTTAGCTAATGCTTCTAGTGCGGTTTTCGCTTGGCTAGCACTTAAACCAGCCTGAGCTAAGGTTACAGAAACTTCTGCAAGATCAGTGGATGCAACACCAAAATTTTTAGCAAGTTTAGATATTTCGTTAGATAGTGCTTGAATGTCTGATTTAGATCCGTTAGTAACCTGAGAAATTCTAACAAGCTGTCTTTCATATGCTATAAATGCTTGAAAGCTATCGGTAACAGCACTACTAAACCTATTAATGATAGATGTAACAATACTAAAGGCGGCAAATCTTTTTACAGCTAATGCTGATTGTTTACCGAAATCTTGAATGGCAGTAGTAGCTTCTGCGACATCTTTAGAACTTTTCTTAAGATTGTTAGAAGTGTCTGCAGCTGTTCTATTGAAAGTTTTGGCCACATTATTGGTTTGACTAAAGCCTGATGATAATTGTTTTAGAGCATTACCTAAGCTTGTAACATTAGCATTGGCGCTTTTAGCAGCAGCCGAAAGGGAGCCTAATTGTTTGTTTATGTTGGCTATATTTTTTGCAGAGTCTGCTTGTATATTGAGTGATACATCGGCCTTAATGCCAGTAAGTTGTCTGCGAATATCTGCGACAACCTTTTTTACATTATTGGGGCCTTGTAAATTAAGAGCTACTGTTAAGTTAAATGGTTTGGCCATTTGTTATCTCCAAAAGAAAAGCCCTATGCTTGCACACAGAGCTTCTCGTTAATGTACTAATAGGATAAATATTATTCATCAGCTTTTGAACTAGCTTTTTTCCTAGTGCGCTTTGCTTTTGGTTTAGCTGTAGTTTCTGGTTGTTCTTCATCTTTTGGTTCTTCATCTACAATAGGTTTGCCGTTTTCGTCGAGAAATGGGCTAAATTCAAAATCATAATTATCATCTTCTTTTAATGGGTTTCCATCGATATCAACACGCTCATTATTTTCATTAATAAACCTGCCATACTCATCAATAAGTCTACCTTCTTCATCAATTAGTCTACCCTGTTTATCTACCGGTCTTAAGTTATCATCCACAAAATGATATTTAGTTAAGAATTTATTTTCCGGTAAATTTTTCTCAAAATTATCATCTAACCCATATAACATATTAGCCAATTTTTGCGCACCAATAATTGCTGCTGGTTCAATCGCCCTATTAGTATAGTCCTCATATCCTGAAAAATAAGGCTGATTAGTATCTTTATACACCACACAGGCAGATACTAAGAAATTAAATTTAGCATTATCAGCCTGTCCTTCAGCAGTATGAGAGTCTAGCGTTGTTCGTGTGGAAATAAGGTCTTTTAGCTTATCTCTACACTTTCTCATTTCCATTGCGGCTGCTTTGGCCTGCTCTAGACTAATACCACCTTTGGCTAATTTTCTTTCATTGTCGAGAATTTGTTTTTGTGTAGTTTGGTATTCCATCTCTTTTTTGCTATCCCACAAGCCCTGCTCATGCATCACATCATCAAGTCTTGCTCGAATAATAGATCCAGAATTAATAGCATCAGAAAAAGCGCGATTATATATTTTTTGTGCTTCCCTTTGGTTTTTGGGCGAAGGCGATTTAACATAAAGCTCTACATCTTTTCCGTCTTTTTTAATCTTAAAAGCATTATCATCCATTGTCTTTTCTCCTGTTATTCATAATGAATTTGTATTCGTACATATTATCGTCTACTGTTAGTAATTCCTCTATTTCGTCCAATCCTTTTCTGATATGAAAATTTCCATGATTAAGTATTTCTGTTCTTAATTCTTCCCATAAAGCCTTAAATTCTTTTTGTCTATCTGTAAGTTCTTCTTGGTTGTGGCCCCATAAATAACCAAAATAATCTTCTATTCTAGCAATAGATCCTATCATAATAGTTTTAAATCTGCTTTGTGCAATACTTAATATCATTTTTTTATATTTAGTCACTTTTATGCTCTCTTAATATTCTTTGTCTCATGGACGGAACTTCTTGCCACGCTATATCTTTATTTTGTGTTTTGACATACTTCTGCATTTCTCTAATATCTTTATTTGTTTGCGGGTCATTTAAAGACATAACGCTTTTGATTTCTTCTGGAGAATTTGCCATAATAAATACTTCTCCAGCATTTTTGTCTTTGATAGAATTTTCAATATCTTGTTTGCGTTTTTCTTTCTTCTGCTCTTCGTTTTGATGAATAATCCATCCATCTAAAGCATCAGAGTCTTTAATAATATCTTCATCTGGGCATTTAGGGTGTTGTCTAATATTGTCTAGCATTTGGCTAACACTAATAGCCATTTTTTGTTCCTTATTACATTTTAATATAGGCTTATCAAAAACTTGGGTATTAGCAGCACCCCAAAGATTTTTCCATTCCTCTGTATTAACTAAATCTCTTATATTCTTAACCGACAAATCTTCCATTAAGCTATTAATCCTATTGAAATAATATAATCTATTTCTTTTTTTAATTTTAAAAAATAAGTCGTCTTTATAATACACCGTATTCTCTATTATGTATCTATTTTTAAGCATGCTAGCATATGACTCTTTGGTGAATTCATAAAAAGTATATTTCTGATAGTGCAGACTGTTGATCTCATTTTGTATTTGAGTCAACTTGTCTTTAATGAGCTTTTTGGTGTCAACAAGATGAAAATTGTAATATAGCTGAACTTTTAACTTATCAATATCTTTAAAGCTTTGTTCTATTTGTTTTTCTTGTTCAGGTAGCCATATATTGTGATACTGTAAAATAAAAAGCCTGCGATCTTCTGCTAACCAGTCTTCATTATTATCATATTTTAATTCATCAATTATGTGTTCATAATATTTTTCTGCCTTGTTCTCTATATCAATAGAAGTAGGAACAACTTTTAATTTATACTTTCCTATATGAATATTATAATATCCATCAATAAGCCTAGATAGCGTCTTATAATTAATGTCCACTTTAACTAACTTTAAATCCGTTATAACAATTATAATTATACGTTATGATAACATTAGAGCCGTCAGTATTCCCACCAGCATAATCTATATTACTTAATATACAGCCGCTACATTCTATAGAATTATCATTACACAAATTAAAACTCACACTAGTTTTATCTTTAACGTTCTTTTCCTTACATATTCCAGAAGAAGGATAAATAAACTCATAATCATCAAAACTAGCATCGTTTTGATATAATATGCTAGCTGATATTGTGGTAACTATAGGTAGTGTCGGGTATCTATATGTTTTTTCATAATTACTACGAGCTTTACCAAATTCTTGTACGGTATTAACGTTGAATGTCGTAGATATACTAACGCTATTAAGAATACCGCTAGGAATACTAGTGCCTAAGTCATAACTAGAAATATCTTGTCTAGCTAAAACGTTTTGAGAGCTAGGTTCTACAGACGGCAAGTCTTCCATTACGCTAATATTACAGTCCCCAGATGGAGATATTTCTTTATGAAATCCAATAAATTCTATATCTTCTGTTAAAAAATTATCCACATTAAAATTATATGAAACACTATCTATGCTCAGGTTCTTAAAGAAAACAGCCACATAATTACCAGAAGAATCACTCAGGTTTTCCAGCGTGTCACTCCCGGTAAAAAGGCAAATCTTATGAGAATGATCAGCAATTATATCCTCAAATTCACCTACAGGATAAGTTAAAGAATTATCTATAATCCTAGAAACAGATATTCTTACTCTGGGAATATCAGAATAAATTTCTGGAATATCATAAGATCCAAATTTTTCAACTGGATATAAATTATTTTCTGTATTTACAGAAATGCTTTGAACACCGGCCAAAGGCTTACCATTAAAGGCTAGCCCTTGGCAGGCGTAAAAAACTCTTTGATTTCCCATCTGTATTTCCTATTAATCAATTAATTTAGAGTGCTAGGCGTAAACTCATTATAGATAGTATAACTATAAGTAAGTGTAGCATTACCACCACCAGTATCACCACCACCAAAAGCAACGCTAGTAAGCGTAGCATTACCTAGCTCAAATGTATAAACATCAGCACCACTACTATCGCATAATGTAAGGGTAACGTCTTGTTTGGAAAGATTTAGACCACTACAAGCGGTTTCTGGTACATCGATTTCTTGTTCGTCAAGACTATTAGCGATAACTTCAATATCCATGCTAATTTCAAGAGGGAAATTAACATATCTATGAAATTCTTTAAACTGACCAAGCTTATACATAGATTCACGACCAAAGTCAGCACTAATACTAACACTACTAACATTTGCACCACTTACCTCGACTGGCAATCCGTCAATCTGAAAGTTTTGTCTACGCAGTACTGTTTGTCTATCTGTATTACCTACATCAGGATTGCTTAATTTACTAGTACCAGCAGTTTTAGCTAACCCAACGAAACTAGCTTCTTCTGTAAAGTCGCCATCAACAGTAAAGTTGTAACTTAATGAATTAAGGTAAATAGGATCGCAAGTAATGCTAGTCGCAGCCGTACTCTCATTATGAGTTTCTGCAGTATCTTCGCCAACGCTAAATACAACCTTACTAACCTTATTAGCAGTATTAACAATGCTACCACTGCCTACAGCAAGATTGTAAAGTAAGCTACCGCCATCTAAGGCTTTGGTAATACTCACTTCAACATTAGGGTCACCAACAACATTATCATAAACCGCTAAACGACCAAGCTGGAAAACCTGCTCGATATTAAAATTAGTGTTCATTGTTACGCTTTGGGCGCCAGTAACTGTTGTTGCAGTGCTTCCGCTTTGACCAACAGCAACGGCTTGTGAAGCATAAAAAACGCGTTTATTTGCCATAATTATCTCCGATTAAAATATATTTTGTGGGGGTAGACTTAACGATATATACACCATTTTTTTTAAACAACTATAATTTCAGCTGTAGTTCTTATATTACACTCAAATAAATCAGCATTAACAGATTCGACCTCTGAAAGCACCATATTTTTCAATCTACAAGTATTCCAAGTATAATTGTTAATCATATCCATATATGATAAACGATTAGGATTTAGCGTTCCATCATAATTTAAAGCATGTTTTTGATCTCTGACTATAGCATCAACATCGTAAAATTTTAATACTTTATCTTCTTGGTATCTTAAAATATCTGTAATATTATTACGATCATGATAATTATTAGCCACTATATGAAAAAGAAAGTCTTGATCGATTCTTAATGATTTGTCTCCCAGCCTGAAAGGTTTAGCAGACCCTCTGGCAACAGTCTCTATCACAATAGCGGGCATTTGCACTCTTTGATGCGCAGGAACAGTGAAATCTCCCTTTTCCCTATTTTGTCTATGCTCTTCATTATTATTGGTATTATATTGTAATTCTTGCCACCATTGAGCATCAGTATAATTGTACACCTGCACCCATCGATAAGAATGGCTCATCTCTATGTTTAAGCTGGGCGATTGTCTATTTTGGAATATTATTCGACTATTTTTATAGTCAATATTATATGCATATTGGCCTGTTGTATTAGTGTCATAAAAGGTATTATTAATATAAATACCACTAATTTGGATAGGTTGATGTCTATCGTCTACGATACCGCTCTCATATACCCAATCCTTGCGCGCTGTTTGCCATATTTGCCCTGTTTTAAAATTAGGGTCATTGACTGTGTATAATTTATATAACGGGTTGCTATGGACGTTTTTGACGGGTCTGTGGATGTTTATGAAGCCGCCACTATTTAAAAATCCAGCGTCTAGAAAAGACTTCATGTTAATTTCTAGGTGGTTGGTCAAAAGTGTGGCACCAATATTGTCTATACCATAAAATATACTCATAATTTAACCACTTTATTAATAGCGCTATTAATTTCCCCATCCACACTATCTAATACACGAGTAATCCAATTACTAGTAGCAGTCCCAGAAAATGTTGATGGAACCTTCCATTTCCCAGAGGTTTTCTTTTTCATCACAGCATTGCCTGTTCTACTATTTTTATTTCCACCCAAAACTACCTCGTATTCTTTAATAATGGTTTTATCACCTAGTAATAACAGCCATTCTAACCATCTTAACTGTTCGCCCTTTTTTGTAATCAGGGTGCTAGCTGGTATATTTAATACGTCTGAATAATCTTGTTGTATCATTAAAATTTCTAATTTAGCGTATATTTGATTTCCTACTATTTTAGCAGGTTGCTCGCTTACTTCTATTCTTTCCCATATATTTAATATTTGAGACAACCTATTCTCTGGATCTGGTAGACCAAACTCATATTTTAATCTGCCGGAGATAAGAGACTGATATTCTGGACTGTTAGTAATACCATTTTTAACAATATTTTGGATCTGTGGCTCAAGCTTACTAGCAATATTTTTAAAATATCTTCTAATATCAGGAAGAAGACTTTTATTAATAGAGGATATAATATCTATATCTGAATTTAATAATTTTGTAGAAAATTTCATTAGGCACTTCTTTCCCAATTAGTAAAGATATACCTATTATCGCCCAGACCAACAGGTTGTGGTTCTGATATTCTGGTAAATTTATTTTGAGCATAAGGGGAGACATTAGTATCTACAATAATATAATCTGCTGTTTTTAATTCTGTATACATACTGATAGGGGTAATAGTTTGCATGTCGCCAACAGGAACATTAACATTGCCAAAGTTAATGAATTTTTTATTGTCAAATATCACCACAATATCTTGTGATGTTGTAGTTGTAGTGGGCATAGCCCCTATACCGTTACAAACTGGACAAACATGACCTTCTGGAAACCATATATATTGACCGCTAGCTTCGATAGCAGGATCTATAGGTTCAGGAGGAGAGGTAGTTGGTGTAACATAATCAATACAAAAATTATCAGAATATTCCCCGTTATGAACACTATCACAAAAATTTATAAATTGTGTAATTTCGGATGTTTGATCAAAACAGTTTTGATATACATAACTACATAAAATATCCTCTTGGTTAACACTAGTGTTTGTCACCACAGTCTTGCCAGCTCCAGATAAGCTGACCAATAAATTATCATAAGTAGCCTGAATATCTGATAGGGGTGTACTGCCAGTACCGTCTGTTGCTACACTAACTGTAGTACTGCTAGCAAAAATACCGCTAATATATGCAGGGGTACTTGGATCATTAATCATATCTAAAATAAGTTGATAGCTGTCAGTAGCACCAACAGGGTTTCCGCTATCACGTAAAACATATTCACCAAGATTTAAACGACTAGAAAATAAATAGTCATCTGCAGTATAGTCTGTGGGATACAATATATTGTAACTAGGATTATATGGAGTAACATCTAGCACAAACATTAACAGATCAGGGAAAGCACTCTTAAATAAAGGCAGCCCACTGTTTAAAATAGGAAAATCTGCGGTATTGCTATTTTCATCAATTAATAGTATATAAATATCAGAACGGTTTGGTAAAATTGGCGCAGCGGTTGTGGTGTTTGTTTCTGCTAATTGTTGAGTATATTTACAGCTAGATCTTCCTGTCACAGGATTAATATAACAATTAGGACATTCTTCACCTTTAGGGTCTTCAAAAACAATAGAACAAGGCACAGCTAGACCATTAGCAGATAATAGTCCATCTATTGTATTATTATAAATAGTTTTAAGTGAACTTAAGTCGATCATGAATAAAAGTCTCTAAATCTAGCATATTCAGTATTTAAATATCTAGGATCAAAATTATTGCCAACGAATGGACTAAGTATAGCTTTGATAGAATTTGCATTACCTATTTCATGTTCCATCCTTAATTTTTCATACATTTTGCATGGGCCTGTGTCTAGGATATCTTTATAGCCCTTAAGACTACCTCCCACAGATATACTAGCAGCCCCTAAACCTGCCCTAATACCTTCACTAGCAGCCTTTGTTCGAAATGTGCTTTGATCTAAAATACAAGCTGATTTCAAAGATACGAAACTAATAAAAGCCTCGTCCCTAGTATTGGATAAAGAGGGGTCTGGAGTGATTGTTAAATTTAATACATCACATTCATAATTAGTGTCTAAATTAATTTCTCTAGTAACATATTGACCAGCCACAACAATTACCTGTTGTAGTCTGTCGTCGCTATATGTTGGGTTGTCGTCCCAGTCATTAATCCAGGTTCTAACAATAGTCGGTATTTCTAGTATCCAGCTCATAATTACTCAATTATTAAAAAAGAAAGAAAATAAGGTACAAAAATATATACACTAAGTTGGGGTTGGTTCTACTGTAATCACACCGCCAAAGGTCGCACTAGTTGCAAAATAATACAAATAATAAAAAGTACCAGTATTTCCAGCCCCTGGATACCATCTAATAGTGCCATTTCCAGTAATATTATTACTGACACTACCCACTGTCACAGCCTCAAAAGGCTGAGAGGTATTGTTGGTGATAGCTAGAGGGTATGGAGTTCCACCAGGATCAGGAATAACATTAATCGTTAGTATGTCTGTGTCGTATATGGTGATTGTTGGATTAGAAGATGGAAAAAGCTGTCCGTTTCTGTCAGGATCTGAACCAGCATTAAGACTTATCGCATAATAAATTGATGGATATGGTTGAGCAGTAACAGATATTGTACCATAAACAGACGGTAGGTTTGTTTTCAGTATTCTAAAACTATTATTATCTCTATATACTTTAACTAAATTACCACTATCTGCTGAGAGTATGTTATAGTCACCGTCAGAAACAGGGAAAGAGTCTGCCATTTTAACCTCCAGATTGAATAATATTATTTTCAACACCCAACTGCATTACGTATCCGATAAGTGCAGTCATGGCTGTTTGTAAATTAGCGTCTGTGTCGGACTTTTCCAGCATATTCTCAACCCTAACCCACTGGCCATTTCCGGGTTCTAGTTCTGCTACGCCATCAAACATACCATATTTGTGTAGTTTGACTTCGCCCGTAACGTCGCCGTTAGGATCAGGAGCGCGAATAACGATCTCCTCAATCCATACTCTGTCATAAGTTTTAGCGGGAATGACCGCTGGATCAACTGCATTTAGAATTGGTAAATCTGCCATAATATTCTCCTTTTTTAAGTTAAACCATAATAACCTTTAAAAACATTGTAATTTTGTAAAATCTCATCTGAAGAAAGAGCTTTGTTATATAGCGCAAACGTACCTATATTCATTTGTGTTACATGTTCGCCATCTCCAGCATTTCTTCCAAAATAACCCCAAAAAGAAGGATATTGAATGGGAGTATATCCAGAAAATGTACTAATGAGAGTTGTATTTTTATAAAGTCTAGCAGCGCTACTACTATCTAGAGTTAGTGTAACCATTTGCCATCCAGAATCCCAATTCGAGCCAGTATTAAAATTAGCTCCGCTAACTCCTGCATATCGAGCAACTATCCTGCTTCCATTAGAAGCAAAAACATTGGTGGTATTTGTGCCACTTCCTATACCAATAGCAATTCCATCTGGCGAATCATCTCTTCTGCTTATGATTTTGTGACCAGACCAACCAAACCAGCCAATCCTCAAGAAAGGACCGCCATCATTTAAATAAACTTTCACAAAGCCTTGCAGTGTTATGTTTTTAACAGTATCAGCACCTGTTGGAAAAGCATCAGTATCGTGATAAGGAGCATTTAGAAAATTGATATAATTAGCATTTCCATTAACATATAAAGATTTACCATTATTTGCTGAAACATCTGTATTAATAGTAATACTGGCGTTGTTGTTCGATTCCCCAAATCCATATAGTCTTCTAG
>Ga0181568_10005060_pt1 | contig 11645 bp, 1 predicted proteins | sample 101ome_20_FD_133758 | JGI IMG/M metagenome (GOLD analysis project Ga0181568, IMG submission 133758) | Coastal salt marsh microbial communities from the Groves Creek Marsh, Skidaway Island, Georgia - 101404AT metaG (megahit assembly) | ecosystem: Environmental > Aquatic > Marine > Intertidal zone...
CATCAGTCCTTTGAGTAAAGGGTCGTCTTAGTATAAATCCTCCAAATTCCCATCCACTAGTTGTGAATGAGTCTCCCCTATTCTGCCAAAAACGTACTTGTCTTCCTGTCCGAGCCGAAACCCTGATAGTATTGGTTCTATTTACTGTGTTTCTAATAGTTAGAGGTGGAATTCTTATAGTTCTTACCCAATTATCAGTATTTGGTTGAAGTTTAATTTCACCAACATATTCGACAACATGGAATGGATTTACATTTTCTACTCTAGTCGCAAAAGGCTGATTTATCCATTCAATAGAGTCATATTTTAATGTAATTGCATTTCCAGTTTTTTGTACATTTGGATCCAGCAAATCATAATTTTCAGAAAGATCTAGTTCATTTTCTGCAATTTCTATTGATGGAATTGGTCTCAATTGTAAAGAGTTTGAAAAAGATTGTGGTCTAAGTTGCCCCTCAAAAATACCTGCGGTAGTTAATTCATCATCTGAAAGTGATTCATCAATAAAATCATCCACAAAAATTCCTGATTTAAATCTATTATTACCATTTGAATCTTCTATTCTCAAAGATTCTGTTCCAACTTCAAGGAGACTTAATGAAGTATATCTTTCTAGATTTTCTACTCTGTCTTCAATATTACCAATATCTCTCATTGTATATCTTCTATTCTCCAATAACTGAATAGAAGCATCATCAACATTATAAAGATATGGTGGAAGTTGAATTTCACCCAACTGCATTAAATCAAAATCTTCATTTGATGGTGGTTGTGGATTTATTGAAGAAATTCCTTTTCTAACAATTACATTTGCGAATTTATCAAGGTATATTCTATCAATTCTTGGTAGATAGTAATCATATCCAATTAAAGATCCTTCTCCAGGCTTTAGAGTAAATTTAATGGAGTTTGCCGTAAATCCTCTACTTTCAAATGCAAATGGAGATGTAGTTGCAGTTGAAGGATCAAAAACAGACACTCTTGGCCTAAAATCAAGAGTATCAGATGCTCTGATATTTCTATCACCTATAGTAGGAATATCCTCAGAAAATCTATCAGAATCGTAACTTAGTACAGTAAATACATCTCCATTATCATTTGATGGAATAGTATAATGATCAAACACTACTAAAAGTCTTCTCTCAGGTACTTGAGTTCCAATTCTTACCAATCTAGAATAGTCATAATATTCCTCCCTTTGTCCTTTATCCAAAGTAAATTTATTAGTAATATCTTTATACTTACCAAGAGTTATAGATTGTACAGTTGATTTGATATTAGATTCCCTAAAAGTTACATTTTCACCTAGAATAAATCTCTCCTGATTAAGATAAACTATTCCAAGATTATTTGTGGGAATTGCTGGAGTTGCTCCTGAAGATGAATTCTGAACGACACGAGCAACTGCTCCACTATCTGTACCAATAATATCTTCACCAACAATTGCATCAGTATCTATCTGAGATATTGATGAAAACTCAATTCTATCTAAAATAGGATCTGCGGTATTTGTGGACTCATATACTGCAAGAACCTCAGATACATCAGGTACATTGAGAGAAATTTCACTATCCTGTACTCTGAGACCATAGTATTGATTATATGTTAATCCATCAACAATAGAGTCACTGGTTGCTGCACCAGATCTTGCAAGAGTAGAAAGATTTATAATATTTACAGCACTTCTTGTATAATTTTTAATTTTACTTTGGATATTATTTTTTACCAATGTTGTATTGACAACAACTGGCGAAGTTGTATCAGCTAGACCAACAATAGTTACAGTATTTCCACTGAGAGTGAAAGCATCTGAATTTATTGTGGCAATAGTACCATCATTATAATGAACTGAATATCTTTCCTGATCAAATGACTCAAACGATGCATCATTGACTCCTTCTATATTAGAAAGATTAAAGGTTAATGTATTAGAACTAACAGTCAATCCTTCAGTAGTGTTTATTTGTCTTGTTATTGATAATTGAGAGTCTGAAAGATTTACTGAAGAAACATTTACATCCGGAAGATTGGCATAGAGATAAGCGTTATCTTTATTTCTCAATTCTGTTATGCCAAGTTCTGCTTTATATTTTCTTGCAGTTCCAATAGTCCCATCAAATACTCCAGGAACAGAAGTGAGTGTTCCGATTGTCAAATTATCGAGAGATGGAGATACTGCTACAACTTCATTAAAATTTTCATCTCCAGATAAGTCTTGATATCTAATGATATCTCCCACTTTTACTCCAGTAAAAAGTTTTCCTGGACTTGTAATTGTATTAGCATTTATATCTACTTCATCAATCCCAAGAATTTTTTTTCTGCTTAAAACAGAATCAGCACTAAATGATGGAAAATTGGAAACACTTTGGGATACAGATTTGATATCTCTAACACCATAAACAATAAAACTACTTAATGATAGTGATGCATCAACACCATTAACAGTTAATTGCTCATTTTGAACAAAAGTTCCTGAGGTTTGATAAATGTTTAATGTATTTCCACCACCTGCTGCTGCAACTGCATAACCACTTGCACCACTACTCTTTCCTTGTATAAAAGATGTTAAAGGAATTTCATCCGAAATTACATCTCTATTAAAAGTTAATTGGGTATATGTTTGAATATCATAAAGATATAAATCCCATTGAGTTGCTGCATCAGAATAAGCAGCATCAGTTAAATTGAAAGTATATACTCTTGCTTTACCGATAACTGATGGACCATCTTCCTTAAATTTATCTTTTAACTCAATCTCAACTGCCTCTTGTGGTGCTCCACTGACATTATTGACACGGAGTAAATGTCCCATTTCAAAGGGAACATTAACAGATGGTACTGTTTCAGTATCTCTAGATTTTTCTACATCAATGTTGATTTCAGAATTCAATTCTACATCATAACCAGCAACATATGCTTTTCCTGGTGACACCTGAACGCACATCAAATCTTCGGATGGAATATTTCCCTCATCTGTTGTTTCATTCTCTAAAAATAAACCATCATTTCCCAATCTATCATTTAATGAATTTAATAAATTTATTCTAAATTCATCTACTGTGTAATGCCCAGACTCATCATATGTTCTCTCTGCAATATAATCTCTTATAATATTATATACAGTCTTATCAGCAATTTTCTTTATCTTTCCATCATCAACTCTAAGAACTTCTATAAAATCAGTATCATCTAAATCTGTTAATAATTTTTTGGTTAAAGTTAAAGATATCTTAAATCTATCTGCACCAGGAGCGGCATAATTGGTAAATCCCTTATCGTTGTCATAAAGAGATTCATCATCTTTTGCTTTTACAATAGTTTCACCAATATTTAAACCAACTCTATAATTTGGAGTATTTGTATAGTAATCTAATATAATAGTTTGCTTAGAAACATCAACAAATGTTCCTCTTACAAAATAAATTCCATTGTCAATAGATACTGCCGATCCAATAGAAGTTGCATTTAGAGAAACTAAGGATGCAAATGGAGTTCCGGCATTGATTGTTGTATTGCCATAAACTACATTTTCTTCTGCAAAAAGTGTTTCTCCGTCCTGAAATACGTCAGTTTCTGAGTCAGTACCAGAAGTTAAATATTTTACGTATATTGTAACATCTTCTACCAAATCATTGTCTGATGGGAGTGCAACATATTGTACAGATGCCTTCACTCCCGTCGAAGACCCTGTTACAGTCTTTCCAATTAAGTTATTAATGTATAAAGAAATATCAATACCAAGATTGGATGAGTTTAATTTTACGGAATTAAATTGATTATCGTAAGAAATAGAACCTGGAATAACCATAGTTCCTTCTTTGAAGATATTATTCCCAAAAGACTCTATTTGATTCTGGAAAATAGACTGAATATTATTTAATTCTCTAGACTGGACTGGATAACCTGGTTTGAATAGAACTTTATAAAAATTCTTATCCTTATCAAAATCGTCGTAATATGGATTGATGTTTAAATCGGTTTTTTGTGCCATCTTTTTTAGAATTCCAGAATGATTTTAATGTCTTCTTTTTGTCTAGAGTCTCTCGTAACAACGGGTCTGTTGTCAATGTAAAGTATATTCCCTGTCTTTTTATTTATCTCTGGGTTTGCAAGACCATTTGTGAAGGTAACTCCAGCATCCACTAATTTTCCATCATCAGTAGTAATAATACTTGTTCCATTAACCGCAGTATCAATAGTAGCTCCACTTCCCCCAACAGTAATATTTGTAACTGAAGAATCAAAATCGACTAAATCTGAACTATTTGATGCTGAATTATGAACCTGAGAATCAAAAGGAGTATTTCCAAAAACTAATGATCGATCTTGGAAATATTTTAATACCTTTATCTCAGAATCAAAAGAAGCAACATATCCTCTTGCTGTTCCATTATCGTTAACTTGTTCAACTTTATCTCCAATAGTTGGAGTAATAGATTCATTAACAACTATAGAATACAATGAAGAAAATGTATTCCCAGTATAAGTTACTCCAGTACTCACATTTGTTTCTGAGAATGTTTCTGGATTTTTAATGATTCCAATTTGAGAAAATTTAGTATCTACAGGAAAATCATTGTCGGAATCATCAAATCTAGCATACAAGAGAACTCTGTCTCCACCCAACTCTTGATAAATGTCATGTCCATGTCCCTTCGATGGTGGAATAATTGGAATCAATAATGCACCATTTCCAGAAGTTCCACTTAAATCTACAACACCATAAGTATATCCAGTTCCACCAGTGAGAACTTCCACCCCAGTAATAACACCACCATTTGTTACAATTTGTGCCGTTCCACCACTACCATCACCAAGTATTTTTACAGAAGGTTGATTAGAGTATCCAGATCCACCATTCTCAATATATATTTTTTTAATTTGATTATTGTTAGTTTCTGAATTGCCACCTTCATAAATTATTTGTGTTTCATTATTAGTATCCCAATTATTTGGAAGTGGAATATATTGTGTGGAATCAAACTTTATAATATCTAAAGGAGATACAGTGAACAAATATTTCCATCTATATCCATCATTAGTAGCAAATGGTTCAACTCCCGTCTCTGTAGGTTCTACTAAAGACCTTAATGGACTAATAGATCCGGTTGAACCATTATCTATACAAATATAAACTCTAAATGCACTTGTTATTACATAATAATTTGCGTCATAAAGACGATATGATTTAGAAACGGGTGCTTGATTGCTATCACTATAATCATGCCTATACATATCATAAGCATTATTTTGAACCCAATCAATTTTTCTTACAACTCTTACGGCATTAGATTCATTTATTTTTTTACCAAATAATGCAGTGTCCTTATAATGTGTAGAATACTGAAAATTATCCACAGGACTTGGAGTACCGTCAATTTCATTCCAATTCAAGTTTCTACCAAATCCTGTTGCTGTGGGATTTGGTAATCCTAGAAATGCATAGTAAGAATTATTATCATTCGATATCGAGTCTATAAAATTACTAGCATTCAATATTCTAAATTGATCTGTTACGAATGCAGCCATATTAATAGTTTTTTAGATATTTATACAATAATTAGAAAACTACCTTAGGCAAGGCACCAGTTTGTCTCAAATTAACTCCACCTCTTCTTTGAATAGTTGGATAAGTAGATAATCCAGAAACAATATTGCCAGATACTCCGATTGAAATGGGGTTTAATCTTTCCAATGATAAAGAATTTGATAATCTTCCCCAAGAGAACTGTCCAACAGGACTTGAAGATATCCCGGTTGTTGATAATCCAATAATATTAGAATCGGATTTTACATTGCAAGTAATGATTCCTGCTTCTCCCACAGAAGAAATGGAGGAAATGTAATAAATATTATCCAAAAATACAGTTCCTATTCCAACAACGGATGAGTCAGAATCGTCAATAGATGTCACACCAGATCCAATTCTCGTATCATAAATGTAAATTGGATATCCCACCTTCAGTTCTGGTTCTATATTCTGAAGACTCCCATTGATTTCATTTTTTCTAATAATGTTAAATTGGAGTGCCAAATCTGTTCCAATTCCTGGTGCTGTGGCAATTCCTGTAATAAATCCAGAGAATCCAGTAACATTAGTAAAGTTGTTAACTTTTTCAACCGATCCAGTTACTGTGGTAGAAATACCATTAATAAGTAGTGCATTAAATGGAGTGGAAGGATTAGTAAATCCAAAATTATCTTCATATTGGAAAAGTTCTGCATTTTCTACGAATATTTCGGTATCTGTGGAAGTAAAATCTTTTATCACTCTAGCAGTTGGGAGTACTAATGCTTCAATAGAATCTCTAATTTTAGATACATATTCTCCATTAATAATACTTCCTCTCTTTTTCTTTGTCCAAGTAAGTGGTTGTACCTTGTCCGGATCTTCATTAATTCCAACACCAGTATAAGGATTCGTTTCAAACTTATCTGAGAATGATAAGTTATAAACAAATCTCTCATCTTGTGTTAATGTAGTTGTATAGTCATTATTTTTTAAGACTTGTACAGTATCACCAATTTCAAGAGTTGTGTTAATATCATCAAATATCTCAGTGTCTCCCAATGCTCCCTTGTAGAAATAAATTTCAATATTATCTTCCGGTTTAGGTGCAGTTGTAAATGAGAATGATGTGCCTCCACTGAAATTGTAAGATACTCCGGGATCTTGTAATATGCCGTTAATGAAAATTATAAGAAGATTATTTAAGTTATTCTCGACAGCTGAACCACTTTCTGGCTCAAAACTCAATAATTCCGAATTATATCTCAATGGGAATATTCTTCTTTCACCATCCTGTAAGTTTTCTACAGAATCAATATAATCAAGTTCTCCAAATTCCCATGCCGCAAATGAATCGGAGAATGTATCTACAACAGTAATGGTAAAATCAGACAATGGTGAACTTAATGATGCATCGGTCACTAAACCAACAGGTTTAAATACATCACCTCTTTGGAATGAATATCCTGACCTAGAGAACTTGAAATTTTTAACCTCAAATAAAGTTGATCCAATACCTGTTGATGCTCCAACCTCAAGATCAACTAAAAGACCAATACCAGTGTCTGTAGTTGCACCAATTCCAAGTCTCGAAACACCAATTACTGGAAGATTTTCATAAGATGGATCAGAAACAAATATTTGTGGATTTGTATATCCCGTCCCACCATCATTAATAGTAAAGGAAAGTGTTCCACCAATACCTACTGTGGCATCAATAGATGCTATAGAACCAGTATGACCTTCTTCATAAACACTAACTCCAATTGAGACTAATCCATTATACCCAGAACCTACATTATCTGTAGTTCCAAGACCAACACTTGTAATTACCCCACCACTTACTACAGCAGTCACTGAAGCACCTACAAGAGGAGCAAATCCAAGTCCTGGTGTAGATCCATATGAGATAATAATCCCACCTCTAGGTGTCTCATTAAGATTAATATCATAGTCGGAAGTTACATACTCTAAAGGATCAATATTTGGTTTTGTAATTCCAGAGAATGTTAGTGTCGTCACCCCAGCAACAGTATTTTCTTCGATTTCATAATTGAATATATTTGGATTATTATCTGTCTTTGGTGATTGATAAATGCTATTGATAAATACCAATCCACTTCCACCATCAGTTCCCAATCCAGTTGTATTTGCTCCACCAACCTTTAATGTAAATGTTCTCCCAATTCCGGTAAATTCGTCAGAAATATTATCATATATTTGATTGCCTGTATAGTCACTTCTTAAAAAGACTCTTCCGGTAAATGTTGAAGTCTCAAATTCTAAATTTAAATCAGTTTTATCAATTTGTGGATTACCTCTAGGTGCTTCTGCAAAATAAATTTCATTATCAATAATATTATATGCACCTTTATAAACTCTCACAAGAGTTGAATCTGTATGTGAAGTTGCAGATGACCCAACAAATCCTCTATCAACCTGAACCAAATTCTCTGTTCCTTCGTTGATAATTGGTCCAATGTTAGTTGTTCCAAGACCAACATTAATAACACCCATATATTCATCATCAATTCTTAAAATATCTTTTGGATTTATTGTTGATATTCCAGAAAGAGAAATAATCTCAGTCGTCTCACTAATTCCCCCACCAACATTACCAGTTAAATTATGTGTTATCTTTGTTGGAGCTATTGGATATTGAACCAAATCGTCAATTGTAATGAGTGTCTTAGTATTTCTTTCACTCATTGTAAACTGATGTTGATTTCCACTACCAAGTGATGTAAACGTTACGGCAGTTCCAGACCTAGTAGTTGATATTTGGAAAGTATCTTCACTCAATTTAATTGCAAATACTTGAGATGGAAGTTCGTCAGTCGCAGTATATTTCATTGCACTGGCGGCAATTCCAATAAAACTAGAACTGGGAGTATAAATTAATTCTTCATTATTTGAGAAGAAATGATCTTTAATTGTGAAAATTCCAGTTGTTTGAGCAAGAGAAACAGAATTTGGATTGAATACTTTAGTGAATATTGGAGTATTATTATCAAATAATCCAAAATTAACTCTATTAATTCTATCACCATTAATAGCATTGTAAAATTTTTCATCAATAGACTCACTAATAATTCCGTAATCTAAAGATTCTGGTTCATTTATTGCATCTAAATCAGTATATAAAGATTTACTAAACACCTCAATATTAATTTCACCCGTTTGATCTGGATCTGGATAGAAACTGAGTAGAATATCACTACCCGATATCTCTCCACCAAATGTTCCAATCCCAGATGCGTCATCAAATGTTCCAATTCCAGATACTGATAAGAAGGGTAATTGTTGGGTATATACATCATTCTGGTCACAAATCATCATAACCTGATGCAGTGCTTTTGTAGATCCAGCACTAACTTCAACTATACATTTGGATGAATTGAAAATTGAAACATCAAGTGTTTGTATAACTGTAGAAGCTGCAGAAACTGTTGAATAATAATTTGATTCATAAATTGCACTTCTTTCAGTTCCTTCTATTTGACCATCTAGAATATATCTAAAAGTTCCAACACCGACTGTTGTGTTTCCAAATCCAACAATATTACTTCTTATTTTAACACTGTCATTGGTGTCATTCTCATGATAAACTGATAATACTCCACCATCAAGATCTGAATAGAATGATCCAATTTGATTATTATTAAATCCAGTTAATTTGCCAAAATCAGTATCAATATAATATTCTGACATATACGTATTTGAACCATCATGAATTACATATAGTTTTACATAATCAATATCATCAGTTTCAGTATTAATTACCTGTGAAGTTATATAAAGTGAATTGAAATCGCTGGAATTGACTTGAATTATAGAAGTAGTGCCAATTCCGGTTGATTCTATATTTTCCTTTCCTGTCAAATTGACAAATCCCAATGATGTCGTTCCAACACCAGAACTAGTTTGTTCAAAAACTTGGCGAATAATTTTTAAATCATATTCAGTATCATATGGATCTACTGGAACAAATCTAAGAAAATTTTCTTCAAATGCATTTGTATATAATTCAAACGATCCATATTGCTCTCCATTTTCGTGCAATTCACCAAATCCATTGTTGGTTATAGATTCATTTTCAATGATATATGAATCTATACCATTACTTAAAATTGTAATGTCTGTGAATTGAATTTGAGTATTATCTAAATTGGTAACGCGAATTAAATAATTATAAAATGTTTTATCATCAACTTCTTCAATGTTTAAAAATAATGTATTTTGTGATTCAAAATTGGAGAATTTATCACTAATATCATCAATTCTAAGAGCGTTAAGAGTTTTAAGTTCCGTATAATCTGTTAATCTTTTATTTTGGAATTTTAAATATTTTGACCTAGAGTTTAAAACATCAATATCATAAACATGATCGAAGCTATTAATAGAATCTACGCGCTTTTCATCAGATATACTATAAAGTACATCAGAAGAATTATTGACTGAAACTGAACCAATTCCAGAAGATTTTAACAACTCAGTATCTGCAAAATTCTTTAATCCACTAGTGTGAACCAAATTTTCTACTGGAGATTGTTGATCTTTATAAGTTATAGAACTTTTTATGGAATATGATAAATTTTGATAGTAATCATTATTCGGAGTAACTTGATAATCCTCATTTAATTTTCCTATATTATCACTCCACCCTATGTTTTTGGTATTAGAATAATCAATTTTATAAACCCCAGAATTGTTTTCTATGTAATTGATAGTTGCAATACTACCAGATTCATTTCCTATGATTACATCATTTGCAGATAAAGTATAATTTCCCATTAATCTTAGATTGTTTCCGATAGATTCGACAACCTTTAATTCTGTAGATGTACCATTCACGGAAACCTTTTCACCAATTTGGAACTGTGAAATTTTTTGATTTGCCGTCAGAGATGGATAGTCAGATTCGTTTATAATTGTTCCACTCAGATCTTGTTCAGTTTTTGCTATTCCAGTATTTGTCGTTAAATCTGATACGTCAATAGTAATTTTATTTGGAATTAAATTTTTATCAATACCACTTATAGTAAACAATTTATATCCATAATCTTCAGAATTAAATCCAGATCCATCTGTACTAATTTTTTGTATTCCCTCAATGAATACTTTTTCACCTATAGAAAATGGATAGGGGATAAAAGTAGAAAATCCTAACGGAGGTGTAGATATAAGGCAAGTGAATATACCAGTGTTTGATGATTCTACTTCTAAAATTGATATTCCATTAGAATTATTTGTAGCAAATATCTCTACGGTATTATTTGGGAGACCCTTTGGTTCAGAAACAATATCAACAGATGATATAGATTGACCTTGTAGATTTACTTTAAATAATCCAGAATTTATAACTTCCCTCGTATCTGTATTGACTAGTATAATATCAGGAGATGATGTATATCCTTCACCAGATTCGGTTACATCTACGGATTCTATTGTGTTAGAATCTGTAGTAATTATAAAGTATGGTAAAGTTGCTTTTGGAGATAGAGTCTTATCGGAAGAATAAGTAAATCTATCATTAATAACTCTTATCGTTTTTTCTTTGCCTATTGTTTTTGATTGTGGAATTGCAAATAAATCTTTACCATTTACAGAATCTGTTGATTCTAAAGTAGGTAATTTTTTATATCCAAATCCAGATGATAAGATATCAATCTTATCGACTGGACCTTCAGCATTAGTTGATGTTGTAGTATATTCTAAAGTATCACATTCTAATGGAGAATATGAGAGTTTTTCGGGAGTTTTATTGGAATTAATAGTAAATGTAATAGTTCCTATCCCACTAATGGAGTATGAACCATTATATCCACTACCTTCATAAGATATTTTTGAATAGTTATGTACCGTATTGTCATAACCAGATAGAGATCCAGTTTTTTCTAATGTATAGTAAAGATCATCCGGAAGTATTGAGTTATACTCTAAAGTTAATGATGCAGTAGAGGATACTCCTACTGTTCCTACTCCAGAGATAGTAAATCCTGAGGTAGTTGCAACAGAAACAAATTCATTTTTAAAATCATTCTCACAATAAAATTTCAGATTATATCCGGATAAAGATGTATCTGATAAATCAAATACTAGATTATTATTTTCAATAGGATTGATTTCTGGA
>Ga0181568_10005067_pt1 | contig 11638 bp, 13 predicted proteins | sample 101ome_20_FD_133758 | JGI IMG/M metagenome (GOLD analysis project Ga0181568, IMG submission 133758) | Coastal salt marsh microbial communities from the Groves Creek Marsh, Skidaway Island, Georgia - 101404AT metaG (megahit assembly) | ecosystem: Environmental > Aquatic > Marine > Intertidal...
CCAGGAAAAGCCTAAAGACTCTTCTTCTCAAACATCCAAGCCCAAGGATGAAAATGGATCTTCAGTACCAAAGAAGGTACAAGATACCACTCAAGTAAACCCTGACAAAGATAAGCCCGCCGGCAATCAATCCAAGGGCGACATTAAGAAACCTTCCATCACCCAGGAAAAGCCTAAGGACTCTTCTTCTCAAACACCCAAGCCCGAGGATGAAACAGGATCTTCAGTACCAAAAAAGGTGCAAGATACCACTCAAGGAAATCCTGACAAAGATAAACCGGCCCCCCAATCCAAGGAAGAGAGCCCCTAAACGAAAGCTCTTCTTTCCTAGTTGGCCCAGATGCGGTTTTAAGTTTTTTTAAAATTTCATCTCAAATCCCAGTGCCACGCCAGAGCCGTCTACCGTGGGATTTGAATTCTCATATCCATTATACCTATACTCTATGGCCAGAGAGAAGTTTTCACTCATTTTGTAGGTAAGTTGTGGCTCGATCACCCATTGATCTTTTCCATTTTCCACGAAGTTGATGTCGGCAAACCCACCTAGGAAAAACTGGGAGTTAAAGGGAACAAAATAACTCGTACTGATTTGCCAGCCCTCTCCATCCGTTTCGTAAGGATAAAGACGGGTTTGCCACCATCCATCTTTGTCCCAGGGTAAGGAATAACTCAACTTGTGATAGATACCAAATCGGGCGAGATTATTGTTGCGACCATTCATATCATTATACTCCGCGATAACCCCTAGACCTTCGACTCCAAAAGTCCACTCAGGATCGAGTGCTTTGAGTAAGCGATATTCCATAAAATATCGGGTAAAATCAGCCGGTCCACTATCACTTTGATGATCCCCATGAAAATCGGTGAACCCCCAAAAAAACAAGTCCATGGGCAAACCCTTTGCACTCGTTAGTATATTTAAAGTACCGAACTCTCGACTGTCGTAGTAATAAGTGAAAGCTGTATTTGTATCCCACTTAGCCGCATCCATCGAAGTGGATTTTTCATTGGAAAACACAGTTGAAGAAGAGACGGAAAGGATAGCGAATAAAAAAGAAGCTGATCGTTTCATCTCCTCACAATTCATGAATCCTTCCTATTTCGGCAAACAAAAAAGACCCTCACTGCTGAGAGCCCTTATTTTAGAGGGATTCCCTCTATTTATGAGTGGCACACCCGGAGAGAGTCGAACTCCCAACCTCCTGATCCGTAGTCAGGCGCTCTATCCAATTGAGCTACGGGTGCAAAAGCCAAAGATTAAGAAAATACTTATCTGAATAGGATGAGCAAGCGAATTAAAGATGCCTGCTCAAAAGGCTATTCAAATTTACGAAAGATAAGGGAGGCGTTGTGTCCGCCAAAACCGGAATTGTTGCTCATGGCCACCTGGACGGTGGCTTCTCTTGCTTCGTTGGGCACATAATCCAGGTCACAGTCCGGATCAGGTTCCTCATAATTGATCGTAGGAGGAACAACTCCTCCTTGGATCGCCTTACAACATGCCGCGGCTTCAATCGCACCGGCTGCACCAAGTAAGTGACCCGTCATCGACTTGGTGGAACTCACCATCAATCCATTCTTGGCATGATCTCCAAATACATTTTTCAACGCCGTGGTCTCGGACCGGTCGTTATAAGGAGTGGAGGTACCGTGTGCATTTACATAATTAACCGATGGTCTCTCCAACTTCGCCTGATCCAGGGCTAAATTCATACACTCGGTAAGGGCTGCACTGGAAGTATCAGGGGTGGTTACATGAAAAGCGTCACAGGTAGCCGCGTAACCAATGATTTCAGCATAAATTCTGGCACCACGAGCCTGAGCATTTTCCAGACTTTCCAGAACCAAAACTCCGGCACCCTCCCCCATAACAAAACCATCCCGGTTCTTATCGAACGGACGGGATGCCCGGCTGGGATCATCATTAAAATTGGTACTCATTGCCTTCATTGAGGAAAATCCAGCAAATCCGATTCGGGTAACTGCCGCTTCGCTACCACCGGCAAAAATAACATCCGCAGCACCGCGTTTGATCATTTCAAACGCTTCTCCAATGGCATGGGACCCAGAAGCACAGGCACTGACCACAGAAAAGTTGGGTCCTTTAGCACCCAGATCGATTGCAATGATTCCACCTGCAATATTGGCAATCAAAGAAGGAATCATGAAGGGAGACACCCTTCTTGGCCCACGTTCGATGAGAGTGGTCATTTGCTTCTCAATGGTATCCATTCCGCCAATTCCTGACCCGACCAAAACACCAGTTCGGTTAGGCACTAGCTCCTCCCTTGTGAGGTTGGCATCCTTGAGGGCACCATGGGTGGCCGCCAGAGCAAGCTGAGCATATCGGTCATTTCTCCTCGCCTCCTTTGGATCCATAAAATCCTCAGGATTGAAGTCTGTAATTTCGGAAGCGACTTTACTGGCGATGTCTGAACAATCAAAACGCTTCACAGAAGAAATTCCAGACTTACCTGATTGGAGACTCGTCCAAAAACTATCTACATCACTACCAATGGAGGAAACCACCCCCATGCCGGTTATAACTATTCGGGTCATGAATAAAGGAAAAACCTGAGTGGCTCGCCCCTGAGGAACGAGGACCAGACTCGGTTTGGGAAATTAAGAAAGGTTATTTTGAACGTATTCGATCACCGAACCTACAGTTTGAAGCTTCTCCGCTTCTTCTTCAGGAATTTCGGTTCCAAACTCTTCTTCTAAAGCCATAACCAATTCCACTTGGTCAAGCGAGTCGGCACCAAGGTCATCAATAAAGCTGGCCTCCGGGGTAACTTGCTCTTCGCTTACATTGAGCTGGCTAACGATGATTTTCTTTACGCGATCGGCGTTGTTGTCGGACATGATATTTAAGTATGGTTAGTTTTTAATGAAAGTTTCTTCTTCACATCACCATCCCGCCGTCAACTGTAAAAACTTGTCCGGTGATGTAGGATGCTTTGTCAGAACATAAATAAGAGGCCGTTTCTGCAATATCAGAAACTTGGCCAAATCGTTTCAACGGGATCGCACCAAGGGCTCCTTCTTTGACCCGCTCATCAAGGCCTGAAGTCATATCGGTGTCAATAAAGCCGGGGGCAATCGCGTTGACGGTTACCGAACGGGCGGCAAACTCACGGGCCAAACTCTTGGTTAGCCCAATCATTCCAGCTTTGGCCGCCGAGTAATTCGCCTGACCAGCATTACCGGTAAGACCAACCACAGATGCGACATTCACAATCCTGCCCCAACGTTTACGGGTCATGGGTCTGCCCAGTGCTTTGATCCAATGAAAGCAACTGGTTAAATTGGTCGTAATCACATCATTCCAGTCATTTTCTTCCATTCGGAAGAGCAAATTGTCTCGAGTGATCCCAGCATTGTTGACCAACACATCGACGACTTCATGTTTTTCAAGCAAGCCTTCACAAGCCTTGCGAATTTGCTCACCAGAAGAAACATCGATGGCCAAGGCATCGGCAGAACCGCCATTTTGACGAATCGATTCTGCAGCATCACCACAAGAGGATTCGGACTTGCTTACACAAACAACATGCATCCCGTCTCTAGCCAAAGCATCAGCAATGCCGCGTCCAATTCCCCGCCCCGCTCCGGTAACGACCGCAACTTTCTTTTTGTCTATTTCTTCGCTCATGAAAATATTCAGGTTCCCATCCCTGTAAATTATTGTATCTGATTATTGATGGAATCCTAAAAAATACGCAACATCAAGTTTTGCACATGCCAAAGAACACTCAAAATACCAAAGAAACCAAATTGCCACAGCCGAAGCTGCAAAAATTCCTGGCAGATTCCGGAGTAAGCTCTCGCCGTGCCGCTGAGGAATTGATTAAAGATGGCCAGGTTTCGGTGAATGGAAAAACTGCGACACTCGGAACTCGGGTAAATCCGGATTCAGATGTTATTAAAGTGGGTCACAGGAGAATTCAGTCCAAAATAGCCAAACCGGTAATTTTCATGGTCAACAAGCCCAAAGGATTCACCTGCTCAAATGAGGACCCTCATGCCCAAAGGCTCGTGTTCGAACTTCTTGAAGCCAGACACCGGAATATCCGACTTTTTTGTGCCGGAAGATTAGACCGTGACAGCGAAGGCTTGGTCATTCTGACGAATGATGGAAAGCTTGCTCATCAATTGACTCATCCTTCTCAGCAGGTAAGGAAAAAATATCAGGTTGAGATCAACGAACCCCTTGAATATGAGGATATGAAATCCATGCTCGGCGGGATCGATGACGATGGAGAGTATTTACAACTCGATGAAATTCGTTCCAAGTCAGGAAATGCTGTGGGCTCCACCAAGCTCGAAATTATCATGGGGCATGGTAAAAAGAGAGAGATCCGAAGGTGCTTCCAGCGTTTTCGTTATAAGGTTAAAAAATTACGGCGTGTTGCCATTGGTGGATTGCGTTTGGGTAAACTTCCTTTGGGTACTTATCGCGACCTAAAAGATTCAGAAATTGATTTGCTCTTTCCCAAGCAAATTTCCTAAATTCAAAAAATGGGAAGTTCAGAATATAAATACTTAAATAAATGCAAAGGAGTGGGGGCTCTTTTTGCCTTAGCAACCTTGGTACATGCGCAGCCATCTCCCGAAGGAACTCCAAGCCTCGGTGAAGCTTTCAACTCCGGAGCGCCCGAGGTTGAACCCGTGATTGTAGGGCGTGAAAGATGGAATGAAAAACCGCCCGCCCCTACCGATAATCAACCTGTCCAGTCGAGTGCTCAATCCAGCCCGCAAGAGAGTGCAAGAATCAATGAATTGGATCCGCTCGAAACCCAACAGGTACAAATTGAGCCAGGCTCCTTACCAATCGAGCCCCCAAAAAATAAACCAGCCACTTTAATTGTTCGAAACTTTGAGGGAATGCTTGTTTTTAAACCAAGAAAATTTGGATTCGAAAACAAATTCCCCTATCAGTTGGAAAATTCCAAGGGCAAAAGACTTGCCTACCTAGACACCGATCAGATTAAGGGTTTAAATCCGCAGCAATTTGTTGATCAACCAGTCAATGTACTAGGCAAGCTTGAAGCGATCAAAGAAGGTTCCGATGACCGCGTGATCCGAGCCCGGGTGATCCGTCCTTCAAATTAATTCACCCCCAATCCTCTCCTGATGAATTTGATTGATGGAAATCAAATTGCCAGTGAGGTTTTGGCTGAACTGAAGTCCAAAATCTCATCCCTTGAAAGCCGTAAGCCATGTGTGGTATTTGTAAGAGTTGGGAATGACCCTGCCTCGGTTTCTTATGTCAAAAAAAAGCAAATCACGGCAGAATCCATCGGAATTGAGGCTCGTCTTATCGTACTCAACGAATCGATTACGGAAGATGGATTAATTGCAGAAATTGATTCCCTAAACCAGGATCCTACCGTTCACGGGATCTTGGTCCAAGCCCCCCTTCCCGCTCATATCAACGAGGTGCGGATTTTTAACTTCGTGCTCCCTGAAAAAGATGTGGATGGCTTCAATGCATTAAATTTTGGAAAAATCTGCCAGGAACAAGCTCGTGCCTTCCGATCCTGTACCCCTGCGGGAATTGTGGAATTGATTCAACGCTCAAACATAGAAACTGCTGGGAAGCGGGTGGTTGTGCTCGGGCGCAGTCTCATTGTGGGCAAGCCCGTTGGCATGCTCCTTTTAAACCGTGCCATTCCTGGGAATGCCACTGTCACTTTTTGCCACTCGCGGACTCACAACCTGCCATCGATTACCAAGGAAGCTGATATTCTGATCGCAGCCATTGGCAAACCGCAGTTTGTTACCAAGGAAATGATTAAACCAGGTTGTGCGGTGATTGATGTAGGAATCAATCGCATCCCTGATACCTCCAAAAAGTCGGGCTTTCGTTTGGTGGGAGATGTTGACTTCGATGATGTTGCACCGCTTACATCGCACATCACACCTGTGCCTGGAGGCGTGGGTCCGATGACCGTGGCTATGCTTATGGCCAACACACTACAGGCATTTGAACAAATCGATAAAAAACCATGAACGAACCCCTCAAGACTCTGGACGAAGAGGTAAAAAATTGCCCCACTCCTGAACTTGTACCTGCTCCCATCCTGAAAAGAATGGTGGCTTTCGCAATGGATTTCATTCTTATCGTCCTCCTGCTCCAACTACTGGCCCATTTAATGCCATCCTTTTGGGACCCTCATACCAAAGAGGAATTTCAGAATTTACTGCAACAGGCCACGCTCTTGCCCAAAGAAGAACAAATGAATTCAGAGCAAATGGCCCAGTTTATTCAACAGTTTGACCTTTCTCCGGAAACCTATCAAATGCTGATGGCCATGGTGGTTTGGGCATGCCTCCTCCCGGTCATGTACTTCTTTATCGGCGAACGATTCTTTAACGGCAAAAGCTTGGGAAAGGCGACTTTTGGGCTTTCCAGTGTAAGAATGGATGGAACCGAGCTGCCCTCGTCTCCATTTCGTCAATTTTTTCGTGCCCTCTGCAAAGGCCTTAGTGCTCTGCTACTAATTACTCCCTTCCTTCTTCCAGGATTAATGAATTTTTTGTTCTCTTTCATAAACCGCAAGCGCAGATGTCTGCATGATTTTGCCGGAGCATCGATAACGGTTCAGAAATCCCAAAACAAAGACTCAGTAAATGAATGACCGCATCTGCTTTATCGGGGCAGGAAAAATGGTTTCGGCCATTGTCCACAGTTTGTTGAGATCGAATGCCTTTTCTGCGGATCAAATTTCCTGCTGCTCGGCCAGGGATGGAACATCCGAAAAACTGTCTAAGGACACGGGAATCTCCCGATTTGAATCGGTGGAGGAAATGCTGGCAAGCCCAACCTCTATTTTGGTGCTCGGTTGCAAGCCTCAACAACTCGGAGAAATGCCACCATCCGTGTGCGATTCTACCTCGGGTAGCTTGATTCTATCGATTATGGCGGGCATTCCTGTATCTCGCTTAAAACAAGTCTTCCCGAACTCCCGCAATGTGGTTCGTTCTATGCCCAACACCCCAGGGCAGATTGGACATGGAGTCACCGGCTATCTATTTGATCAAACACCTAGTGAGAAAGACCGTAAGATGATCCAAAGCATCCTCAATGCACTTGGACAATCCCACGAACTCAAGGAGGAAGAAGACATTGATCGTGTGACCGCAATTAGTGGAAGTGGACCCGCGTATCTATTTGAATTTACCGCCGCTTTGGAAGAAGCAGCACGGGCCATCGGACTATCCAGAAAGCTGGCCAAAGAACTGGCGATCGGAACGATTGCCGGAGCTGCAAGATTAATGGAATCATCCGACTTGGAACCCAAGGAACTTCGGGATCAGGTCACCTCCCCTAATGGCACCACTCAGGCCGCATTGGAGAGTTTTTCTGAAGATGATTTAAGAAGAATCGTCAGGCATGCAGTGGAAGCTGCCCGCACCCGCTCGATCGAACTCTCCCATGAGTAGCTTGGCAAAAGGCGACCTCGTAGTCACCGGAGGAGCTGGCTTGATCGGGAGTGCCCTGATTTGGGGGCTCAACAACCGGGGTTTCAAAAACATTTGGTTGGTCGATTCGCAAGATTCCAACGAAGCAAAAAATAGGAATTTAGATCCTCTCAGCTACAGCAGACATTTATCACCCGAGGACTTCAGAAAACTCGTCCGCAAAAACAGCGATGAGCTTGGCTCTGTCTCCACTATTTTTCATCTTGGAGCTTGTTCCAGTACGACTGAAACCAATGAAGAGTATTTAAATGACAACAACCTCGCTTACACCTGGGAGTTGTGTGAATGGTCGCTAGAACATGATGTTCGCTTTGTCTATGCCTCCTCTGCATCCACATATGGGGATGGTTCACTGGGCATGGATGACCAGGACATGGATTTAGCCAAATTTCAGCCCTTAAACCTCTATGGATGGTCGAAGCATAAATTTGATCTCAAGGCTTCAGAAAACGGTTGGTTAAACCATATTGTGGGTTTGAAATATTTTAATGTTTACGGCCCCAACGAGGAGCATAAGGGAGACATGCGCTCGGTGGTCAGTAAGTCCTACGAGCAAATCGTATCGACCGGAGAAATGACCTTATTCAAGAGCCACCATCCTGATTATGGCGATGGTAGGCAAATGCGTGACTTCCTTTATGTGAAAGATGCCGTTTTAATGACGATCTGGCTGGCAGAATCGAACAAAGCAAATGGACTTTTTAACCTAGGAAATGGACAGGCACGCACTTGGCTGGATCTGGGGCATTCAATCTTTTCTGCCCTAGGAACCGGCCCAAATATCAGGTTTATAGAAATGCCAGAAATCTTACGGGACAAATATCAGTATTTCACCGAAGCTAAAATTGAGAAACTCCGCCAAGCAGGATACAACAATGAACTTTTTCAACTTGAAGATGCGGTGAAAGATTATGTGACCCAATACCTGGTTCCTAACCGGCGATTAGGTTCTTGATTTATCGGGTTTTGGGTGGACATTCCCTCTCGATATCAAGGCCTTTTATTCAAAGAAATTTTTTTGCTTTGACGAAGTTGTTTTTTTGCAAAGAAACAAAGTTGTGGGAACAGTAGTGGTGGATGAACGCAGGGATGCTTTGGGCGAATGGATTGGTCAATTCACTCCCTACGGGTCTTGCCAAATCAAAATCGCATCCTCGGATGCCAGTTTCCGAAGGTATTTTCGGATGGATACCCCGGATGGATCGAGAATTATTATGGATTCCCCCCCTCATCTGGAACCATGCAAAACCTTCATTGAAATTGGTCAAAGGCTGGCCAACTCTGGCATTCAGGTCCCGAAAATCTATTTTCAAGACCCCAGGCAAGGTTTTCTTGTTCTCTCCGACTTTGGGGACCGACACTTTCAGGATATCCTGCACACGCAGGAAAGAAACGAACGCTATACAGATGCAATCCAGCAAATTGTAAGTTTACAGGTCTCCTCACAAAGTTGGTACAAAGAACTCCCTCTTTTTGGTCGTAAATGGCAGGCAAAAGAACTGGAAATTTTCCGTGAATGGTGCCTGCCCGATACTTCGTTGGAGGAATTTGCAAGCTACACTTCTCCTCTGATTGAAGGAATAGATCATATCCCCAAGTGCATGATACACAGGGACTTTCACTGCCGAAACCTTTTGGTCCTCGAGGACAATTCTATCGGAATCATCGACTTCCAGGGGGCGATGAATGGACCAATCACTTACGATCTGGTTTCTCTGCTCAGGGATTGCTATGTCGACAACTCGGAAGATTGGATCTCAGAAAAAATTGCTGATTTCCGCACCCAACTGATCCAATCTGGCTTGCTCAACCCAGAAGTGAATTTAGGGACACTAACCAAATGGTTCGATTGGGCAGGTTTACAAAGACACCTAAAATGTGTGGGCATTTTTCATCGTTTAAAAATCAGAGATGGAAAACCGAAATACCTCGCAGATGTACCCCGGGTTCTCTCTTACATCGATCAGGTACTCTCCAATTACCCTGAATTATGCGATCTCAAATCTTTGGTTTCCCGAGCTCAGTTGCTTCACCCATAATCTTCGAAAATCATTTATGAAAGCAATGGTATTGGCTGCAGGTTTTGGTAATCGTTTACGCCCCCTTACGGATCATACCCCTAAACCTTTGGTTTCCATTGGCGGAAAACCATTGATTGTTCACCACTTGGAGAAATTAAGTGCTGCAGGATTTGAAGAAGTAGTCATCAATCTAGGTCACCTTGGATGTAAAATCCCTGAGGTCCTTGGAGATGGTTCCAATTGGTCGCTCTCGATTGAATATTCCGATGAAGGCCCCGAACCTTTGGAAACCGGTGGGGGAATGGCCAAAGCCCTGCCCCTTTTGGGTGGAGACCCTTTTTTAGTTGTTAATGGGGATGTATGGTGTGACCTCGACTTTTGTTCAATTCCGAAAACATTGGCAGAGAATGACCTCGCCACTCTTTATCTTGTGCCGTGCCCGGAATGGAGAACCCGTGGGGACTTTTCATTATCAGAGAACCGGGTCATCGAGAACGATGCACCAGAACATCTCTACAGTGGAATTGCAATTTACCACCCCCAAATCCTGGAGGGAGCAAAAGTGGAAAAATTCTCCATAGTACCCAGACTTAAAAAGGCCATCTCACAAAACCAAGTGGCCGGTCTTTTTTATGGCGGGGAATGGGACGATGTAGGCACGCCTGACCGGCTACATGCCCTCCAATCGAAATACGGACCCTAAAAAGGCTTGGGTGATTTTTTGGGGACTATGCGCTCAAACATTCTCGGTGCATCCTCCGGACCATGCGTATTCACGATATATGCGACCACATCCTTCAAGGTACCATCCGTAATATCTTTGGATGCCGCCTGCATCGTTTTACCATCGATATCATCCCGATGGTATCCCCTCATTCCTGATCTGAACTTTCTCATTTGCTCTAAAAAGTACCAACCCTCGAGACGGTTCAGTGCCGGTCCTCCGACCAATCGGTTCCCTTGAGCTTTTTCTCCATGGCAGGAGGCACACCTCGCTTCGTAAAACAATCTACCTCTTTCTAGATCTCCCACAACGGTACGAACGGCCGGTTTCGGTTCCTGTTTAGCAAACCAGTCAGCAAGGTATGCAATTTCTAGATTATTCTTTATTTTCCTTACCCCAATACCCATAAGGTGCTCGGATCTGTTCTGAGGGTTTTTACCGCGTATTCCAGAGTGAAACTTTTGGATCTGTTCATAAAGGTACCAATACTCCATACCATCCAAAATAGGCCCTCGTTGAGCTTCCTCAACCCCATGACAAACACGGCATTCCTGGACCCTTTCACCCACACTGGCCATGCTTTCTTTTTCGACAGATTTAGTAAGGACCGAAGACTTTGAAGGCTCTGGTTGGCAGGAAAAAGCACCCATGCATAGAGCAAAGCCTGCAAGCCCGCACAATTTCGTTCTTCCTAGGAACCAACCTTTCACACCCATCAGATTAGGCTGACCTTACTTAATTCACAAGCGACAAAGCTTTACGCGGGCTCATCCATTGCCATGATGGTCCTCCAAGGATGAGTAACACTGTATTATTCGATAATATCGGAAAAACCTTTCCGCCCGATGTGGTTGCGCTTCACTCTATCGATCTCAAAATTGCGGAGCATGAACGGATGGTCGTGGTTGGACCATCAGGCTGTGGAAAAAGTACCCTATTGCGTCTGGTCGCTGGATTGGAAGAACCGAGCCGTGGATCGATTCATCTTTTCGGAAAAGATGCATCGGGAATCAAGCCTAGTGAAAGGGAAGTTGGAATGGTTTTTCAAAACTATGCCCTCTTTCCTCATCTAACTTCTTTTGACAACATGGCCTACGGTTTAAAAGCCCGCAAAAGATCGCAGTCGGAAATCCGAAACAAAGTGGAAGAAGTCGCTAAGAAGCTGCAGGTCTTAGACCTCCTCAAGCGCAAACCTCATCAATTGAGTGGCGGGCAACGCCAAAGGATCGCACTGGGCCGCCTGCTCGCCCGGGATCCTAAAATTCACTTATTTGATGAACCCCTTGGCAATCTGGATCCTCAGTTTCGTCAGGAAATGCGCTCCGAACTAGCAAGGTTACATTCAGAAAATCCACGGACCTCTCTATATGTGACTCATGATCAGGCGGAAGCCATGACCCTTGGGCAA
>Ga0181568_10005070_pt1 | contig 11636 bp, 5 predicted proteins | sample 101ome_20_FD_133758 | JGI IMG/M metagenome (GOLD analysis project Ga0181568, IMG submission 133758) | Coastal salt marsh microbial communities from the Groves Creek Marsh, Skidaway Island, Georgia - 101404AT metaG (megahit assembly) | ecosystem: Environmental > Aquatic > Marine > Intertidal zone...
AAAATTATATACCTTTTTGGTAATTATGACAAATAAAAATATCTTTTTTTTGTATTTTCCACTAATAATAAGATTCTTTATACTTGTCTTATGGGTGCGAGTGAGAGATTTCCAGTGTCACTTAATGCAGTGAACGTTGTCTGCTTTAAGATTGACTGGGAAGAGAGAATGTTGAATGTTCTTCTTGTCAAAAGAAGTATTTCTCCATATAAAAACAAATGGTCACTTCCTGGTGGTTTTGTCCAAGCAGATGAAACTCTAGAAGAGGCTGCAAGAAGAATTTTTGTTGAAGAGACTGGTATCTCCCCTACATATTTAAGCCAGTTTCGGTCGTATAGCGATACCAAAAGAGATAAACGTGTTGTTAATCAACTCTCTGGGCAGAAAGCAAGAGTTGTCACTACTGCATTTACTGCTATTTATACAAATGATGAAGAGTTGCAGTTAGATGAAGAGAGTGAAGATATTAGGTGGTTTAAGATTCCAAGGCGGTATTTGAGTAGATATATACCAGAAGATATGGCGTTTGATCATCATGCTATGTTGTTAGAAGCTTCCAATAGACTACGAATATCCTTGGAATATAGTGGTTTAGCGACTCGTTTCTTACCAGAACACTTTACCTTGGGTCAAATCCAAGATATTTATGAGATTATTTGGGAGGTAGAGCTAGATCCTGCAAACTTTAGAGAGAAACTCACCAATGTTGAGGGGTGGATAAGAGAATCTAAAGCTGGTCCAAAAGATGCAGAACCTAGAAGAGGAAAGCCTCCAACATGGTATAAAGAACATGACATTCCACAGTTTGATAGGATGATTACCAATCCAAATGGTGCTGTTATTAGAGAGAAAGAATCAGAATATCAAAGAAATTTAGATAATTTGACTGGAGAAATTCCAATAATTACAGAAAAAAATTTAAAAAAAACTAAATAAAATAAACATATGGAATCTTTGAGCAAAGCAACTATTCCAAGACAAAAATATACCTTCAGAAAAAAATTCCTATCAATAACAAGTTCTATCTTTTTTATTAAGATTTTTTGGAAACTTTTTTTAATAAAAAAAGAGCAAAAAACGTAAAAAAACAGAAATTTTGTCTGTTTTTAATTATTTTCTGCTCTTCAGTTGTCTTGTGTAGAGTTTTCTCCAAACAATATAATTAGAATATTATTTAGGACATTGGTTACATTGTCAAGTTTTTGTTGTTATCTTTCCAAAATCACCAAGTTTGAAAAATATTTTATCATCATTCTCATTAAAAAATCTAATATTTTTGAACGTAACCACTTCATTTATATTTAATTTTTTTAATTGTTCAAAGAAATTCTTGTTATTTACATATATTGTTATTTTTTTTCCAAATAACGCCTTATCTTTACTCTCAACTTCAAGAATCCAACAGTTCGATTCATCAATTTTTTTAGTTATGAGTCCCCTAATTAATCTAATATCAGAGTAATTTTCAAAAGTTTTTTCAGTAAAATTCTCACAAAACGCAGCTAAATCACAATTTGAGCAAGTGTCAGCATCACCAAATATGTAGTTTTTCTGATTATATTTTTGAATAGCTTCAAATAAATCTTCATTAAGTTTTTCGACTTGCTTGTTATCAACTGGAATAAATACTTTTTCACCATTTTTGCTAATTACATAACAGTCGATTTGATTATGATTAACTTCATCTGTCACAAGTGAGTGATAAGCCAAAAACTGACTGGTGATATTACTATTTATAGTTTTATCACCATTGATAAGAATACTGCCTGTTTTATAATCAATAATTATCGTTGACTGCGCTTTAGTCAACAATAGGTCGATTTTTCCAATTATATTTTTTCCAATGATTAGTTTTTCAGTTTCTAGTTCATATGTTTCTATTTGACCAATCTCTTTTACAATAGTGAATATATTTTTTATGTTAAAAACAGCATTTCTGCCTTCAATTGTGTTTAAAAAACTTATATCAAGAGAAGTATCCTTAGTAGTAATAAATTTTGTAATAAATTTGCGAATTAAATCATTATTTAGTTCGGAATTATAAATTACATTTTCAAGAACATAGTGATACATTGAACCAATATCGGCCGCCTTGTTTGTTTCAATTAATGAAATTCTGTTAAAAGAATTATTTTCTTCAAGATTTTTTCTTTTAGAGCAGCTTAAAAATGCATTAACTTGTGTTGCATAAATTTGATTTAACATTTAACTATTGTCTAATTCTAAAATTGCTTTGTAAGTCTCAATAGAATTTGTTAATGCACTTAAATAATCAATGTTGAAAAACTTTTGTGGCGAGAATCCTGGCTCGTCTTCAATTTGATCATAAACGTTGAAATATCTCAAATTATTTGACTCCAGAGGATGTGTAAGCATCATGAAATAATTTTGGTCATTAGAAACAAACTTGAATACCTTAACTTTATTATTTTCTGAATCTAAAACGTTATTTAATACTTCAATCTCAATACCTGCCTCATGAAAATCTTTTGTAACAACTTTTGATAAAAATTCTTCATATTCAGTTATTTTTTTAAAATTTAATCCTTTTCCTTGAAATATGTTTAATAAATCTATTCCAAGACGGAGGTTCAAATTATTATGGATAGATCTATTTTGAAAGTTTTTCAAACATCTGTAACATGCTTCAGAACAACAGGATTGATTTTCTAATTTGTCCAAAAAAATACTTAGATTATTGCCAAACCATTGATTTTTAAAATAATGTTCTGTAAATCCACTTCCATTTGCAAGTGTGTCAGTTAAAAATATTGTAGGTGCGGCATCTGAATTTTCATCTTTAGAATAATACGAAACTTCATAATCAATATCCCTTGACTCGCATTCAATTACATTACTAATTAAATGTTGTTTAAGAATTTCTGCAGCAGATATCCAAGCAGTTTTTCTTGAATTTGAATAAGTAATTTCCTCTGGAGCATTTCTGAAAGTAAGATCTTCGTTTATGTCAACAACCTTTGACTTTATATAATCAAAAGAGTAGTTTTCTATATTTGCATTATTGTCTAGTTGCATTAAAAAAGTGTTAGTTTTATTTTGCACCCCAAGACCATAAAAAGGTAGTTGAATATTTTGAGAATGCTCCCAAAAATCTCTTTTATATGTATGATTCGACCAGTTGTATTCAGCATCTAAATTATGAAATACCTGCCAACCACTTTCCAAAAATAAGGTACCCCAATATTGCCCTTCAGAATTAGACCCTGGATGTTGCTTGTTCAGAGTTGTAAGATTAAAACCTTCTTGTGAATTATCGTTTGTTGTGTATATAGTTATGAAGCCAAATTTTCCATTAACAAAATCTTGTGAATCTTCAAATATTGGATTTTCATTTTCTTCAAATTCATAAAATGATTTAGTTTTTTTGCCATAAACTCTGCTGTTCTGGTTTGGTTCTTTAATGCCTGTTGTGATATAAACATCTGGATCTAAAAACTTTCTTCTATACATATTTGAATCAATAGGAGTTCCACAATGCTTACAGGTCTGTATCTCATCTTTTGTTACAAAATTGCAATTTAGACAGTATGTGATCTCATATTGCTGGTTAAGGTTATTTGATGGATTAGTTAACTGTGGGTTCTTTCCTCCTCTAAGGTTGGCAAATCCTATTGCCTCATATAATACTTTATTATGCCTATATTGAGCTCTTGGCATAAATTCTGATATTGCAAGACTCTTTTCTCTACCAAGTTTATTTTCTGTTTTTCTATCAGAGATATCTAGAATTAAATCCCTATTAGCACTTGGCATTCCGTAGAGAGGAAGAAATCCGAGCTCAGATATAAATTGTGCTAAATCTAATGTTTTATCATCCTCATTTTGAATATATTCATCAATACTTTCAACCCATCCGATAAGTTGATTGATGCATTCTTTTTTCTTGCTTTTATCAAATAGTAAATATTCTTTATTAAAAGAAGTTTCTAAATGATTTAATAACTTTGAATGAACTTCTATATCCCAATTAGCTAAATCACCAAAATCGCCAGAAACATTTGGAGTAAAAAATTCTTCAGAATTTATTGATTTTCTATTCTCTAAATCTAAATTACATAAAATTTCATTTAATATAGTTCTATTTTGAATTCGTTCCTGATCTTTATTTAAGAATGGTTCTGGAACAGAACCAAAAACTAATTCTGTTGTATTTTCAAAATAATGTTTATCGTGAGATGATTGATTAAATGCAGCTAATATATATGAAAATACTTGGCCTCGTCTCCCAGTTCTTCCTACTCTTTGTTGGTAATTAAATCTTTGTGGTGGTGCATTCTTTAACCAAACTATTTTTAAATTACCAATGTCTACGCCTGCCTCTAGTGTTGTTGTGACACTTAAAACATCTATCTCATCAATTAACCTAATAGGTTTATGATTTTCTTCTTTCGAAAAATTAAGCTCTCTATCTTGATAAACAGTCTCCGGAGGGAAGAAACCTAAGAAGTTTCTTTGTCTTAATGTATTGTCAACTGTATTGCCAGTTAATTCTTGAACATTTAATCTAAAAATCTCGTCTGTATTTGAACCTATATTGTAAAAATAATTATTTGTTCTTTCAAATACATTGTTTTCAACTTTTTGATTGCAAACAAAACAATATTTAATTTTATTTTGCAAAAATTTTCTAGAACATTTACATTTTCTTAAAGTTTCATTTAACATTAAGCGAAATCCTAATTTATCATTTAGTCTGCTTCCAATATCAAAATTTAATAAATATCCACATCCCTGTCTACCAGCAGTTGTAATGCCAGATGTAGGGTTTGTGTTAGGTCGTGTAGTTTGAACTGTACATATTTCTTCACTAATTAACCATTGATGTATTTCATCAAATACTTCAAGCGAGTCGATAGAAGTGTCATCAATGTGTAATCCTATAAAATTTAATAATGGTTGGATATTCCGAAGCATGTATGTTCTTGTGTAATCAAATTTTTCATTAGACCATCTCTTTTCTCTTGCAAAAAATCTAATTATTGTCTCTAAAATTAGCGTTTGAAGTTCTTCATCTAAATTAAATTTGTTTGGTGGATTGGTATCAGCTTTTATAGTCAAGATGCCAATACCTAAATCTTCATAATCATTTTGTAAGGATAAATTTTCAATAAGTCTTTTGAAAAAAAACTTTTTTTGAGTGTTTCTCCAGGTTTTAAGTTTTGGATAGGTTTTATAAAAGTCTTCATCCCATTCAATTTCACCTTCAAAATCTTTGTATGAGTCTGACCAATGAAAGTTCGTATCTTCTCTAGCTTTAAATTCGTATTGAAGCCAATCATTAAAATATACATGGCTATTGTTTGTTGGATTAATTCCTAGGTTTAACAGTTGCTTTTGAAGAATATTTTGTAACTGATTTATAGAGATAAATTCAACATCGTTAATGCTGCTAATTAACTGTCTTAATTCGTTTCCAATTTCAGAAGTATTTTTAGTGGTGCTAGCAATTTCCCTTATTACATTATTGGAAAGATTAGAGTAAAATCCTCTTAAATAATCTTTTTTATCTGGTTCAAGATTTAGTTGTTCAAATTCCTCAGGAGACATCAAAAATATTTCTATTAATTCTTCTGGTTTAAATACAAAATTTTTACGATCTGATACAACCTTGACAACAATAGACCTCAGCATATTAATAAAATGTTGCTGTTCAAACCTTTGAGCAAATTCTGCAGCTCCCTGAACTGAGTCACTAAATGCAACAATTTTTCTAGATGAAATATCTTCTTTTGTTAAGTCTCTTACCATTGCTCTTCCGTAAGACTGTATTACAGCATCAATTTGTGGTTGCATTCTCAACAATATTGAGGGTCTTATTATTTCTGATAACTCATTCCTTTTTCCTCTAAAATTAAAAGTTCTTTCAGAATCACTATTACAACAAGGGCAATAGTGAGGTGTTGGTGTTAAATTCTTATAGTTTTCCTCAAACCAATTTACCGAAGTTTCGTCATCTTGATTTGCACGAAGACTAAATTCAATAGCATTAATTTCACTTTGGTCATGAACCATAGTTAGGTTGCCGTTTAATGAAAGTTTTTTGGGAATGAAGACAAATTCTAATCCTGCTTCTGAATTTGAAGTTGTGGGGATAACACCCTTATCAACACGATTATTTTTATAACAGGCAAACTTTTCCTTTAACTCATCTAAATCATTTTTAATTGGGTAGATGTAAATTTTATTTTTATAATTTTCTTCATCTGTTGATAAATTATTGGCTAAAAACTTTTCACCAATAGATTTGTTTTCTGAAATTAAATTTGAAGATAAAACTATCTCTCCACACTCAAAACAATAATTTAATTCAAAAACCTTAGATCCACAAGAACACCTCATTCTTTGTGAACTGTACAGTTTGCCAATTAATCTATCTTTATCTTTATATTTCTTATCTAAAGCATCACAATCTTTATTAATACAACACCATATTCCTTGATGGCTTTTAATAAAATAATGTAGTCTAAATCTGCTTGGTCCTTCAAGTTTTGAAAATAGATTTTCAAGATTGGTCAACTCTTCTTCGTTTTTCCCAAAAATAACTTTTGAGATATTGTGTAATGAAAAATTTGGTGGATTTGCATCATCCGTATTTTTTTTAATTTCATTTACTGCACTTAAAACAATATCATTCGCATCTTTAGAAGTAAAAGATTCATCCTCCAGTATTTTTGATGAATCTAAAGGTAAATCAACTAATTTTTTATCTTGCTTAACTTTGGGGTCAGAAATAATTGTAAATTCTTCTTTTGGCACATCGAAAAATTCTTCTAATAAAGTTTTACTATCATCGCTAAGGGAAGCACTTGAAGCAACAATTTTTAGTTTTCCTTTTTTATCAGCTCCTATTCTTTTCAAAAACCTCTTGAGTAAATATGATATTTCTGTACCAGCAGTTCCTCTAAATGTATGCAACTCATCAACCATTAATGTAAATACGTTTCCATCTTTTTTTAACCAATCCCTAGTTGAATCCAGCATGTTTGATTCGTAATCCCTTGACAACATAGCGCTCAACATATTGAAGTTAGATATAAGTATGTCCGGGGGATTAAATTGAATATCAGGTCTTGACCACATTTCTCCACCTATAAATGATTCCACCATAAATAAATCGTCATTTATGTCTGGAATTAATTTTGTATCTAGATAAACATCTCTGATAGATTTAAGCTCATTCTTTAAATCATTAAATTTATTAGGGTCTTTAAATCTGTATCGATTTGGTGAACCCGGAGTTTTACTATTGTATGAACCAAAATATATTTGATTGTCATTAATTAATTTTTTTAAAATTTCATTAGCTTCTCCAGTAAAAAGTTTTCTCAATCTCGTTTTTTGATCTTGAACTAATGCGTTCAAAGGGAATAACATTAAACAGCGTATAGCTGATTCTCTTTTTTCATCTTTTCTTTGAAAAATATTAGTTTGGCCATCAAATTTAAGTTGATCATCGTCAAACCAATACTCTTGGGTTCCTGAATCATTTTGCGGCCAAGTAGCAGCCTCATTCAAAATACTTTCTAAAATTGGAAGATACATTCCTTCAGTTTTTCCAGAACCTGTACCTGTTGTTAAAACTATGTGCTTACCTTTACTTGCACTAATCATCGACTCAGCTTGGTGCTTGTACATTGAAAAAGTATTTTCATTACTAGAGAACAATGATTTGTTCAAATAATCGTAAAATTTATTATTTAAATTTGTTTTTGAAAATACATCATTGTTTGACTTAGACCCAGAGTTTCCAACTGTTTCGTATTGTTTTAAAACTTCAAGCTGTGGAGATTGCCACATTACCCCTTCAGAGTCTATAAGCTCTTCTCTTTCTTTAAGGATATTTTCATTATTAATAAAAAACTGAGTGTTGTAATAAGAAATAAACTCTTTTCTCATTTGTTTGAAGAGCTTTATCGGATTTTCTTTATTTAGATTACTCATAACTTAATTTTTAAAAATATTCCTGTATTTGATTATTGTCCTCTATAAAAATTAATTTGCACTTTAATTTTTCTTCAATAAGAGTAGTCGCAACTACTTCCGGTATATTTAAAAAATAATTCATTTTAGGATTTTTTCCAACGTCTCTTTGAGGCCATATCTGGACTGGAGGAACTCCTAAGCAAAAACCTAATGTTTTTAGATAGATTTGAGGAAACTTGAAAAGACTAGGGACAATTAAAGTTCCTGATAAAAAATCGTTTTTAACAAAAAAGATATATTCTTTTTCTAACCTGCTTATTTGTTTCCAAATCCCAATTTTTTCATTATTAATAAAATAGTTTTGATTATTTAAATAAACAAAATATTGATAATTGAACCCGCCTGGATCAAACCTATATAAATATCCATCTTCACTTGTAAGGCCTGTTGAGGCGTTGAATGAATCGTTTATAGACATAAAACCCTCATGGTTAATTTTTGAAAACTCTTCAAACCTTTCAGGAGTAACAAAGCTAGGTATGTTTGAAGATCCAAACTTAGAAATATATTCATCGATACTTGGCAATGCTTTGACGTAATCCAATGGTGAAACTGAGTTTAAATGAACACCTAAATCTGATGAAATACTTTCAAGTTCATTATCACTGTATTCAGCAAATAAAAGCGTAGTTGGCAAGAATGTTGTTTCTAAGCTGTTTCTTCTTAATTGTTGTTTAAATTCATCTCCAGTCTTGTCTAGAAGTTTTGAGCTGTCAATAAAGTAATTAACAAATGTGTCATCTGCAGAAGTGATTTTTACTAAATTTGACAAAAGAGTGTAGTTTCTTGATCCAGTTAATATCGTCCTGTTTTTAACTCCAGGTAAAACATTTAGAGTTGCGTTTGAAACACTCCACTCGGTTTCTGTGTATTCTAAATGAAGTAAGCTGCAATAATTTTGTAATATTTTCTCATAACTAAAGTAACTCTCTTGAGTTTTATCAATTATTGAATACTCATTAGCAATACTATTGAAAGCTGAAATAAATTCAGAAATACTTCCATGCCCTTTTACACTCAACCAATTTAATAATTTTTCACCAGGAAGAGATGACAAGTGCTCGTAGTTAAAAGTATTTTTATCCATTTTTTTTCAATATCTCATTTGATTTCTTCACATACTCTTTCCAAAGTAAATTGTTGTTTTCTGAGTTATCAAATTCAATATTTCCATCGTTTAATTCAATCACCTCATTTAAATTATGTATCTCTTTTGCCCATACAATTTCATTTGTTAAATCTCTTTCTTCGTTAGATTCAAAACCTTTAGGAGATTTATTACTAAAGTTTTCAATAGAAGTTCGAATTCCAAAAGTTGCGACCCACGTAAGATTTGGTATCTCAACAAGTTTTTTTAGTATTAAGAAAGGCATAAAATCTACTTGTTTAATTTCAGTTTCAAACAAATTGTTTTTTGATGTGTCATAAATAAATAGAGTTTTAGCTTTTTTGAATTCTTCTATCCAATTTATGTTTACCGGCTCATTAGTAAATATTTTTACAATATTCGAATTTCGTCCAATTAGGGTTACTTTGTTATCAGTTTGTTCATATGTTATCTCCGAAATTAAATCATCTCTTGAGCTGAGGTGTTTTGTATTTAGTTCACCTCCGCTTACATAATCTACACTTAGTCCATTTAATGAATTTATTTCTTTTGCGACAACATCTTTTATTTCAAGATTTCCTAGTGTATCTGACAATACTTCATATCCAAATGTACCTGCATTAGGGTTGTTAATTAACCCGTAATCAAATCTTGATGAAAACTCTAAAATGTCTAAATATCGATTATCAAAATCATATGTAATTGTAAAAGTTGTAGTTTCTTCATCAAAATATTGCATATAATCAATCGGTGAAAGCAATAAATTCTGGTCATCAAATTCAAATACCGCTTCTCTGCCATCTAAGTTAATACTTAACTTATTATCTTTTAAATACTCTTCAGGAATTTTAATTGATGGTAGCCCCGAATTTAAATATACCTGCCTTTCAAGCTCTAAACCTCCTTGTAATGTCATTCTGTTTCTTCTTTGACTTTGAACAGAAAAAATATCTAAATAAGGATTCCCAATACTGCTCTGACGATTTAATTTAAACTTTATATCCCTGAATACATACACTTGTTGGTCTGAATTCTCAACACCATATTTAAGACACTCTACCGAATCAGAGTTTTCAGAATTTTCTATTAGATAATTATTTACATCTTCAATTAATTCTTGTGTACAAACCACCATATATATTTCATTTTCATCAATTACTTGATTGTTTTCATGCTCTCTCCATGTTGATCCAATAAAAATGTCGTTCTTTATGTACGTAAATAACATAATTTGCTTGTCATAAGTCGTCACTCTAATTCTTAAATCAGAATCATCAGAATTTAACTTCCAAGTAAAGTTTCCGAAATAAATATTGTTTACAGTCTTTGTTTCATATTGACCAGTAAAAAGATTTTTTGTGACATGAAGGGTTTCTGTTTTTGAATCTAGAGAAAATTCGTCAGATATTTCTGTATTAAATCGATCAAGATTCATTGTTCCTTTTAAATCTAAAATACGTTGATTTTGATTATCAAACGACAGTAAGTGGATAAACTCAACTCTAAATTCATCAATATTAGTTTTTTCATAGCCGTCCCAACTTTGAAATGTACTGCTTACTGTATCTGAAATTCTTTCTTTAAACTCATCGAGTGTAATATTTCTTCTTAATGCTTTTGAAAATTTCCTTGATCTGTAATCTTCAACTGACAAGTAGTCTTTGAGTTTTTCAAATAAAAAATTATCATCTACTGTATCTCCTGGTTCTAGGCCAATAAACTTAAAAAATGTACCAAATTGATATACATCTTTTTTATTCATTAAAGTTTGATTAATCACCCATGCTCTATGGTCCTCTCTGTCTGAATTTAAAGAATCATTAACAAAAGTGTTTCTTTCTTTACCAAATACTTCATTAATCCAAAGAGACAATTTGTTTAAGAGACCCCCTTCAAAGCCAAAATCTCTTCGAAAGTATGAATCTGTATTTTCTCCTGTTTGAAGTAGGTTTTCTAAATGTCCATAATATACGTTTGGGTGACGTTCCTCTGAATCATCACCCATCTTAGTTGCGGCGATTATAAAGAGTGCAACAAAACAGAGTTGTGGTGGGTAAGATTTTTCCTCTAAGAGAGACCAGGACTCCTCTATGGTTTTAATATTTTCAAACGGCCTTCCTCTTTCGTTAGACAACAAGGTTTTGCAAGCATCAACCAAAAACTCAATACCTTCTTTTTCGCCTCTTATTTCATAAAATATGTCTTCGAGCTCCTCCTCATCAATAGTTAAATAAATTAAAGAATTTCCCTTAAAATAATGTTTTCCGAGAGCATCTAAGGCCTTGAAATAATCATTGTATTCTTGGTTATTCTGATAATCTATGTAATGTTTAGTCATAATTTATTAAACTCAATTAGTCTTTTTCCTATTTTTTCAACAATTCCAACCACTAAAGCATTTCCCATTAGAAAAGCTCTTTTGCTATTAGGTACAGCTTCGTGCAAAGTATGATTTTCAGGAAACATGTTTAAACGTTCTAGCTCTAGTGGTGTAAGTCTTCGTAGTCCATATCTTGTATTAACA
>Ga0181568_10005073_pt1 | contig 11633 bp, 9 predicted proteins | sample 101ome_20_FD_133758 | JGI IMG/M metagenome (GOLD analysis project Ga0181568, IMG submission 133758) | Coastal salt marsh microbial communities from the Groves Creek Marsh, Skidaway Island, Georgia - 101404AT metaG (megahit assembly) | ecosystem: Environmental > Aquatic > Marine > Intertidal zone...
CCAAAATATAGTAAAATAAAATTAAAAAGAGGATTAAAAAAATGATTAAAATAGGATCTCATGTTAGTTTAAAAGCACCTGAAATGTTTTTAGGTTCAGTTAAAGAGGCGCTTTCATATAATGCCAATTCAATGATGGTGTATACGGGTGCTCCTCAAAATACATTTCGAAAATCAATAGATCAAATGAGGATCAACGAAGCACATGAATTTATGAAAAATAAAGGATTTGAATTAAGCAATGTGGTTGTCCATGCTCCTTACATAATTAATCTTGCTAATCCAGACCCAGAAAAAAGATCATTTGCAACAGCTTTTTTAACAAAAGAAATAATAAGAACACATTCATTAGGAGTTACTCAAATGGTTCTCCATCCAGGTAGTGCAGTTGGAAAAGATCGTCCTCAAGCAATAAAATGGATTTCAGAAGGGTTAGATATAGTTTTCGATAACACTCGTAATCTTAAGGTTAAAATAGCTTTAGAGACAATGGCAGGAAAGGGAAACGAAGTTGGTAAAACTTTTGAAGAATTGAGAGAAATTATTAATTTATCAAAAAATAAAGACAGATTATCTATTTGTTTAGATACATGTCATATTTTTGATGCGGGTTACGATATTGTAAGTAATTATGAGAATGTAAAGAATGAATTTGATAAGATTATTGGTTTAGATAAAATTTCAGTTATTCACGTAAATGATTCTAAAAATATTCTTGGATCCTCAAAAGATAGACACGAAAATCTTGGATTTGGTAATATAGGGTTTGAAACGTTATTAAATGTAATTTATGATAAAGATTTCAAAGACGTAGTAAAAATTTTAGAAACACCATATATAAATTCAAATCCCCCATATCTTTACGAAATAGAGGCAATAAAATTAAGAAAATTTAATAAAGAACTAAAAAATATTTTAAATAAATAAAAGAAAATATTTAATCGATTTTTTTATATAGATCTTCGTATTGTTTAGCCATATCATTTAGGAAAGAAGTAACATTCATTGCATTTTCAATCTTGATTTTTTTAATTGTTTTTTCTTTGTATTCTTTTAAAGCACGATCAAGTGTTGAATTAAATTCATCAACAGTATAATTCTTAAAAGTGTAACCATTCTGATTTTCTGTATCTTCAAATACGGTATCTTTTAAACCACCAGTTTCTCTTACAATTGGAAGTGTTCCGTAACGCATTGCAATCATATGATTTAATCCACACGGTTCAAATAAACTAGGTAGAAGGAAAAAGTCACTAGCTGCGTAAGCTTGATGAGAAATTTTCTGATCAAATCCTGAATGATAATAAACAAGTTTAGGAAAATCTTTTTCAAGTTCTCTAAAAAAAGCTTCAAATTTGAGTTCACCCTCTCCAATGACTACAAAGTATATTTCTTTATTTTTCAAAAGTTTTTGAATTTTTTCTTTAAAGAGATCAATCCCTTTTTGTCTTCCCAATCTTCCTATGAAAAGCAACATTGGTTTTTCTATATTTTTATCAAAATTTAATTTTTCAATTAGAAATTTTTTGTTTTTGATTTTCCCATCTTTATAATTCGAGAATGAATAATTGTATGGTATCAGGTTTTCTTTTTTTGGATTGTATGAATTATGATCAAAACCGTTAAGAATTCCAAATAAATTATCTTGTCTTGATTTTAAAGCACTATCAAGATCAAAACTAAAAAAACGAAGCAGGATTTCTTTTCTATAAGTTTTTGATACAGTATTTATCGAATTAGATCTCATGATACCAGTCTTTAAAAAATTGATTTGACCATTGAGAATATAAGTGAAATTTCTAAAGGGTAAATATCTTTCTATTTCTCTTTCAAAAATACCTTGTTTTTCTATGTTATGAATTGTAAGTAAAGTTTTGATATTTTTATATTTGTCATCTTTACGATAGTTTGAATCTAATAAATATGGGATAAATCCTGTGTGCCAGTTATTAATATGTAATATTTCAATAGTGTGATCGATCAATTTTAAGGATTCAAGAGCAGCAATACTGAAAACTAGATAACGTAAAGCCTCTTTTTTTTCATCTAAAATACTAAATAATGAATTTTTTATAAATATATGTCTAACTTTGTTATGAGTATATGAATAAAATTCAGTGGGCTCAATGTGATCGCCTAATATAATGTCTTGTTTTGTAATTAATTTAAACTTTGCTTGATAAGGATCATCATCATAAAAGGGTAGGATTGTTGTGATGTTGTGTCCTCTATCATTTAATGTTTTTGGAAGAGAAGCACTAATATCTGCTAAACCACCATGTTTTTGAAATGGATATACTTCATTAGTTACAAAGGCAATATTCATATTAACTCCTAAATTTATTATACACGATAAAAAAAAGTTTCAACAGAAAAGAGAATTTTAAATGTAATTAAAAATATGCTAAAATATTCTTGTTAAGGAAATTGAGGTATATATGAAAAATATTGCTATTGTAGGTATGCAGTGGGGCGACGAAGGTAAAGGAAAAATGACTGATTACCTAGCACAGAATACTGATGTAGTTGTGAGATATCAAGGTGGAGATAATGCTGGACATACAGTAGTTTTTGACGGTAAAAAGATTGACTTACATTTACTTCCTTCTGGAATAATTCATAAAAATGTTATAAACATAATGGCTCATGGAATGGTGATAAATCTAGAAACATTATTTAAAGAATTAAGAAAGTTTAAATCTGAAAACTTATATATATCTGATAGAGCTCATTTGATTTTACCTTTTCACAAAGATATAGATACTGAAAACGATCGAATTCAAAAAATTGGTACTACAAAAAAAGGCATTGGACCTACATACTCTGACAAAATTTTAAGAAGAGGAGTAAGAATGTCTTCACTTCAATCAATGGATAGATTTATCCATGACGTACGTAATTTATGTAGTTCGAAGAAGATATCTTTTGATCCTGAAAAATATTACAAAGAAAATTTTAAAAATATAAAAGAAATTATACCGAAAATAACAAACACGTCATTTCTATTGAATAAATTTGTCGAAGAGAATAAGAGAATTATTTTTGAGGGTGCACAAGGAGTTATGTTAGATATTGATCACGGAACTTATCCATACGTTACTTCTTCATCACCGTCGGTTTCAGGACTACCTCAAGCGGTAGGAATAGCACCATGGAAAATTAATGCAGCTTTAGGAATTATAAAAGCATATTCAACTAGAGTTGGAGAGGGACCTTTTCCAACAGAAATGGGAGAAAGATTAGCTTCAAAAATTAGGGAAGCAGCAAATGAATATGGTACCACTACTGGAAGACCAAGAAGGATAGGCTATTTAGATTTAGTAGCATTAAAACATGCTTCGTTATCTTCAGGTTTAACTTACATTGCTTTTACCATATGTGATGTTTTAAACAATGTTGATGTATTAAAGATTTGCGATTATTACACGATCGATGGTAAAAAGATAAACTCATATCCATCTCATATAGAGGAATTAAAATTAGTTAAACCGCATTATATTGAATTTCCTTCTTTTCAAAAAGATATCACAAATGTTAAAAAATTCAATGAATTACCAGTAGAATTAAAAAATTATCTATTATACATTTCAAAAGAACTAAAATCAGAAATTGCATTTGTCTCTGTAGGTCCAGATAGAAAACAAACTATAATTTGTAATGAAATATGGGAGAAAAGAAGATGATTAAAAGATATCAATCAGATAAAATGAATGAATTATGGTCACTAAAAAATCGCTTCTCGAAATTTTTAGAAGTAGAATTAGCCTCTTTGTATGCATTGAAAGAAAAACGAGTGATTACTGAAAAAGATTACGATAAACTCTTAAAAACTAGATTTGAATTAGATGAAATTTTGAAAAAAGAAAAAACATTAAAACACGATGTTTTAGCTTTCATTGAAGTTTGCCGTGAATCTTTAGGTGAGGAAAAAAAATATTTTCATTACGGATTAACATCAACTGATGTAGTTGACAGTTCTAATTCTTTACTAATAAAAGCCGCAAATAACATTATTGAAGAGAGATTAGAAAATTTATTAAATGTTGTAAAGAAAAAAATACAAGATACTAAAGAGGTCCCAATCATGGCTCGAACCCATGGTATGTACGCTGAAATATCTACATTAGGAATGAGATTTTACAGATTTTTTGAATCATTAAATAGAGTGATTGTGAATTTTAAAAACTCTAGAAAACAAATTGAAGTTATTAAGTTGAGTGGTGCAGTTGGCACATACTCTATTTTAGATGATGAACATGAAGAATTAGTAAGAAAAAAATTAGGTCTTTTCAAGTCTAAAGGGTCATCTCAGGTGTTATCTCGAGATAGACATTCAAATTATTTAAATTGCTTAACTAATTTAGCATGTATTATAGAGGGTTTAGCTATTGACATCAGATTATTATCTAGATCAGATGTTTCTGAATTAAATGAAGGATTTTCAAAATTCCAAAAAGGTTCATCCGCAATGCCTCACAAAAAAAATCCAATAACTAGTGAAAATTTAACAGGATTAGCTAGAATGATGAGAGGTTACATGTCGATGTCCTATGAAAATATTGCTTTATGGCATGAAAGGGATATTTCACACTCATCAGTTGAAAGGGTAATGCTTGAGGATATGACATCATTAATTGAAAATATGATTAATAAGTGTGTTGATTTAATTGATAATTTAGTTGTAAAAGAAGAAATAATGAAAAAACATATTTTAGATACATATGAAACTGCATTTTCTCAAAAAATATTACATCAAGCTATAGATAAAGGTTTTGACAGAATAGAAGTATATGAGCGGCTTCAAAAATTGAGTTTTCAGGCATTATCTGAAAAAATAAATTTATCAAGTTTAATTAAAGAGGACAATTTTTTTAAATCCACTAACATCAATATTGAAAAAATTTGTGATCAAAATAAATATGTTAATGAAATCTCAATTTTGATCGACAAGTTAATGACTAAATAAGTCCATTTCATGCTATAATATATATATTATTTTTATAAAAAATCGGAGGAAAACATGTCAGACAAGTATAATAAATTTAAACCAAAAATTCCAAAACAAGTTAAGATAGGTTTGATTGCAACGTTTTTACTTTTAATAGGCTTATTTCTACTTACAGTAAGAACAAATGAAGAAAAAATATATGATTCTTATTCTACAACTGCTTCTACACTAACTGAAAATCATCCATTTTATGAGATTTCATATAACGGTACAATTTTTGAGCCGGGACTAAAAAAAATACTCGAGGAAGATGAATTAGTAATTTTATACATTGGAAGTCATTTTTGTTCAGTTTGTATTCAAACAATTGGTAATATCGAAAAATATTATTTTCAGGAAGATATGGATGAAATATTTAGTCAAATATTTTATTATCAAGATTGGGTTGGCGAGGATGCATCAAATGATCGAAATGATATGTTGGAAGCATTTCCAGATATACAGAGATCTACACCTCAGGTAATAGTATTTAGAAATGGAGAGTTGTTTTTTCAATATCAGTCGCCTACAATTCAAAACCCTTCCCCTCAAGATTATGCTAGAGCTGCAAGCAATTTTTTCAAAGATCTTAAATATGAAATATCTAAATTATGATTGTTGAGAAAATAAAAAAAGAAATAATAGAAGTATTTCAAAAGAAATATTCTTATCATCAAAATGTTGAGTACTCTAATGTTGATGGGGTTGATTTAGCATGTCCACTATTCAGAATTTCAAAATTAAAAAATATTAAAATTGAAGAAATTTTTGATTCGATTAAAAGTTCTCTATTGAATTTAAAATATATAAAAAATATTTCTTATGAAAGAGGCTATGCGAATATAAAATTAGATGAAAATCTATTTTCTCATGATTTATTTAAATTAAGTTTAACAAAAAAAATTGGTCAAAAAGATCCTAATAACAAAGTAGTTGTAATTGATTTTTCATCACCTAATATAGCAAAAAGATTTTCAATAGGTCATGTTCGATCAACTGTTTTAGGAAATTCTATAAAGAAAATATATGAATTGATGGGTTACAAAGTAATTGGAGTAAATCATTTGGGAGATTGGGGAACCCAATTCGGTAAGATGATTTATGCTTTAGAGACATATGGCTCAATGAATATGCTACAAAATGATCCTATCAAAAACCTTAACAAATTATACGTTAAGTTTCATAAAGAAGAATCAAAAAATCCTGAAATATTATCTTATGCAAAAAAAATATTTAATGAATTGGAAAATGGTAATGAAAAATATTTATCTATATGGAAGGAGATTAAAAAGCATTCTCTTGTAGAGTTTCAAAAATACTACAAATTATTTAATGTAGATTTTGATTATTTCACAGGTGAATCATTTTACAATAATAAGCTTAATGATGTAGTTGAGAGAATGAAACGATTAAATATTCTTGAAAAAGATCAAGATGCTAATATTGTTCGATTAAATGATTTACCACCAGCATTGATTAGTAAATCTGATGGATCTTCATTGTATATAACAAGAGATATAGCAGCAGCAATATACAGAAGTGAAGAATTTAAAGCTGACAAGTTATTGTATGTTGTTGGTAATGAACAAAGTCTCCATTTTAAACAACTTCAAAGAGTCTTAAATAAGATGAATGAAAATATTGAAATTGTCCATATTAATTTTGGTTTGGTAATGCAAAATGGAAAAAAAATGTCAACGAGAACAGGAGATGTACAAACATTAGATTATGTTCTTAATGAAGCAATTCATCTGGCAAAAAATAGTATTGAACAAAAAAATCCGAACTTATCAAACAAAGAAAAAGTTGCAGAAAAAATAGCTATGAGTGCAATAGTCTACAATGATTTGAAGAATGAAAAACATTTAAATATTGATTTTAACTTAGCAAATATGTTAAAATTTGAGGGTCAAACTGGGCCGTACTTGCAATACACTTCAGTAAGAATGTTATCTTTACTTCAAAAAATAGATAGTAATTTAGTTCTAGAGATGAATACAATAATTGATAAAAGTGTTTTTAAACTTGGTTTACACATTAGTAGAATTGATGAAGCAATAGAAAAAGCATATTCTGAAAACCAACCAAGCATTATATCAAGATATGCTTTTGAATTAGCGCAGATTTTCAACTCATGGTATGGGAATTCAAAAATTATCACAGATAACCTTGAAAAAACTAAGTCGAATCTCTCTGTTGTCTATGCATCGAAAAAAACACTTGACTTATGTTTAAAAATATTAGGAATAGAAATATTAAATGAAATGTAACCCCGCGTGATGAAATTGGTAGACGTGCCAGACTCAAAATCTGGTGGAGAAATCCGTGCTGGTTCGAGTCCGGCCGCGGGGACCAAAAATGAAAGGAAAATAGTATGAAAAAAATTCAAGCTTTTGCAATGAAAACAATGAATGGAATGACTTATGGTTTATTTGCTACATTGATTGTTGGAGTAATTATTGATCAAGTTGGAAAACTCTTAGGTGTAACATTTTTTACTAATCCTATTTACTATACATTATCCTTATTGATGGGTGCGGGTATTGGGTTAGGAATAGGTATATCATTGAAATTTGAAGGAATAAAACTTGTAACAGCTGCAATTGTCGGAGGTATTGCTACCTCATTTAGAGTTACTTTTGAAGGTGGAATTCAAGTTGCAAATATTGATGGGCCAACAGCTGCATATAATGAACCACTTACAGTATATTTTGTTGTTATAACATCGTTATTGTTAATGAACTTGATTCTAAGAAAAAAGACACCGATTGACATTTTATTAATTCCTTTGACTGCAGTTATATTAGCAACAGTATCGACACTTATTTACAGTGCACCTTTATTTTATTTAATACAAAATATAAAATTATTTATTGAAACTGCGACATTAGCAGCACCACTTCCAATGAGTATAATTATTGCAATGACTATGGGTATGTTGCTAACTTCTCCACTCTCATCAGCTGCGATTGCCATCACAATAGGATTATCTGGTATTGCTGGAGGTGCTGCAGTTATTGGTACCTCGATTCAAATGATTGGATTTGCGATTCAATCTCGAAAAGATAATTCAGTAGGAATGGTTTTATCAATTGGTTTTGGCACTTCAATGTTACAATTTAAGAATATTCTAAAAAATCCTTTGATATGGTTGCCTACAATTATTTCATCCGGAATTGTAGCACCGATATTAGTATTAGTTTTTTCAACTGAAACCACACCTTATGGTGCAGGGATGGGAACAGCAGGGTTGGTAGGCCCTTTACAAACATTATTTGAGATGAATTATTCATTAAATGCATGGATTTCTGTAATGGGAACATTCTTACTGGGTGGTTTTCTTGTATATTTATTTGACTTATTGATGAGAAAATGGCAATATATAAAAGATGGGGACTTAAAAGTTTCTAATGATATTGTTTAGAACATATAAAATTTTGAGGTGTTTTTGAGTGAAAAACTATGTTGAAAATTATGGCTTAGGTAAATTATTTAGAACTCTAGGGTATTTATTTATTCTCTTATCTTCAATTTACATGATATACCACAGCATTTTTGTATCAGAAACTAATTTTATTTTAAAAGATACACTTTCATCGACACTTTCACCAGTTGAAAGTCTTTTAGGTACAATTTTACGCTATGCATCACTTGGACCAATTTTAGATCTTAATCAGGGACAAGAAGCGTATGTATATTTATTAATGTTTTGGTCTGGTTTCTTTCTATTAGTGTGGACTCTAGGAAAAAATCTATTCTCTAAGATTATGAATTCTTTTTTCATGATCGCTGTATTAATCTTCATTGTATATACAAAAACAACATCATTCTTTAGTGTAAATTTTGAAAATCCAAGTTTTGTTGAAACATTTTTAAATTTAATTGGTGATCAATTAAATGTTGTAACTTCATTACATGCTTTGGTGCCTTTATTAATAGTTTTTCTTTTAGTTATTAATTTGTGGTCATTAATTGAGGGCAAGAGACCAAAAAGAATATCAAATATTTTATTATCTGTTGGGATGTTTATTTTATTTTGTGCCCACTTGCTTACTTTTGCTGAAGCAGCATTGGTACCTTCATTTACTTTAGTTATAGATACAATAATCGAAGTTGGTCAGATTCATGCCTACATATTTTTTCCGTATTTTTTATTACTAGGTTCAACATTTGGCGTTCTAGGGTTTTTTAGAAAGTAAATTTATGAAATTCAAAGGGAGACAAGATTGTCTCCTTTTATTTTTTAATAATATATTTCATGATAAAATAAATTAAGAGGTATTATGAAAAAATTAAGTCTATTAATGGATTTTTATGAGTTAACCATGGCTTACAGCTACTTCAAAAGTAAGAGATACTTAGATATAGCTGTTTTTGATGTATTCTTCAGGAAAATACCTGATAAAGGTGGATATGCAATTTATGCTGGATTAAATCAAGTTATCGAATATCTTCAAAAGTTATCATTTTCAAAAGATGAAATCGATTTTCTTAAAGAAAAAGGGACATTTGATGATGAATTTTTAAATTATTTGCAAAATTTTAAATTTTCATGTGATGTTTATTCTTTTAGAGAAGGTAATATAATATTTCCTAATGAACCAATAATGATCATCAAAGGACCAATCATTGAGTGTCAATTGATAGAGACAATGATTTTATTGACAATAAACCACCAATCCTTGATTGCAACAAAAGCATCTCGAATTGTTAGAGCTGCAAAAGGAAAAGCAGTGTTAGAATTTGGAGCTAGAAGAGCCCATGGATATGATGCTTCAATCTATGGTGCAAGAGCAGCCTATATTGGTGGAGTTTTGGGAACTTCAAATACTATAGTTGAATATAAATTTGGAATTCCTGCATTAGGAACGATGGCTCACTCTTTTGTACAAAGTTATAAAACAGAATATGATGCGTTCAAAGCATATGCTCAAACCTATCCTGATAATGCAATTTTGCTAGTAGATACCTATAATACATTGAAATCAGGAATTCCAAACGCAATTAGGATACAGAAAGAAATTTTAGAGCCAATGGGTAAAACATTAAAAGGCATACGATTGGATAGTGGTGATCTATCTTATCTTTCCATACAGGCAAGAAAATTATTGGATGAAAATGGCTTAGAAAATGTTTCAATAACCGTATCTAATTCATTAGACGAGTTTTTGATTGAAAATTTACTTAATCAAGGAGCAAAAATTGATGCATTTGGAGTTGGTGAAAGGCTAATTACGGCAAAAAGTGAATCTGTCTTTGGTGGAGTATTTAAATTAGCAGCATATTCAGAAAATAAAGAGCTTACTCCAAAAATTAAGATTTCTGATAACCCAATTAAAACAACACTGCCAGGTTTTAAACAAGTTTATCGTTTTTATGTAAAAAATATGGCAAAAGCAGATGTAATAACATTACATGATGAAATTATAGATGAAAATTCGTCATATGAATTATTTGATCCAACATATATATATAAAAAACAAACAATATCGGAATTTAAAGTTGAAAAATTATTAATCAAAATTTTTTCTAAAGGTGAATTGGTCTATGAAGTTCCTAAGATTAATCAAATCAGAGAATATTCTAGAGGAAATTTAAGTTATTTTTGGGATGAATTAAAAAGACTCGAGAATCCTCAGCAATATTATGTGGATTATTCTAAAAAATTATACAATCTAAAATTAGAACTTATTAAAAGTTCAAAAAAGTAGTTTTGTTTCAAATTAAATAAACGATTTGTTATAATTAGACAACGATACGAGGTAATATGAAATTATTTATTCCGGGTCCTGTGGATGTCAGAAAAGATCTTTTAAAGTATATGTCAAAACCCTTAATAGGTCATAGAACAAAAGAAATAAGTGACATACAAAAAAGGATTCAAAAAAATTTAAGAAAAATTATGAAAACAAATAATCCAGTTGTTCTATTAACCGGTTCTGGAACAAGCGCTATGGAAAGTTCACTTTGTTCATTGGTTAAGAAAAAAGTCGCTGTTTTTTCTATTGGTGCTTTTGGTAATAGATTTTATGATATTGCCAAAGCTCATTCATTAGATGTAGACAAAGTTTTTTTTGGTTTTGGAAATCATATTGAACCTGAAATATTTAAAGAAAAACTTCAAAGTGGTTTATATGATGTCATTACAGTTACTCACAATGAAACTTCAACGGGAATTATGAATGATTTAAAAACCTTAAGTAAAATATGGAAGCAATATCCAGAAGTTTTAGTTATCGTAGATTCGATCAGCAGTTTTGGTGGTTTTGATCTTCCAGTTGATGATTTAGGTATTGATGTTTTGCTTACTGCGACTCAGAAGTCTTTGGGACTACCGCCAGGAATTGCAATCATGTCTTTGAGTGAAAAAGTACTTAAAAGATTAGAAGATGTTGAAGAAAGAAGTTATTACTTAAGTTTAAGAAGAATTTACAAAAAACATAAAGAAAATTATCAATATCCTACAACACCAAATATATCTTTAATGATGGCTTTAGATTATCAACTGGACTATATTGTTAATAAGGAAGGAATTGATAATAGATTTAAAAGACACAAGATATTAGCAAATTATACTCGTGAGTGGGCAAAAAAACATTTTAAGCTTTTCGCAGAGGAAAGATATGCTTCGCAAACAGTTACCACTA
>Ga0181568_10005074_pt1 | contig 11629 bp, 10 predicted proteins | sample 101ome_20_FD_133758 | JGI IMG/M metagenome (GOLD analysis project Ga0181568, IMG submission 133758) | Coastal salt marsh microbial communities from the Groves Creek Marsh, Skidaway Island, Georgia - 101404AT metaG (megahit assembly) | ecosystem: Environmental > Aquatic > Marine > Intertidal...
AGCACATGAATCTACCATCCTAAAAATTGGATGGACTGAATGCATGTGCCTAGCCTTCATAACAGCCTGCTCATTTTCATCAGTTCCTGCAGATTTTAATTTGTCAGAAGGGAATGATAGCAAAGCATCTGCAATGTGTGCATCAGAGAATCCTAGGCTTTTCCATCTTCTCAACTGGTCAGAAGTTAGGTGCTGAGGAAGACATGAAGCATTTACAATTTCTAACTCTGTTTTTGCTATTTTTTCAAATCCATACAAGAACCACCTTGTAATTCTCGTAATTTCATATACCCTTTCAATACTCCAGCCTCTTCTGAACGCTTCAATTACAGCACCCATTCTTCTATCAGTGGCAATTCTAAGCCAATTGATGAGAGTTTCATCTGGAAGGGTTTCCAGGGCTCTTTCGACCATACCTTCTCCTTCAGATTCGTCGGCTCTGGTTAGTGGCCTCGGATAGTGTGAGCCTTGTTCAAGTGATGCCCAAGCCTTCAAGAAAGCCTCTTCGAAGCATCTACCGATAGCCATTACTTCACCTGTGGACTTCATTGATGTACCCAATGTTCTATTGGCAGTTCTGAATTTATCGAAAGGCCACCTGGGTATCTTTACAACGCAATAATCCAATGTTGGTTCAAATGCCGCAGTTGTACCTTCACCCGTGATAGGATTAGGTAATTCATCTAAGGTATAGCCAACAGCAATTTTCGCAGCCATTCTAGCAATTGGATATCCTGTCGCTTTGGATGCTAATGCAGAAGAACGAGATACACGAGGATTTACTTCGATAACTCTAACTTCTCCCGTTGATTGATTTACAGCAAATTGAACATTGCAACCGCCTTTGATATTCAGTTTTCTAATCAATGAAAGAGACATATCCCTTAGTTCCATGTGATCTCCATCAGACAATGACTGAACAGGTGCAACAACTGTGGATTCGCCTGTGTGAACCCCCATAGGGTCGATATTTTCCATGGTACATACGATAGTTGCATTGTCTGCAGTATCTCTCATTACTTCGTATTCATACTCTTGCCAGCCAAGGATACTCTCTTCGATTAAGACCTGGCCAATTCTGCTATTTCTCAATCCAAGGGTCGCTATTTCTACTAACTCTCCTGTATTCCATGCAGTGCCTCCTCCTAAGCCACCCAAAGTGAAAGCAGGTCTGATTAAGATTGGCCAACTTCCAATCGTATCAGCTGCGGCTAATACTTCATCCATTGAATTACATGCCAATGCTTCGGAGATTGGCAAGCCTATTTCCAAACATACTTGATTGAATAAATCTCTATCTTCGGCTTTGTCAATAGCATCCAAATCCGAACCTATCAACTCAACATTCAACTCATCCAAAACTCCAGCATGTGCTAATTCACTTGCGATGTTTAATGCAGTCTGACCGCCCATACCAGCAAGCAGTGCATCGGGCCTTTCAACCTCCAAAATTCGCTTGATAGTATCAGGGAGTAAAGGCTCTATGTACACCTTATCCGCCATTTCAGGGTCGTTTTGTATAGTTGCGGGATTTGAATTTACAAGAATGACCTTGTAACCATCTTCACGTAATGCTTGAACTGCTTGAGAACCACTGAAATCGAATTCAGCCGCTTGACCTATCTTGATTGGACCCGAACCAAGAACCATGATTGTTTCAAGGTCATCTCTTCTTGGCATTATCTACCACCTCCATAATGAGCATCAACCATTTCTCTGAATCTCGAAAATAGGGGATAGGCATCGTGAGGCCCTGGTGCGGCTTCAGGGTGGAATTGTACTGTGAAGACTGATTTGTTTTCCAAATCTAAACCCTCGACTGTTCTATCATTTGCATTTACAAATCTGACAATAGGTGAAGCCCCGTGAAGATTTTCACTCTTTGGAGAGCATGCTCCTGATGGGTGAGCGGCAAGCATTCCCGCTTCTGGGTCTGCAACAGCGAAGCCATGGTTCTGGCTAGTAATCCAAACTCGGCCAGATTGTAAATCCACACAGGGTTGATTCGCACCTCTATGTCCGTATCTCATTTTGTAAGTCTGTAAACCACTCGCCAAACCTAGCAATTGATGACCTAAACAGATACCCATCACTGGCAAATCATCCTTAACGGCTGCTGCAAGTGTGTTTCTAGCGTTTGTTGCTTTACCGGGATGTGCTGGGTCCCCTGGACCATTTGAGCAAAATAATGCAACGATGCCATACGATTTTACCTGGTCAAAACTCATACTAGGAGGGCACCAAACTACTTCGAAATAATTGCATAAACTTCGCAAAATATTGTATTTAATCCCACAATCAATCGCTGCTATTCGAGGTAGTGGGCGGCCTAAACTATCGGTTGCTCCTTGATTTACAATTACAGGTTCATTTATTGAAACTTCATCGACTAAATCTTCTAATTCAGGAGATTTCATGTCGTTGAGATAAGATGCCATTTGAGATTCTTCTTCGACGGGGCCAAATACGCAGAGTAAACATCCATATTCTCTGACTTTCTTCGTGATTGCACGAGTATCTATTTCTTCAATACCTGGAACATTATGGAAGGCAAGAAAATCACTAATGCTAGCAATTGAATCGCGATGGTCTGGATTCTTCATCGCTTGCCTAACTACAACACCTCTCGGCCAAACCGCTGCTGATTCACTTGTACCTGCATGAATCCCGTAATTTCCAATCAATGGATAAGTGAAGGTTAGTACTTGGCCTGCAAATGATGGATCTGTTAGAGATTCTTGATAACCTGTCATCCCAGTTGTGAAAACCAATTCTCCTTGACCCCATGCTTTTGCTCCGAATAATTGTCCAACAAAACGGCTACCATCTGCCAATAAAAGAACTCCTTCTCCGGAAGCAGATTCAGGGATTTCTCCCCCATGTGCAATCCCATCTGTGGCATCAACGAGAGAGATTTTATCGCCCAATGAGGTATCGCCTTTCTGTGACCACACCCCTGACATCAATTTTGCTGATTCTATAGGGGTCATAATTATTGGCAAAGATGCATATTTCCATACAACTGGACGAATCAACCTTAATCACAAGAAATATTCGAGCGGAGTATTTTTAGTAAGTAGTTGATTACCTATAGAAAAATCACTCGTTTTCGTGGACTATCTTGCCTTTGTTAGTTCCTTCGATAACAAGCCGAGCATTTTCGAAGTTTCTGTCCGTTCCTGAATCGCCAAACCAAGCCTCCATAAACAGTGCTAAAGCGGCTACTTCAGAATGTGGTTGATTGCCCACTGCAACATTGTGTTGGCACAACTTGAATACCTCCCCTGGAACTTTTGCACCACCAACAACAATCATGATTGGTTTGTCCCTTCTTATCGTAGGAATGGCGTTTCGATATGGCTCACCATACATAGTCAGGTGGACCGCTACCCCTCCTTTTTCAATATGGTTATTTAATGCAGACATTCCTTTGACGTGTTTAGTTTCGATACTTCCTCCGAACCGCTCTGAAACTGATGAAAGGTTTGAAAATAAATCTTCATCTTCATCGCCAGATAAGAAAAAACCGTCGGCTCCTAGTGCTCTTGAAACCAGAGCTAGATGCGTTGTAATTCTAGGATCTCTTCCTTTTCGATATCCTAATCTAAGCACATCAAACCTTTCGGCCATATTTATCCGAGGGTATATTGGGTTTCAACTCTCGGTTTCTAAAGATGCATCTTCGGCTTCGATTAAATCGTGTCCGGCATCAGAGAAATCGAGGTCAGGATTGTTTTCCATAAACACCTTGACCCATCTAAGCAACCAAGCATCAATCAACATTCTAGCAGCAATTAGGATAGTTAAACAAAGAATCGCTAGCCTTGTTGTCTTCCAAATAGCATCACCAGAATCAAGGTCGTTCAGGAATACGCCTCTAATTAGTGGCTCAAAGGTATACAGCACAGCCATTACGAACATTATTCCGTGGGCTAAACCAGGGAATAACTGCCCCAATTCACGACTAATATTCTCAAATAATGAACCAAGGAATATCAGGGCAGGTGCAATGATTGTTATTGCTAAGAAATCTGGCCCGAAAAATATCGAGGTAAATACTGTTTCATCGTCAACTTGTAGAACAGCTAACCACCAAAACACAGCATAGCCTGCTAGAATCCCACCAACCATTTTTGCTTTGGTATGAATCATCTTCGATATTGCTACTCTAGAAGGTGGCCTCAGCCTTACAATGATACGTTCAGCTAACTCCAATGATTCCTCAGATGGCTCTTCCAACTGGCCATCTGAGATGGGACCCACGGTGTCATTATCCGCGAGTAAATCCTCAGACATGGCGACACCTGACACCCCACATGTCATAAAACCTCTCGCAGCCACGGGGTTCAACATGGCAGTCTACGGAGGTCGTGAGAATTGCCGGCCGTCGATAATGGGGATCATTAATGCGACCCCAGACTCTTTTCATTCAGACTCTCGAAACGGAACTATCCAAATGGCCAAATCCATGATTGAAAATGGTGCTGATTGGATTGATATTGGCGGAGAATCGACACGCCCAGGGTCTGAACCTATTTCTATAGAAGAAGAGATTAGGAGGATTTTACCAATCATCCAAGAGATTTCAAAATACACCAATGTTTCAGTTGATACAAGAAATTATGATGTCGCAAAAATAGCAATCGAAAACGGTGCTAAGATGCTAAATGATGTCAGTGGCTTACGGGACTGCAGAATGGTTGACCTGGTATTGGAAAAGGGATGCAATGTTTGCATAATGCATATGCTTGGAGAACCTGGAAATATGCAAAACAATCCAAATTATGATGATGTATGTTCTGAAGTATTTTCTTATTTGAAAAACAAAGCTGATGAGTTAGTTGACCGAGGTCATCCTATTGAGAAGATTTTTCTTGACCCAGGAATTGGTTTTGGTAAATTATTACAACACAATGTTGACTTATTGAAGAACTGCCTTGAACTCAGACCGTATCAGATTTTATGGGGAGTTTCAAGAAAATCTATGATTGGTCAAATTTGCGGACAGGAACAAACAGAAAATCGTCTCGCTGGAACCCTAGCCATTGCATCTGAAGCATTTTCAAAAGGCATCGATGTGATACGCGTTCACGATGTAAGAGAACATCACGATTTATTTGCTGTCCTAGATAAAATGGTGAACTGAAATGTTTGTGATATTTGGCTCTGATGATGTTGCTATTGAGTTAGCAGAATGGATTGGAACAACATCACGTGTTAGGCTTATTGGATTAGCAGACCAACTGAAAGGAATTCCAAATGTAGAAATTGTGACTTTACCAACTGAAATGGAATTGAATGAGATGCCTTTACCCGACCTAGAACCTACTGCTGTCGTTATTTTGGAGGAAATAATCTGTGACGACAATCCTGGAAAGGAATTGAAAGAAATTTGGCCCAATACGCCGATTTTATCAACGATAGAAATAGAAAATTCTGAATTTATTTCGGTAGATAATTTGATGATTCAATTATTAAAAAATAAACTAAAAAGCATCGATAGAAATCAGGGAGCAACAGATGTAGTTAGAAGATTAAAGATGAATCCTGACGCTAACGTATTGATAGTCTGTCATGATAATCCGGACCCCGATTCACTAGCAAGCGCCATGGCAATAAAGCAAATCTGTGACTCGATTGGACAGAATGTGACAATCGCCCATGGTGGTCTTATCGAGCACCAACAAAACATTGGAATGGTCAACTTATTGGAACTAGATTTGAGAAGGATAATATTAACATGGGAAATTGAAGATCTTTTACAAACCTCTGATATTGTAATCTGTGTAGATTTCAACAAGGCAGGAGCAAATAATGTCTTACCAAAGGACTTTATTCCAACAATAATAATCGACCATCATCTTTCAGAGACTAGGCCCCCGGGAGAACTTGTACTGGTAAGACCTGAGTTTGCTGCTACATCCTCACTAGTAGCAACAATAGCAATGAATTCTAATATTGAGATTAGTCCAGAAATCGCAACGGCTCTAGCATTTGGGATTAGGACTGATACGCTTGGATTTACTAGGTCATTCAACGAAGTTGATTTGAAAGCACTTTCATGGTTGAACAAACATGTAGACTGGGAGTTATTGCGTTCATTCGAAAGCCCTCCCAGAACTCTTGAAGTGTTGGAAATTTTCAAAAATGGATTGAATGATTTGAAAATTATTGGAAATCTCGCTTTAGCACCAATTTATGAAATGGCCAATAGAGACGCTTTATCACAAGTTGCTGATTTCCTTCTTCCTACAGAAGGTGTCACAATTGTCGTAGCATACGGAATAAGAAGGAACAAAGTAATACTATCTGCGAGATCATCAGATAATTCAATCAATATTGGAAAGATACTTGCCGAAACATTCCCTGAAGGAACGGCAGGTGGACACAAAGTAATGGCAGGAGGCCAAATTCCAATTGATGATTTGTCGGCCGATTCTGAAAAAGAAGCAATGGATAAAATTGAGAATATTTTATTTGAAATATTTGTGAGGTGATTTTATGTCTGCTCCAATTGTTGATGTCGATGATAATCTCCGCCTACTGGGTACTGCGCATGTAGCAACGTCTTCAGTTGAGGCAGTAATTGAAAATATAAAGGAATGGAAACCAGATATTGTGGCAGTAGAACTTTGTGAAAGTCGATATGCTGCTCTGACCAATGAAAGACGTCTTGACAAAGAAGGACTGTTGAAAGTCATCAAAGAAGGCAAAGCCCACATGGTATTGCTGCAATCTTTACTTTCAGCCGAACAAAGAAAGTTGGGGATGGATGAGGGACAACAACCAGGAGCTGAATTAATTGCTGCTGTTAATGCTGCCAAAGATGCTGGTTTGCGTGTTGAATTAGTTGATAGAGACATTCAAACCACTCTAAGAAGAGCATGGAAGAATATGAAATTTAAGGAAAAAACTGGCCTACTTTGGGCACTAATGTCAGACGAAGAACCTGATGAGGACATCTCATTGAGTGAGGTTCTAGAAGACAAAGATTTACTCACATCCCTAATGGAAGAGTTGAGAGAAGTTTCACCCGGGGCTGGGAAAGCATTAATCGACGAGAGAGACGAATATATAGCTCGAAAGATTTCAAACATTAGAAACCAAGGAAAGGTATTGGCAGTTTTGGGTGCAGGACATTTAGATGGAGTATCGAAATTACTTGACTCTAAATTTTCAGGAAATGATGATAAAATTTCAGAATTATCTACCATACCAAAAGGAGGAGGATTAATCAAGACGATTGCGTATTCAATCCCTATATTGCTTGCTTCTTTACTCGGATGGTTTGCTTACAACGGAGATATCTCCTCAATTAAAGAAAACGGAATTTATTGGTTCCTTGGAAATTTCCTAGGCGCTGCAGTCATGTGTGCGATTGCAGGAGGACACCCGTTGGCGATTTTGGTCGCTGCCCTAGCCTCTCCTATCACATCATTGAATCCGGCGCTAGCCGCTGGATGGTTTGCAGGTTATGCTCAACTAAAGGTTAGAGAACCAACTGGAGAGGATTTAGCAGAGTTTTTGAAATTAGATTCTGCTAGTGTGTTTTGGTCGAATAAGGCTGGCAGGGTTTTACTAGTCACTGCGTTAACTAACCTTGGATCTATGCTTGGTGCATGGATATCAGTTGCCTTAATTGCAACTGGTTTGTGATTAGAATTGAATCTGGACCGCTTCTCTCTGGACAGGGTCTGTCACTTCGAATAGGTCTTTTCTCACGCAACCCTTCATTCCAGCAACAATGCTTGTTGGAATCATTTGAATCAAAGTATTGAAATTTGTTGCGCTAGAGTTGTAGAATTCTCTTCTGTCAGAAACACTGTTCTCAAGTGCGACAAATTTGTTTTGAAGATTTACGAAAGATGTGTCTGCCTTCAGTTCAGGATATTGTTCTGCAACCATGTTAATTCTTGGCATCAATCCGGCAAGCGTGCCTTCTGCTGCACCTACAGCCTTAACGTCTCCACTTGACAAAGCACCAGCAGCTGCTTGTCTTGCTACTGCGAACTGCTCGAAAATTTCTCTTTCATGGTCCGCATATCCCTTCACAATGTTTACCAAATTTGGAATCATATCATATCTTTGTTTTAGTAAAACGTCGATATCTGCCCAGGATTTGTTTACATTTTCTTCTGATCTCACTAATCTGTTCCAAGTGCTGATGAACCAAATTAGGACAATCAATGCTACTACTGCAGCGATTGCTCCGACTACCATTGTGGTGCTCATGTGTGAAGCGTGGCGAATTTAACTATTCAAGTTATCTTAGATTGAATGCCTTCAAAAAATGCAGGTAATATCACAGAGATTCGATTACCAAAGCGATACCTTGACCGCCTCCAATACATGCAGTCGCAACACCGAATTTTCCACCACAACGTTGCAGTTCATGTGCTAAGGTAAGGACAAGGCGAGTGCCAGTTGCTGCCAAAGGATGACCTAATCCAACAGCACCACCGTTTACGTTAACCTTCTCGATATCAAGTCCGAGATCTTTGACACAAGCGACAGCTTGGCCGGCGAATGCTTCGTTTATTTCCCATCTATCGATATCATCAATTGTCAAACCAGCCTTTTCAAGAGCCAACCTGCTACTAGGTACGGGACCATACGCCATTATCGCTGGTTCTAATCCCACTATACCCCAAGAAACGATTCTAGCGAGTGGTTTATCGCCATCTGATTCTGCTTGTGAAGCCGATTTGATTACTACAGCAGCAGCACCATCGACTACTCCTGATGCATTGCCTGCTGTGACTAAACTCTCAGGACCGAATGCTGTTCTCAATTCTGCTAAACTTTCAGGGGTGCTTCCCTTTACCACATGGTCTTCATCTTTGAAGGTGATATCATTGACAGACACTATTTCTTGCTCCCAGGTACCATTTTCTATAGAATTAGCAGTCCTGCTATGAGATAGGGCCGCAAACTCATCTGTTTCTTCCCTGGTCACTCCTTTCCTCTTGCAGATTTCATCGCTTGTCTGAGCCATAAATGAGCCACAGAAACCATCGAGCAGATTTGTGAAAAGGTAATCCTCCATATCTTTTTCAAGTTCGGTTCCAGCTCGAGGTGGTCTTGCTAATTTGTATGTATCTCGCATTCCTCTGAGAACATGAGGTGCTTGTGATAGATTTTCCATACCACCCGCAACGACTGTATTTGCTTCTCCTAGCATGATCATCTGTGCACCTGTGACGATAGATTGTACGCCACTTCCACAAATTCTTGATAATGTTAGCATTGGAACTTCTTGTGGGATTCCCGCACCAAGTCCAGCATGCCTAGCACCAAATATCGCTTGGTCGCATGTTTGTAATGCATAGCCCATTACAACATGGTCTACATTTTCAGCAGCAGTGTTAGATTTTTCAAGTGCTCCCTTTATTGCGATTTCACCCAATTTTATTGCACTTACATCCTTTAGTAGTCCACCTGGATTACCGTCGCCACGCTTCCCGCCTTGCCACTCACAAAATGGAGTTCTCGCACCATTTACAATCACGACATCTTCTGCCATGAATTAGCCGAAAAGTTCCCGACTAATCATATTCACGCTAATCCGAGGAGAGCGATTCCTCCCAGCATTAACATCAATGGAGGAAATAGCATTTCAAATCCAGACCTAGAACCTCCGACATTGGACAACTCGGTTCCTCTTTGAAGTGTGACCTTTACTCCTGGTGCATCTTCATTACCCCAGACTTCTATTATGCTATTTCCTAAGGTGCCATCTAATCCTTCTGCGGCTATTTGCTCAGACGGACGTGGTTTAGTTTCACCTAATACATACACAGGATTTCCTAGTTTTAGACCATAAAGGGTCCAGCGGTGTTTCTTTACCGTTGCACCACCAAGCAGTCCCGCTACAGCAGATGCCATCAATTGTTTTCCAAGAGTTTGAGCGAAGGCACCATCCCAGCGCTTCAAGTATTGGCCGTAATTTGATCTCTTGAATGATTGTGCATTTACTCTAATTCCTCCAGTTCCGTCATGTAAAATGAAAGGACAACCCCCCGCATCTGAGCGTATGGTCACCCAATTACATTCTTCTCTAGTACCGTTATCAGTTTTTACAGTTCTACACTGGTATTGTTCATACTCCCATCTGTATCCAACCATGTTATGCATTACCATGTTCTGATTGCCATCGACTACAACGGTGAGACATCCATCTGCAACCGGCCTTACTTGGCCCACTAATTCGGGATATCCAACCGGAGCCGACCTAACAAGAGATGTTGGAGTATCCATCATTTGGCTAAGCATCTTTGACCTGAAATAACCGACAAGCGACAAAATCAGACCTACTACGATAATAATTGCTGGCAGAGTCATTGAATTTCCAGATTCTTGACTTGACATCAAAGAAGCAACACCAACAAGTGCAAATAACACTGACAATACCGAGAATACCGTAAATGAGGTCATTGTAGAAGGTCTTGGAGTACCAACTTTAGTTGGGTGCTCAGCAAGTGCAGAACCATCCCCGTGTGGCCCATATCTATCATCATTGTTCCAAGTTGAAGGACCCGGTGCGGGAAGAATCCAATCATTTGGGTCATTGGTTGGAACATATGTTGTTTGTTGCATCAACCAACTGTCTACAGTTAATCCACTTGCTTCAGCCTTTGCTTCAAGTTCTGCTGGGTCGATTGCATTCTCTCTAACTTTCTTCAATTGGCCCTCGAGAGAGCCCGGCGATGCAAATGCCATAAGCAGTAATCCAAAGGTTCCAAGCAACAGCGTCTCCCCACCTCCTCCAAGGAAAGCGAAGATGCTTACAAGAGTCATCAATAGTCCAAGCACCCACAATATCCAACTAATCCAATGATAAGGTAATGTAAATTTGAAAGTGCCACCATCTAGGTCAATTTCACTAATCTCCATGAGTGGCGGTAAGTTGGAGACATAATGAATATTTTCTAAGATTGGCTTGCTGGTTTATGATTCCAAATCGCCCATACGCCTGTGGCTGTTGCGATTAATCTTCCACTTTGAGTTGTTATTTTTCCAGATAGGTGGGCTACATGCTTGCCACGTTTCTCTAGATTTCCTTCAGCGATGATTTTCTCATCTGGCCTAGCGGCATTGATGAATGAAACATTTAGTTGGGTAGTAGCGCACCATTCTTCTTTTTTCAGTGTGCAAACCAGACTACCTCCTAGAGCCATATCTAGCATCAGTGTGTATAAGCCACCGTGAGCCACGCCTGCTTTGTTGCAATGCCTTTGTGAAACTTGGAGAGAGAATGATGCTTTTCCAGAACCCCAATGACCTCTCTCAATTCCTAACTCAACAGCCATATCAGTCATGTGATCTGGTTCTGACAAATTAGACATCAAATCACTCCGACCACTTTTACAAGGATTCTTTTTCGTCTTTGGCCATCGAATTCGGCATAATGGATTTGTTCCCAGTTTCCTAGGTGTAATCGACCTTCCTTTACAGGCATAGTCACTTGCTGACCGAGTAGTTGCCTCTTTAAATGCGCATCACCGTTGTCTTCTCCAGTATTATGGTGGTGATATTCTTCACCATCCTTACCATCAGAGCCATAGAAGGGAGCTAATTTTTCTAACCATTTCATTATGTCATGATGCAAGCCATATTCCAAGTCATTCAC
>Ga0181568_10005079_pt1 | contig 11627 bp, 2 predicted proteins | sample 101ome_20_FD_133758 | JGI IMG/M metagenome (GOLD analysis project Ga0181568, IMG submission 133758) | Coastal salt marsh microbial communities from the Groves Creek Marsh, Skidaway Island, Georgia - 101404AT metaG (megahit assembly) | ecosystem: Environmental > Aquatic > Marine > Intertidal zone...
CTCGGCGACCCCTACGTGGTCGAATTCAACGTGCGGTTTGGCGACCCAGAATGTCAGGTCACGTTACCGCTTTTGGATACTGATGTGTACTCTTTGCTTCATGGTGCTGCCACCGATGCCCTTCACGCAGTTGATCTTCGTGTCCACCCTCAATCGGCGGTGACGGTGGTGTTGGCTTCTGAAGGATATCCTGCTGCTCCCGTCAAAGGTCGTGAAATCAAAGGTTTGGCCGAAGTTGAGGCCATTTCTACGTACAAAGAAGCATGGGTCAATTACGCCGGCGTGTCGCTCGGAAGCAACGGTCATTTTGTTGCGTCAGGTGGGCGGGTGCTCTCGGCAACCGCCATGGGTAATGACCTGCAAAAAACACAGGCCGAAGCCTATGCACTCATGCAAAAATTGCACCTTGAAGGAGGTCATTATCGGACGGACATCGCACACCGTGCCGTACGTGAATGAGGCTTTTAATGCAAATATGGCAGAAAAACTCACGAAAAACGAGCACTGAGAAGCATTCCACTCCCCACCCTTCCATTATCTTCAAAAGGGGTTCTCAACTCGCCAATGACGCCAGCCTTCAGGCTGGCCCGAATTTGAGGGATTGAAATGGAAGAACAAACGGAAACGACGGCAAATCAGCTCGGCTCCATGATGGGGTTGCTCCTTGCACCCCTGGCCGTGCTGCTTGCCCTTGCCACCACCCGAGTCGTGGGCATTGAATACGACTTGACAATGAACAATTTGACGCCGATGCTTGTCGTCGCCGTCGCTGGTATGCTGGCTCTCGTGCCACGTATCGTTCAGGCAACTCGAACCGAACTCTCTTCCTCAACCGTTTCCCTCGGCGTGTTGGCGGTGGCCTTGATCGGTGCCGAAGTGCTCTACACCTTCGCAGGTGTCGACGCCGTTGCGTCGCTGATGTTTGCGTTGCTCATCGTCATCGGTTCAAACCTTGACAAGCATGGGCGACACGAATGGGTCACGATGATGACCTTCTCAGCCGTCGGCTTTTGGGTGGCTTTGGCTGCTGCTGGAGACGCCTTGGCTGCCTTGCCGTCAACCTACACCATGGGAAGCAGTGGCCAAGTGGTTTCAACCATGAATTTGGAGCGCCAAGCCACAGCCTATGTCTTCTTTGCATACTGGACGATGTTCACCGTTGCGGGATTGCTCGCAGGTGTGCTCGCTCGTGGAACACTCAACCCCGCCGGCAAAGAGGGATGGTTCTCCTTCCTCGGACAGGGTCAGGGATTCAACCGAGCAAACATGCCGCTTGTGGTCGCTCTTGGTGTCTGGATTTTGGCTTTCGCTGGTTCGCTGTATCACTTTGGCAGCGTGGGTGTTGCTGACCAATTGGGCATCACCACCGAAGACGGCTACCACGGCTACATCGGTTACTGGACGGCTTTCTTGACGGGTGTTGTCGCCCTCATCGTTGCTGGCATGGTTGCCGAGCGCTGGTACACCCGTGCCATGCTCGTCGGTTCAATGTGGGCTCTCTACCAAGTAGCAGCTTGGTTCGAGTCTGGCATTTGGTACAACGAGGACATGGACGGCACCTGGAGCGCCTTTATTTGGCTAGGATTCACCTTTTTCCTCGGCGTTGGCATCTATTACATTGGTAATCACGAAAAATACGGTGGTTGGGCGAATCTTCCCGAACACGAGCCTTCTCAGGCACGGTTGTTCCTCCGCGCTCACGGTGCGGGAATGATGATTGGTCTTGCGTTTTTGGTTGGATTGGCCATCAGAATTCAGTGGTATGCCGTACCGTCAATGAACGCTTTCGGAACAGGAAACTGGGACATGACCGGTGGTTCTGACCCGTGGTACATGAAGCGGGTTGTTGATTACATTCTTGCGAACAACGCTCACTTGGTGTATGACGCCGATCGGTTCTATCCGATGGGTGGAATCAACCCACGTCCTCCATTGTTCTCTTGGTCCATGGCTGTTGGCGCCATGCTTCTTGAGCCCTTCCTCAACACACCCGAGGACGCCGTTTGGTGGAGCATGCTCGCTCTCCCTGCAGTGTACGGTGCTCTGATCGTTTTCCCAATCGCAGCAATGGCCAACGACCATTTCGGAAAGGGAGCAAGTGTATTGGCGGCATGGCTGATTGCTTTTATGCCCGCTCACGTGACTCACTCCACTTGGGCTCTTGCTGACCACGACTCCTTTGTGATGCTCTTCATCACTGTCGGGTTCATGTATTGGTTGCGGGCCGTGAAATACGCAGGATCTGCTCGAATCACTAAGGTAACCACACCTCACCCGATGTCGTTCATCAACGCATATGCCGATGTTGCTAAGCATCGAAAGGCCGCAATGGCGAACGCAGTCTTGGCTGGTGTTGCCTTTGGTATCGTGGCTCTTGGTTGGAAAGGTTTCGTGGTGGGTCCGTCGATCTTGTTCCTCGCCTATGCCCTTCAGGTGGCATTGAACATGTTCCGACGTCGTGATTCAACAACGCTCAGTGCTTTGTTCCTGACCATGTTGTTCACCACGTTCTTGATGGCGTTGCCTTTCTATGCTCACCCAGACTTCTCTTTGGTCTTGGATAGCACGGGACTTCAACCGTTCTTGTTCATCTCCGGTTTCACGCTTGCAATTGCCTTCGTCACCACTGGATTCCGTGACAAGCCATGGCTGTTGGTTCTTGGAACCCTGAGCGGTTTGGCTTCGTTCTTCTTCGTCCTTCTCTATGTTTTGAAGACCCTTGAACTTTCCAACGCATGGAACGTTCTCTTTACGGGAAGTGGCTACTTCACCAAGACGAAGATTTTCGGAACCATTGCTGAAGCGAACGCTCCCAATCGCGCTCAACTCTTTGCTTCCTTCGGCCCGATCACCTTTTTGCTCGCTCTGATCATGGGCGGTGGACTGCTCTTGCGTGGCTTGCGCCACCGAAAGGCAACCTCCCTGGTCTTCGGCGTCTGGGTTTTCGCTGCGACATTCATGGCTTGGAACGCAGCCCGTTTCATGTTCAACGCCACCCCGGTTATGGCCATTCTTGGCGCTGCAGGAATTGTTGCTTTCTGGCAATGGGCTGATTGGAGCGGTCTTGTCCGTTCATGGAAGAAGTTCGGCATTCGAACGCCTTCGGATCGTATTAGAGGCGCCCGAAAGGCCGTTTGGAGATCACCACAGTTCTCAGCGGTGTTTTTGGTAATGATCATGATTTTCGGTCAACAAGCCACCTACGGGCTTGACTCGGCCATTCCTGGTACCTCAAACCAAGAGGGAGAGATTGACGAGCGCATCTACAACATCGTTCCTGACATTCTCCGATTTGACGGGCTCGGCTTCTCCATCTTGGACAGCAGCAATTACGACGGCCGCTGGTATCTTGGGAGCTTTGGATCTTCATTTAACGACAACGGATGGAACTCTGCCTATGCGTGGCTCGAAAGTCAGGATGCAGACATGAAGTATTCAGATAAGCCGGCCTTTGTTTCGTGGTGGGACTACGGTTTCCAAGCGATGAGCACGGGTCAACACCCATCGGTCTCAGATAACTTCCAGTCAGGTATTCCTGCGACGGGTAACATGCTTTTGGCTCGCAATCAAGACGACTTGACGGCGATGTTTATCTTCCAACTGGCAGAAGGTGACCGAACCTACGCAACCGGTGATGGCGACGCCCCTGTCTTCACACCAACCTTCCAAAACGCGGTTGACAAATACCTCAACGATGCTCAGATGGAGGACTTCATGACCATGCAAACCGTCTTTGATGAAACCATGATCGACTTCATTGAAGACCGTTCATTCAAGGTCATCAAGACCAACCGCAACATCGTTCTTGCCGAAGGGCATCCTCATACTGCAGGTGTCTTTGATACGGACACGACCATCTATCACATCTACAAGGACGGCGTTGCCTTGCCTTGTACCGATGAGTTGTCAACGTCGTGTCTCGGTGATGCGTGGTCCTCCATGGATCAGGCCAACATCACCTTCACCAACAACATCCGTACGGGTGCTGAAACGGTTGAAGGCCGAACGCACACCATCTTCGGTGATTATTGGTACACCGCTGACATGGTCGATGAGTACTTGTCTGTAGCAACCCACATTCACCGAACAAACGCTCGTTTGGCCATGGTGACACAACTTCTCACCGAGGCCTTTGACGCCGACCCAGATCACTCCATCCATGACTTGTACAACGATTTGATCAACCTCGAGGGACTTTACCGAGTGCAGGACTACGAGGGAGCCCCGGGTGAGATGATTGAGCGAGACCACGAAATTCGTTACTTCGCTATTGACGACCGACTGTATCCTCGAGCAGGCCGCTACACTGCCGACTCGAATTACAACCGTGGGCAACCTATGGGTATCTTTGGTGCTCCGACCATCTTGGCTGGTCATGACATCACCACATACATGGATGAGGTTTACGAAACTCAACGAGGTGATTTCCAAGACGAGATGACACGAGAAGAAGTGGACGAAGCCATGCAAAAGGACTTCCTCAACCAGCAGGCTGGTGCTGAAATAGACCCGTTGCAAATCCAAGACGTTCGCGTTGACCACAACGCTGCGTTCTTCGACACAATGGTGGCTCGGGCCTACGTTGGTTACGGTGCCTCAACACTCGGTGTCGGGACCACGGTGAGCAACCCACAACCTGCACAGCACTTCGGTCAGTCAGGATCTCCTGGAACGTTCATGGCAAACTCACTCCCGCTTCCGGGCGCCATGATGAACCACTTCGTCATCGCCAACTGGTACAGTGAAAACCCGAACACCTCCATTCAGTCCACCAACACGTTGGTGAAGATTCTGAAGTACTACCCTGGCGGGGAACTTTCTGGTCAAGTCACCATGAGTGACGATGGTCAAGGCTTGCCCGGTGTTCGTTTGCTCATTGAGCGAGATGCGTTCTCTGGAGAAGGCGCCGAAGATCTTGATGAAGACACGTACTGGATTCCAATCGGCTTCGTCGATGCCGACGATGAAGGTCGCTACAGCACCCTTGTGCCCGCAGGTCGCATTCGAGTGACCGCCTTCGCTGGTGACTACGACCCAGCTGATGCACAGGACAACATCCGAGATGGCTCCTACGGCGAGCGACTCGGTGACATCTTGACCAACACCAACGATGACCGTCAAATCAACGAAATCACCGCCATTCTCGGCAACGTTGCCAACATGACGTGGTTGGGTGAAGCGCAATTGAACGTGACCGCCGACCAAGCTAACCGAGTTTCTCCTATTGATACCTCTCTGGATGTCTCCATTGGAAGCAGCGGTGTGTCCGGAACAGTCACGTGGAGCGGTGATGAGGCCTTCAACGGTGATCCGATTGCAGAAACGACGTTCATTCTCCGCAACATTTGGTCGATGACCGACAACTACACGGTTGAAACAACCAGTGGTTCATTCACGACCGAAGAAAGCCGCATCCTCCAGGGTACGGGTGAGGCAACACTGGTTGAGAACGGTTCGTTCGAAAGCGAAGGCATCGCTTTGGTGAAGAACTTCATCGGCAACTTTACTCGCGATATTGGTAACGACCGTTCCTTCTTCGCCAACGGGTCATGGTCCGGTTCCGGTACCATGGAAGCATCGTGGGTTGAGCCCAGCGATGTGGCGGCTTGCGAGGGCAACGCTTCCAACATCGTGATGCCAGAGAACGAGACGTTCTGTCTTGCAGATGACACCACCTCGCCACCAACCTACCGTTTGGAGGGAACCGTCACCGCCTTTGGTACGTTCACCTCAGAGGGTACATCCACATTGACACGTACCTACGGTGATGTCGATGCCGGACAGGGCGAAACGATTGAGGGTGCCGGATTGTTCGAAGGAACAGGTACGTTCAACGGAACGGGACTGTTCATCGGTATCGGTACGTTCTCAGGTCCAATGGTTGAACCTGGTTCCTTCTACAAGACCGGATTGCTTCCGGGCACTTACAACATGATTGCCCAACTTGCCAACGGCAAGGAAGTTCTCTTGCCTGATCCAGTCGAAATCGGTATTGAGCCGTCTTACGACTTGACATTGAACATGCCCGGTGCGATCTTCCGAGACACATTGGAAGACATGATGGGCGACCCAATGGCCAACCAAACGATTGAACTCGTGGACGTTGACCTCGGAGAAGAATTCGCTGTTGAGATCATCACCGACGAGGAGGGTAACTTCTCCTACGGTCCAGTCCCGAAGGGTGATTACTTCTACCGTGTTGATGCAGATAACGACGGTTGGTATGACCTGAACGAGACCGTGGCGGTCATTGACGACACCACGAACATCACGTTGACCATGGGCATACCCGAGACCTCCGATGTGACCCTCAACCTCGTGTCGCCTGTTGACCCCTTGACGCAAGAACCGCTGTTTGATGTCTCCAACCGAACCATCACCTTCGAAAACACGGAAGGTATTCTGTTGCCCGTGAACGTGACTTCGGACGAGAACGGCCAATTGTATGCAGAATTGCTTTACGGAGTCTGGGACATCCGTGACGATGTCAATCCAGACTTTGTGCTGTTCGACCAAGTCGACCTCTCTCCCGGAACGGGAGACGTTGAAATGAACGTCACCTATGCCGAAGCAGCATACATCAACGGAAGCATGCGCTCTTACCCTGGTGTCACCGCTGAGGAATACAACAGTTGGCTTGAAGCCACTCCAGAGGAGAACCGCGAGCAAACCACCGAGCCAGCCTCTGCGCTCACCGTGAACTTTGTTTCGGGTTCGCTTGAATTCTCATCCGTAACCAACGTGACTGGTTTCTTCTCGGTTCGTGTGCCTTCAGGTCTGACTTACCACATGACGACGGAGAGTGTCATCATCAACCGTGGTTATGGCGACATTGTGACGGTTGATACGGGTACTGACATGGATCTTGGTCCGTTGTACCTCGAACCTTCGGTGGGTGTTGACGGCGTGCTCCACCTCTACGACAACACCACGCGATGGTCCTCCAGCATCCCGCTTTGGGAGCCGGTTGAAATCGTTGCAACCAATGAAGACGGTCTCGAGTGGAGAACCACCATCAGCGAGAACGCAGATTTCCACCTTGACTTGTTGGACGGCGAATGGGACCTCTCAGTTGATGACGAACGCCTCAACGCGACCACCCTGGAAAACGTGGTTGTGAACCGAACGGCAACGGAAACGATGTCCATGCTTGAACTTGTAGCCCAGCCAGACGCCATTGATTTGACGCTAAATGTCTATTTGGACTCCTCCGAGGATGGCACCTTTGAGAACGGGACGATGGTCTCTCCATCCTTCCATCTCAAGCCCGCTTCAGAAAACCAGGAGATCTTGTATTTCACCGCCGATGATTACGCATCGCCGGGAATCATCACCGTCTCGCTAACGCCAGGCGGTTACGACCTCGTGTTCAACCGCACCACGGCCACGTCGGAAAATGCAACCGATTACGACTTGGTCGGAGTTCAATTCTTTGAAGCCATCTTGGTAGGGCTCGAATCCTTTGAGGAAGCATTTGATGTACCGCTCAAAAACACCTACCTCGTGAACGGTACGCTCACGAACAGCACAGGTGACGGTATCGCTAACGACTTCTTGTTGTACAACGAGGCCGAAGACCAGTGGTTCAACGTGGCTTCGGATGAAAACGGTACCTTTGCGAGCTACGTTCCTGAAGGCGAATGGCTTGCCATCGTTGCGCCGTTTGCCAACGGCAACGCAACGGAGACGCTACGCTCACCAATTTCGGTAGCATCGACCTCTGACCGTTTGGAGCTCGATCTGCAAACCGAGGTCAGCATTGAAGTGACAATGCAACTGAAGGAATACATCACCAACGAATCCCTCGCAGACATGACGGTCACCGCCGTCAGCCATGATGGATTCGGTAACATCACCTTTGAGCGAACCGATGAAAACGGTAATTCCACCGAGATGATGATGCCTGGAAGTTGGAGCCTGTACCTCAACCGTACTGTGGGAACACAATCCTGGATGCTTGATACCAGTGCTGAACCGTTCACGACCGATGACGCTGTGGACAACATTCTCGTGCTTGACCCTGTGTATGCTGAACTTGAGGTAGAAATCGGAGGGAAGGTCTACTGGGACTTGAACAACGACAGCCTGCCAAGCGGAGGCGAGGGCATCCCAGGATTCAACGTCACGCTGCAAGGCACCAACCATTCGTCCTATTCAACGGTCGTCGAGACCGATGAAGAAGGTGTTTGGCGTGCCTTTGTCCCAATCCGTGATGTCTACAACGTGACGGTGGAAAAACAAGGCTTTGACACGGTCTATTACGAATCTGAAAACGAATCAGGTTTCCTTGTTCACGACAGTCCGGATTCTCGTGACGTCGAGGTGACGGCAGGTTCGGTTGAGGTGGTTGGTTTCATCACCGATCAACTTGATGCAAACCGCTTGATTGACGCTGATATCACCCTCTATCCCGTCGCTGGCATTGAGCGAGAACCAATTTCGGTCACCGGTTCAATGAACGGCAGCACCCTTGAATGGTCCATGAGCATCCAACCGGGTGACTGGGTTGTTGTTGCGACAGAAGCGAATCCCGACGAAAACGGCGGCGGTGTCGCTATTGGCCTCTTGGAAGCCTCCGTCGCAAACGGTGGCAACATCACCATGGTGATGGCATTGGGCGGATACGTTGACCTTTCAACGGCTTGGACGGATATCGAGCAGAACGAGCACCATGCAGGTTCTGCATCCGATGGTGCGACCCTCGTGCAGGATGATGTTGAACTCGAAGTCACCTTCGACGGCATGTCGTGGATGGTGGATGTTCCAGCATCCGGTCAACTGATTCACCTCTTCCCAGAGGGCTCTGTTGCCTTTGACAGCGAATTCAATACGGTTCAACACGAACAAGCGCTCGACATGGAATACTTCGGTGGTCAAACGACCAGCGTGACCGCTGATTCCACCATTGCAGCAACACTGACCTACAACCGTCGTGTGAACTCCAACCTTGATGTCACGTTCAACGAGGCATCCGTTGGTTCCTCAGCAACCATCTTGGATGCTGTTAACAGCGAAATGGAAGCCATTGTCTCATCCACCAACAATTCGGCGTACACCACCATCACTTTCGATTACGATGTGGTTTACAACGGAACGGAAATATCCGATGTGTTCACTGTTTCTGGCGAGATGGGCTTGGCACAGGATTCCGATCTTTGGACGGTCCAAGTGTGGAATGCCTCCGCAAACGGTGGCGAGGGTGCCTATGAGGACAGCATTGAATTGGCTCTTGGCGTTGGTGACAACGAAACGCCCGCACAACTCATTGGAACCGTGAACGTTCAAATCACTCTACCTTCCGTAGAAGAGGCGTGGAGTTTGGAGAACGGTCATCGCATGACCGTGCGCATGGAAACTGACCTCGGGGAATCCACACAAGCATCCGTCAAGGTGTTCGTGCCGCAAACATACGGCTTTGAAATCAGCGATGCCACCGAGGAAATCGGCATGTCCGCCCTCGTGGAGCGACAGTTCTCCTTTGATGTTACCAACACCGGAAATGGACAAGATTCGTTCACCATCAAGTTGTTTGAGGGCGGTGTCCTTGAAGGCTGGTCCGTGACGCCGATGACCTCGACGTTGACGTTGAGCAAAGGCGAGACCCGCACACAGCAATTCACGGTCTTTGCACCTGAGTCGTTTACTGAAGGTGGTTTTGACCTCACGGTCTATGTCAACAGCGAGGACGAATCGATTGACGATACCGTGGTTGTCTCTGTCCAGGCGGCAAACATCAAGCTGAACGTTGACGAAGGTGATATCAAACTCGAATCGGACAACACAGCGAACGAAGCCGGTGTTGTACGCATCCCTGTTGAAAACACAGGATTGTTGGATGCGCCATCGGTTATCGTTTACCTCGAACCTGTTTCGCCGAAGAGTTCCCAAGAACTTTCCATGACCATCTCCGTTCCAGCAGGAGAGAAGGTGGTTGCAGAATTCACTGACTTGTCCTTCGCACAAGGAAACCAGCGATTCAACATCCGTGTTGAGGTTGCGGGGCCAGAGGCTACGAGCGTTGACTCCATCACGCTCCCGGCCGGCGAGTCCTTCTCCCTGGAATACTTCACAGAAGTGGCTGCAGACGGTGAATCCATCTGGATGACGCTTCTCATTGTGGCCCTTGGCTTCCTCGTCATTTACGGCGGTGTCAAGACGGCTCGCAGCCGTGGCGGCAGCAAGTTCTGATTTCTCGTCAATTCTGAACAAGGGTTCTTGAAGCCAACCGTGGGGTGACACCCATGAAAGGGCTTCAGGATGTGGAGTACCTTCCAGAGCCTACGGACCGGAGCATTGTTTCCGCCGTGGACCCCACAGTGATTGGATTCCAAGATGAATGGCGGTCCGAGATCATGGGTTGGGCGCCGTTGCCCGTGGAGCCGGTCGTTGTTCGATCTCGGCGTTCCCGTTCACTGGGTGGGCTGGTGGCGTTTGCGATTCTCATCTCTGTGAGTTTACTCCTTTGGCAAAATCAATGGGTGGTTGTCGAACTTGCTCTACCACAATCAGAATGGGCGTTCGAAGAAACAGGGATTCGAGGACTGCAGGAGGACGGTCTCACCGGAGAGGGTGTTCGTGTGTGCATGGTGGACACGGGAATTGACCTCAACCATGACGCTTTTGAGGGCAAACAGGTGGTGTTCAAGGATTTCATCGGTGGCTCTGCCACGCCTCTCGATTACGGTGCGGTTGCTCATGGCACCCTCATGGCTGGTTTACTGATCGCCAACGCTCACCAACAAGGAGCTGCGCCCAACGTGACGTTCGCCATGGCCGCTGCTCTTCAAGACAACGGAAAGGGCGAAAACACTGGTTTTGACGACGATGTTGCTGATGCGATTCGTTGGTGTCAGTTTGATTTCAACGCTCACATTATCTCGCTTTCCTTGGGTGGCACAGAACGGCCTTCTGCAAGCGATGAGGGGTCCTCATCATCTGCTACACGACAAGCAACGGATGCTGGAGTTTTTGTTGTGGCGGCTGCCGGGAATGACGGCCTAAGTGACGATGGAGACGTAGCCACACCGGGGAGTGTGGCGTTGGCCATTTCAGTGGGCGCAACCACACAAACGGGCACTTTGTGGGAAAACTCATCCATAGGTTCTGCACAAAACGAGCAAGGCGATACACGACAATCGCCCCATCAAAAGCCAGAGGTGGTGGCTCCGGGCAGCCGTATCATTAGCACGGGCAACAACAACCTCTGGTATTCGAGCAGCGGTACTTCAGATTCAACGGTGTTTGTTACCGGGGCGTTGGCCCTGATTCTCGAAGCATATCCCTCGTTGAAAGCATCCGGTTCGGGTGGATCTGCGTGTGTAGAACTGGTGAAGCGAGCGTTGGCTGATTCTGCACGTTCACCTCTTGAGGTGGAGCACGATGTTCAATGGGGCTATGGCGTTCTTGACGGTCAAGCATGGTTGCGAGAACTTGGTGGGAATTCGGCTTGCTGAGGCCCATCGGGCGGTAAAATCAGTATTTGAAACCGTCGTAAAAAAGATTTTTTCTTCCGGTTTTTGACAATCACATGCTGAAAATTTCCGTATATCGGGGCTCTTTATGATACTCTTAAACAATATTGATATTCTAAATTTGGCAATTGAGGCGCAGTATTATATTCTTGGCGA
>Ga0181568_10005081_pt1 | contig 11626 bp, 6 predicted proteins | sample 101ome_20_FD_133758 | JGI IMG/M metagenome (GOLD analysis project Ga0181568, IMG submission 133758) | Coastal salt marsh microbial communities from the Groves Creek Marsh, Skidaway Island, Georgia - 101404AT metaG (megahit assembly) | ecosystem: Environmental > Aquatic > Marine > Intertidal zone...
ATTTCAGGATCGATGTGGCAAAAGTATAATCAAGCCAGACAAGCCATAACCAAATTAATCACCAATAAATCGCTAGCCTCACAAGCCAATTTTTCACTTCTCACTTGGGGAAGTAATACTTGTGGTATTAATAGTAGTGGTTATGTTAGTTGTCCTTATCAGTATGTCAGAACCCCAGTTTATGTTAATCGTGAGTATTGTTATACCTATTATCGATGGCGCTATGTTTATGGCTATGGTTGGCGCTATGAGCCTTATCGCAATTGCTACACTTATCGTTATGTGTCGCACTACACCTATACATATAAATACACATATTACTTTGTCCCTTTTAATCAAGACAAGGTCGCTAATTACAATGAGATGATGAAAGGCATTCAAGAAATTGATGCAGATGGCGGTGGCACCTATGCAGGCAGACCTCTAAGTTTCGCCAATCGATATGTGGATACGCCGACATTTAAACAACATGTTAATACTGATTGTGACAAAACAATTGTCATCATCATGTCAGATGGTGAGTGGTATGACAATAGTTATGCTGAACAACAAGCCAGACAATTACATGCAAAGGGAATTAAAACCTTTGTGGTCATGTTTGGTTATTCCAGTAGCGGATGGAAAGCTCGAAATTTGGCCTCTGCAGGAGGCACTCTTAAAAGTCCTGGGGTGCTTGGAGGCACCTCCATTGATCCAAACGATTTAGCCAACAGTTTTATGCAAGCTATTCAGTCGGTGAATTTTGATGCTTATTCTAATGTTGCACCGACTGTTTTACCTGACATGAATGCAGGTAATTTAATATTGAATGCAGAGTTTGAGTATTCATCCAGCTCTCAATGGAAAGGTTATTTAAAAGCCAAAAAAATTAATGACGATGGCTCCATTGGTGGACAAATATGGGAGTTAGGTGACAATCTTAACCGAACCCATCCTGACTCAAGAAGGATCTGGACCGCTGCGGCTGGCATAGCGACACCCACACAAAGCAATCGTATGTATTTGCCCAATAATTTACTATGGAACAATTCATCGTATGTGACTAAATATGCGCAACTGATGGAAACAGGAGGCTACTTCTCTAATTCCTCTTACTATGACGCCTACTATTTATTGCGTTTTATTCGAGGCTATGATTCTTATAATGAAAATTCGGGTTCCAGTTATCGGTGGAAACTTAATGATATCTATAATTCAAAACCTAAATACGTAGGCCAACCCCCAGATATACCCAAAGATAGTAAATACGCTGGTGAAAAGAAATATTTTTATGATCTTGACCCGAACGCCTATGATCAATTTCAGAAAACTAAACGAACGCCGATGGTTTATGTAGGCAGTAATGCTGGCCTTGTGCATGCCGTGGATGCAAATACAGGGCAAGAAAAATGGGCTTTTATGCCACCCCCGATGCTAAATAAAATGAAAGAAGTTATATCCTCAGCCCGAGGTACCACCAATTCAATTTATGGTGTCGATGGACCCTTGGTGGTTGATGATATTTACATTGATGGTAAATGGCGCACTTACATGATTATTTCTTTTGGTTATGGTGCCAGAGCATTTTCTGTTATTGATGTCACCACACCTGAATACCCTGCCCATGTTTTTTCTATTGAAAATTACATTGACGATAACGGTACCCTTAAGGTTAAAAAATGGGACAGTGCCGGTAATGAAATCAATATGACGTCTCATAATGCCAATGCAACGGCAGGCTGTTTTGGTTGTTATAAACAATTAGGCTATACCACTTCAGCTCCACATTTTACTTATGCCTGGGATGAACATTCAAGACGTTCTTATTCGCCGATTATGATCATAGGGGGTGGTTCAACTAATTCTGGCTTGGGAAATATAAACCAAACAACAGGAAATACTGTGTACGTGGTGACACTCAAAGCTTCAGCCTTGGGTGAAGTCATGACCATGAAAAATATTGATGCACCTGATAGTCCTGCTGGTGCAACTTTAAATAAATGTACTGCCTGGGGCGTATATGGGACTAATTTTGGTTATTTTTATGATGTTACTGGGGTTCAACTTGGGAGTTACATTTCTGGCCCCAACATTCCTCCGGACACTTACGTTACAAAAGTTTTTGAAACATTTGAAACTAGAAGGGGTATTAGCAGAATTTATTTAAATAAAAGCTTGACGAGAAATACGAGCTTTAGCGGATGCTATACCTTTACGATACCCAAATCATCTGAAATAAAGACGGATGTGGCCGTGCTATCCAGTGGCAGCACGAAAGAAATGGAAGGAACCTTCGGTTACCGTATGGTGATTCCAAATAATAATGGTGTGATTAGCAGTACCAGTGATACGTCAAAATCCATTTATTCCATACCAGACAGTTCCCCTCAGCGCGTCATTCATAATATGGGATCTTGGGCCTCTGCTTATTCTACTTACTATAACTATACTCAACTCAGTGAAGATAACGATCAAGTCATTCAAAGACCAATATCAATAACTAGTGATGTTGCTTCCTCCAAAGATGAGCTTAATATCATTTATGGTACGGGCGATATGGAAGATGTTTCGCTGACGAATAAGGTTGTAAAAAATGTCATGGTATCCATGCAAAATACGGAATCTTGTTTTTTTGCAACTGAATCTTCAAAGTTAAGATGCCGTAAAGATTTTTGGCATATTTTTAAGGCGCAATCATATAATTCAAATAAAGGATGGCTCACTATGCTAAATAGTGACCCCATTTTTTTTAATGCCTCGGAAAGATATCCCCCTTCGTGTAAGAATGACAAGCATGAGGGATGGAAGATAAATATTAACCAAGTTTATGCCTACGATGAAAATAATCAAAGAAAGGGTTGTGTGCATGGTAAAGTCTCAACAGCCATTCATTCCTATGGCGGTATTACTTCAGCTGGAATATACATTCCTCAGCAAAAAGGAGCTACCGGTGGTGCAAATATAACATGTGGATCAGGTAGTTCTGCAGTCATCTTTAGAAGTACATCGTGCGGCACCGAAATGTATAAAGGTATTTATTTAAAAAATACATTAGTGGGCGGCATTACATCATTTAAAGACAATATTTACATCAGTATTTCAGGAGAAAAAGGCAGCTCCAATTTAGATAGCAAAGGTAACTTTAAAAAAACCGATAACCTCATTACTGGCAAACCTGGCTATAAATTAGATGATTCATCTTCCCCTGCCGTGAATGTGGAAGTTAAATCTCACATGAGGATTCAATAATGTTTGGTTTAACAAAAGCAAAAAAGAAGGATAATCAGACCAAAAATCCATCACCCTTGGGTAATCAAAAAATTGCTCAAGCTTCTGTGATTAGTCGCTTCTTATCAAGCTTGATTAAGCCTGCCTCGCAACCGGTACAGCAAGATATTTTGGGGGTTGATATCTCGCAAAATCATATTCGCATCGTTCAACTCACCAAACAAAAAGAGGAGTGGGTGTTATTACGTTATGTCTCACGTTTTGTTGAATTCAATTCAGAAGATGAGGAGGCTTTAAATAAAGCTTATGCCGAACAATTAAAAAAAATCATACTTGAGGAAAAATTTAATACTGAGAATGCGGCTATTTCCATTCCCGTAACATCAGCCATTGTTGAAGTGGTGGAAATTCCTTTATTAAAAGATGATGAGCTCGCCCAGGCTGCTAACAATAAATCCCTCTGGGAAAACTCCATTACTTTGCCGGGCTCTTTAAATGACTATTCAATTTTCTGGCAGAAAGTCAAAGAAGATAAAGAAAAAAATCTGATGTCGATTTTATTTGTGGCATCTAAATTAGATGAAATTGATAAATACTGTGACATGGTGCGTCAAGCAGGTCTAGACCCTTTAATTGTGGATGTAAGATGTTTTGCCCTACAAAATGTTCTTAAGACTAAAAATACAAAATCGGCCAGCATTGATTGTTTTATAGAGATCAGTGGCTATGAGAATTATGCCGTCTTTATCTATGACGATCTGCCTTTTATTTATGATATTTTTGTGGCCGATGCGGATGCTATGGCGATGCGAGGTGCCGTTGATCAAATTGATGAGGCCTTGATTAATAGGGTGGCCTCACAAATACGTGTGGCAGTAAATACCTTCTTAAATCAAAGTGAGGCTCCCGGTTTTGAAAAAATTAATTTGACCAGCACATTACCGACCTTTGAGCATCTATTAAAATCGCTTAAAAAAGATATTGTTGAATATAAGATTGAACCGATGTTGCCTTTTGAGTCGGTTAAGGTACCTAATAATTTAAAAGATACTGTCGAGGCTGACAGCAATCAATCGTCCATGGCCATTGCAACAGGCTTGGCTACCCGGCGCCTAGATATTTTTGGTTATTATAAATTTGTCAAAGCTGTGGCCAACATTAACCTATTACCAAATCGCGAGGAGGTGGTTAAGAATGAAGAGAAGAAAATTAAAACACAAAGCTCGCTTTCAAAAGTATTAGGCATTTCACTTATCTTAGGTATCGGCATGCTCGCATTAGCTCAGTATTTTACCTTTACTCATCCGAGTAAAGATGATGTGATCGAAGCCTCGAATCAAGTCATGCAAGCACAACAAGAGTTGACGCAATTAACAGAGAAATTATCGAATCAAAGGCATTGGTTGGTGGATGTGAATGAGATGAATGAAAAGTTATTGGATTTATCTTATTTACAAAAAACACCAAGGGGTATTTTTGTGGTTGAACTCAAACATCTTAGAGACGGAAAGTCTGAATTGACCGTAAAATCCCTGGATGTATCTTTGGTCAATATTCTCATTAATGAGATGGAGCAAAAATACAAAGAAGTTAAATTGGTCGAGGTAGATAGTGACTCTCAAAATCGCTATAAGATCTCAAAAATATCTTTCAAAATAAAATAGGATATACATTTAATAGTTTAAAATAATAGGCATGGACTTAAATAAAGACATCAAATTAAATATTGACCTTAAAAACCTTGATTTAAAAAAAAATGGGGTACCTATTTTGGTGAGTTTGATTTCGCTCGTAGTTTTTATTTACTGTTTGATGAATATTTTCGAGTCCATGGATAATAAAGTCATGCTGGATCAAAAACAAAATGAAATATTATCCATTAACCAGCAAAAAATTACCCAGAGTCAGCAATCACAAAAATTACTCTCACAGCATAATCAAATGCTCGAGAATTTAAAGCAAAGCCCTAAAACCAAATACGATATGACAGAAGTGCTAACCAATCTGGTCTCGCAATACCGCTTAGAGTTAGTTGAGATGACTATGAAAGAAGAAGGTCAGGATGCCAATAATCCTAATGCAGGTGGACTGGATTCTGCCAATCTTGAAATTGAATTAAAAGTCATTGGTAGGTATCAAAAAATTATTCGATTTAATGATGATCTTAAAAAGATTTTAGCGGCGAGCAAAGTAGAGAGTTATCAAATTCTCAAATTAGAGGGTAAGCGTGGACTACAAATGAATGTCAATATTTTATTTTCACCACCCCCAGAGAGTATGATCAATACCACTCAAGGCATGCTTTATGATGATGGCTATGCCCTCGCCATGAGCCAAAGAAATCCTTTTCTTATCAATGTTGGTTACGTTGAAAATGAAAACATGAGTGAGGATCTTAAAGACCCTTTCTCTGAACCACAAAAACCGGTGGTAAAACAAGCGACCCCTGAAGCGCAATCCGAGCAACCTGCAAAACCAACGTTTTATTTGTCCGGTATCATGAGTTCAAAAAAGATGAGCTTATGCTTAATCACTTCATCAGTCGGCGAGACACGCATGTACAAGAAAAATGATTTTATCAATAAAGTCAAAATTTCATCGATCACCGATAGCTACATTGAAGTTTGTAAGCAGTGCAATGGTGATTTCACAAAAATTAAGATAGGCGGAGAGTTACCCATTGAATAAAATTGCCTATCTTTTTTGTCTCATTTTCTTGATGGTTGCATGTACCAGTAACCCATTTAAGGAAGACGATGATAGTTTTGATCCTGCAGTAAAAGAAACGGAAGTCTCAAGCTCGTCTCAGCAAGAAAGAGAGACTTTGGTTGAGCTTAGAAAAAATGATGAGATCATCACAACTGATTTAGCTCGTGTTGATCAAGACACCATTCGTAAAATTAATCAGACGCGAAACTTAGAGGAAATCAAGGGCGGTGAATCAGGTATTAATTTTTACAGCAAGACTTGGCAAGATTTCCCCGTCAGCCTTAATCTCAATGCGGTCCCTGTAAGATTATTTTTCCAAATGTTGCAAGAGCAAACAGCCATCAATTTTGTCTTAGGCGATGAAGTCAAAGGTGATCTATCGATTCAGTTAAATAATGTTGGTTGGGTCGAAGCTCTGCAAATCGTGGTTGACAATAAAAATCTAATCACTGAAGTTAACAATGATGGTTCGATTGTGACCGTGCACACACATGACTTTGCAGCTGAGCACAGTGAATCTTTGAAAAAAGCGCTGACCGCTAAAACTGATGTCATTAAAGCCTATGCGAGTCTAGAGCCCAAAGTGACATCCATAGTCAGGCTTTATTATTCCAAACCTGATGTGGTTGCTCAGCAACTCAGAGACATTATAGCTACGATCGATAACTCAGGTGATGCGTCAGCCTCCTCATCATCCACCAACACAAGAGCTTCTTTTGTCGTCGATGCAAGATCGAACTCTTTGATCATCCAAGCGACTTCGACTGATATGGAATGGATTAAGCAAGCCATTGCCAATTTAGATAAACCTACCAAGCAGGTTTTAGTCGAGGTTTTCATTGTTGAAGCGAGTGATGATTTCCAATTGCAACTTGGTAGCCGAGTAGGACTCTATAGTTCATCAGGTTCTCAGAATATCGATATCGGTGGTACAGTGACTGGCGGGGTCGATTCAGCGGGAGATATTACCATGTCAACCGGTGGTGATGGGGCGGCAGCCAATAATCCAATCACCGGCGCTTTAGGCGCGATAGGTATTGTGACAGGCAGTGATACCACAAAATTACGTGTTGAATTACAAGCCATGCAAGAAGAAAGCCTGATTAAAATTGTCTCAAATCCAAAATTATTTATTTTAGATAACGAGGAGGCTTCTATTACAGACGGTCAAGAGGTTCCTTATTTTTCTCAAACACAAGCTGGGGCGACGCCTACCACTGAATTTAAAAATGCATCATTGCAATTACAAGTTAAACCCTCAGTTATTGAAGATGGAAATATTTATTTGGATTTAACCATTAATAAAGACACCCCTTTAACCGGATCAAACCCTCCTCCCATCTCGAAAAAAGAATTGAAAACAAAACTGTTAGTGAAAGATGGCGGCATTGCTTTGATTGGTGGTATCAATAAGACTGAAAATACCAGCGCTGAAGGAGGTTTACCGATCTTAAAAGATATTCCAGGTTTAGGTTACTTATTTAAATCTAAAGATGACATCAAGAAAAAAAATCAACTTTATATTTTCTTAGCACCTAAAGTTGTTGACAATGGATAACACCACCTCCATTAAAAAAATCAAGAAAGAATTAGCAGATATTATTCTTGATTTTAATATTGTCTCATCCGATGAGTATGCAAAATTAACGCGCCATTCCAAACAAACTAAAGAAGAACTTTATGATTTAATATTGCAAACCAACAACATCGATATGGATCAACTCTATTCTAAATTAGAGGAAAAGTACGGTATTCAATACATGAGTGAAGCTACCCCAATAGCCAGCCGTAAAAGCGATATTCCTGATGGGTTTTGTAAAAAAAATGGTATCGTGGCAATTGATTTAAATGAAAAAAATTTAACCGTTGGGTTGTCAGTACCAAGCTCATTAAATGCACTTAAAAATTTAGCTTTATTGACGAACAAGAAAGTCAAATCTGTATTCATTCCCCCAGACATTGTATTTGAAGAATTGGGTTTAAAAAAAGCAAAACCCATAAAAAGTGATAATGCACAGTCGAAAAATGGTTTGGATAAAAAAATAGCCAGCGAGGTTCAAAGTGCTAATGACAGTCAAAGTAATCTTGACCCCTCCAATGAATTAGATGCAGAGCCTTTACAAGAAAATTCTGAGGTTCAGGTCAAACAAACACAAAAATTAAGAAAGCTCTCATTAAGCAGTGATGTGGTGAAGTCGGTTGAAGAAATTCTAACGCATGCAATTGAAACCGGAGTGAGTGATGTTCATTTTGAAATTTTCAAGGATAAAACAAGTATCCGCATTCGTAAAAATGGTTCTTTAATTGAGGTTGATGAGTATAAGAAATTCATTGCTGATAATTACAATGCGGTCATTGCTAGAATTAAAATTTTATCTAATTTAGATATTGCAGAGCGACGATTACCGCAAGATGGCAAAATCGCATTTAAGACAAAGAGCAACATTGAAGTTGATTTCAGGGTATCCGTGTTACCAACCAGTTTAGGTGAAAGGTTGGTGATTAGGATTTTAAATTCTTCATCATTAGCACTTAACATTGAAGATCTAGGTTTCTCGAATGATCAATTAAAACTTTTTATAAAAGCGATTGATGCACCCCAGGGCATGGTACTGGTGACCGGTCCCACCGGAAGTGGTAAATCAACCACTTTGTACGGCGCCATTAATTACCTTAATAAAGCTGATGTGAATATTCTCACGGCTGAGGATCCAGTAGAATATACCCTCAGTGGTATTTCCCAAGTGCAGGTAAGAGAAGATATTGGGCTGACATTTGCTTCTGCGTTAAGATCTTTTTTACGACAAGATCCAGAGATAATCTTAGTTGGCGAGATTCGTGATACTGAAACCGCAGATATTGCAACCAAAGCAGCATTAACTGGCCATTTGGTTTTAAGTACATTGCATACCAACAGTGCAATCGGTGTGATTTCTCGTTTGGTTAATATGGGCCTCCCGCCTTATTTAATTGCCAGTGGCTTATCGATGGTGGTGGCTCAAAGGTTAGTCAGAGTCAATTGTAAGTCATGTTTAAAAGAAGTTACTACGGATGTTAAATTGATGGGTTCTTTAGAGAAGGAATTTCCTGAACTTAAGAATGCAAAGACTTATCAGAGCGTCGGTTGTGAACAATGTCAGCATACCGGTTACTCAGGACGAAAAGCTGTACACGAGGTCCTGCCGATTACTAATCGAATTCAGAATGTAATTAATATGAATGAAAGTGATGGAAAAATTTATAAAATAGCTTTAGAGGAAGGTTTCATTACCATGCAAAAAAGAGCCATCGAATTTATTTTAGACGGTTCGTTATCCTTAGAAGAATTTTTCCAATCCATTCCATCAACCAAATTACTTGATTAAGCTTTATGAATTTTACTTGGAAAGGTATCAAAGGCAATGAATTTTTAAGTGGCCAACATGAGGCGGCTACAGAAGAAGAAGCCATTTATAATCTGAGTAAAGAAGGCTTAATTATTACTGAGCTGTTAAGTGATGATGGTACAACTAAAATTAAAAAGAAAAAGTCCGCAGGCTTTACATTTAAAAAAATAAAAATTAAAGAGTCTGAAATTCTTCTGTTAACTCGTAAATTATTCACGATGATTCAAGCAGGCATGGCGATTGTGCCAGCTTTAAATATGATCAAAACCCAAACTGAAAACCCGGGTTTGGTGACAATCTTAGATGACATTATTACTAAAGTGAATGCCGGGATTCCCCTTTCTAAAGCCCTAAATGATTATCCAGAGCATTTCGATATTGTCTACATCAGTCTTGTTGAAGCAGGCGAAGCCAGTGGAAAATTAGATACGTTTCTGGAAAAAATTGCTTTAGGGATCGCCAAAAAAATCAAGATTATGCGTTCCATGAAAAAAGCATTAATGTATCCTGGCATCCTTATCACGGTCGCTCTTATTGTCATTATCATTATGATGATTTATGTGGTACCTGTGTTTGTAGAAATTTTCGCCAGTGGTGGTATTGAATTACCCACCCCCACCAAAATTGTCATGTCCATTTCAGAGTTTGTGCGAAGTTACTCAATGTTATTTTTGGTAGGCATGCTCGTTGCTTTTTATAAGATCATGCAAATGTATTATCGCCGTAATGAACAATTTAGAATTTATGTTGATAAGAAAAAATTATCGCTCCCACTTTTTGGGAAGCTTTTTGAAAATATGATTTTATCGAGATTCTCTGCAGTTTTATCAAATTTAGTGTCAGGTGGTGTTAATTTAGTTGTGGCGATGGAGATCTCCAAAAATGCAGTGAGTAATGAGTTTGCCCATCATAATCTTGAAGAGGTTAGAAAAGATATTTTTTCAGGACGACCGTTTGGGCAAGCATTGAGAAAAACAAAAGCATTTCCAGAAACATTATCCGGTTTTGTTGAAGTCGGAGAGGAAACCGGTAAATTAAATGAGATGTTGATGACAATTTCAAATTACTACGAGGATGAATTTGATAATGCGGTTGAAAACTTTTCTCAATTACTTGAACCTATTATGATTGTTTTTTTAGGCTTGGTGATTGGTTTTATTTTAGTTTCAATGTATATGCCAATCTTTAAAATGGGAACCGCAGTTTGAGAAGATTAATTACCCTTTTTTTTTAATTGTCACTTCCACATTGCATGGCGAGGACAGTTTTTATGCAACCCTTGCCAGTTCATTTGAAGTCAACAATAAAACCATTGAATCCAATGATTATCAATTACCCAAATATCTGAATGTTACATTTATTAAATCGGCTACTCCTTCCATTAAGTTTTATTATGATGAATTACGCGCACAAAATCTCCCTGTTGATTTAGCCCTAATACCGCTGATAGAAAGTGCTAATAATCCTCGAGCACGATCACCAAAAGATGCCTTAGGTTTATGGCAGTTTATGCCAGCAACGGCAAATCAATTTGGATTAAAAGTATCGAAACAAGAAGATGAAAGATTGCATGTCATTGCTTCCACAAGGGTCGCCATCAATTATTTTATCTATTTATACAATGAGCTTAAAGATTGGAACCTAGTTTTAATGGCCTACAATTGGGGTATCGGTTCTGTGAATAGATTAATTGATAAAAAAATTAAACAAAATCAAAATATTCAGTTAAAAGACCTACCTCTAGAAACACAAGAATATTTACTACGCTTTTATGGTTTAAAAAAAATAATAAAAAAATATGCTAATACGGAATTAAATTATTTTACTAACGCACCTTATGTAACAAAAATAAGCTTTGAAGATTTAGATACGTATTTATCTGAGCAAAATATTTCGACTATTTCAAATGATGTATTAATTCATATGAACGGTATAGATCTTAATCAAATCAATGATTATCCAATCGATATATTGGTCCCTACTAAATTATTTTTAAGGTATTTCTCGACGAACGAAGTAAATGTTAAAAAAAGACAGACAAAAAAAACCAGCTGCACTTATCAAGTGAGACAGGGTGAAACCTTCACCAGCATTGGGAAATCATTAGCTATTAATGTTAATTATTTAAAAGACTTAAATGCGAATTTAACTTTTTTAAGGCCAGGCATGAATATTAAATTATGTGAGAAATAGTGATTAAGGAATGTTGAGGGTGATTGTGTCAATCTTAATATGGCATAGATAGTGTGGGGGGGGGGGGGGAGGCCCTAATTAATATAGAGGAATTCCACCTTAAAAATATTTAATAAAATTTCTGAAAAAAT
>Ga0181568_10005087_pt1 | contig 11618 bp, 17 predicted proteins | sample 101ome_20_FD_133758 | JGI IMG/M metagenome (GOLD analysis project Ga0181568, IMG submission 133758) | Coastal salt marsh microbial communities from the Groves Creek Marsh, Skidaway Island, Georgia - 101404AT metaG (megahit assembly) | ecosystem: Environmental > Aquatic > Marine > Intertidal...
AGAAGTAACACAATACTCGTTTTTCAATATCCATTTAGAATCATAAAAATCAATTCCTTGCATGATCACCACCGACACTGTGCAGTAGGAAGTTGAATACGTTTGATGTGTTTATTATACAAATTAATTATTGCATCATATACACGCCATTGGTCATGCTCTCTAGGCATTCTGAAACCATTTGCTTCTTGTTCTTTGTAATAATCATCCTTGAGTGTTTGTTGAACTGTGTTAGGATCACCATACAGTTTAATAAACAACTGGCCTAGCTCAATATCAAATTGTTCATCAAGAGTAAAACCTTGTACTTCTGCTTCTTTGTACAACAACGCCATAGGACGCCATACCTCTAACTCTGCAGGAGCAAGATCCCATGTACGTTTGTGAAACTGTAATGCTCTTTTGAAATATTTGCCCTTTACACCATAGTCGTCCGCCATTTCAAATATTGCTTGTCCACTTTTGATCTGGCTAAAAGCATTATTTGTATTTGCATTACGTTTGGGATAAAACCCTGCTGATGTTAGAATATTGTTCATATGAACAGTATGTGTATCTTTTGTTTCGAGCAAGATCATATACTCATCATATGCATGAAGTTTACGTTTGTTACGACTGTTAATACGAATCATATTTTGGCCTGCAAGCCACACACCATATTCTACTTTGTCATCAAAGCCGGCGTCACTAACTTCGTCATCTGTAATCAAGTCAGTGTCAATGTACCATACAGGAAATTTTGTATAGTTTTGTCGCTTCATTGCTTGTGCAGTATGATGTCCGTCCCATAGCATATACTTGCCGTCAATCTTAATTGCAGTTGGAACGATTACACAGGTAGGATCAAAGTCCTGTTCAATTTTGTATAAATGGTTTGGCGCAACATCACGTTGAAATCGCGGCCAAAGAAATAGTTGTTCCCAGGTAACATATTCAAATTTGACTACACCTGTACGTGGATCAAAAGGATCCTTTTCTTGTGGATGTTTCTGAGGTCCTAGCACAATGTCAATTGCGTCTGCAATGTCTGCTAGTGGAATAATACCATTCTCATAGTTGTCTGCCATTGTACGAGTGTCAATAGCATCGTCTTTCATTTCAAAAGATACATTGAATTTTGAGAGGTACTTATTAATTTCAACCAGACGGTTGTAAGGTTTCGTTTTCATGTTCTTTCCTTTGCTACTTTAATTTTGCATTTAGTGTAGTGCGTAACGAATTACTGGCTACACTTATATAATAACACCTTTAAGGTAGATGTCAACCTATTTTGTAATGGTGGTTTTTCCGCTTCTAATCGTTACTGCTTGAATTGTATTACCCCATTTGTCTGTGCAATACTTCTTAGCAATGTTTTCTTCTGAGTAAAAGTTTGCAGGCAAAGGAGCAACAACAGTTTTATCTGCATCAGCTTCTCTGCCTAATGATACTCCTAGAACAAAAGAGATGAGTACTGCGAATATATATCCGTAGGCATGCATTAGTCCACCTTTAATGTGTTAGCAAGTTCTTGGTCAGCATTTGTAAAATTGTTATCTACAATGCCACTTACACTATCGGCTTTGATCAAAACCCAAGCATGAAACATAAGTCTTTTCTTCTCTTGTTTCACAACAATTTCATCAGGTTCGATGTCACCAATTAATGTTTTACACTTTGATTCGGTAATGCTTCTACCAGTTAAAGCAGTTTGACTTTGAGCACCTTTAGAATTATGTGCTGAAGTAGTTGTGGTATTTGATCTAACTTCTATGTTAGATTTTTTACAAATATCTCCGCTTGCTTGGTGATGTGCATACGCAAGAGCTTCGCCATAATCAGAAGATTTAGCATAACCTACACCAACATTTGGATCATGTTTTTTTAGTGCGAATTTGGGCACTTCCATTTCTTTTTGCGGTTCGAATTGATCTAACTGAACCATTTTAGTGTTACTGCAACCTGCAAGAAACACACCAACTGCGCCTATTAAAATTAAATGTTTGCCTTTCATAACAGCCTCTTTCATAGTTAATATTATAACTTTAGCATCTTTCAACACTAATGTCAACCATTAAATTACAATTCATCATTAAAATACATATCAATCATTATATACGTCATAATATTTGATACCATCATAACAATGAACATCATATAGCCAGCAAAATCAATCATCGTGTGTCCAACTGTAGTGTCCTAAACCTTCAGCTTCTGCCCAACGAATGAACAGGCCGGCCTCTCTACCATGAGCTTCAATTTCCCAAGGCTGATCCCAATAATCAGGATCTTTGTCAATCCATTTACCTTGCCAACGATGTTTGTTGACTATGGTGCCTTGATAAAGTTCGCCCCTAGCATACTGTTTGACATGAACCATTTCATGTGCAACTGTTTCTAAAATTTTACGGAGTTTCATTTTGCTATGGATTTCTAGCTCGAACTCTTTCGGACGATCGGGCCGTGTTGCATCACCTTGTGGATCAGCTAAACAAAAACCATATGCATTTGCCTTTGTAAGATCTTTCAACACAACTGTGATATCTAAGTTATGCTGTCTAGGCATAAGTTTTTTAACACAAAATTTAACCATGCTTTTGATATGCTTTTTCTGACTCTTTGTTCCGCCACGCACTCTAACCATAGTTTTTGTCACTCCTATCAATGAATGTACATACATTATAGCAAGATCGCACGGATTTGTCAACCAAAAAGAAATGTAGTTAAATCAGTGACTTAGCTTAAAGTCTGAAAATAATTCTACCTTTTTCTAAGTCATATGGCGTCATTTCGACACGTACTTTGTCGCCTTGCACCAATCTTATGCGGAATTGTCGCATTTTACCGCCGGTATATGCAACTATTTGATGTCCGTTTTCCAATGTTACTCTGAACATTTGGTTAGGTAGGACTTCTGTGATTTCACCTTCTTGTTCGAACAAGTCGCTGTCTTTTGCCAATTTTACTCCTTTTCCTCTGGGTCAACTTTTGTAATTATAATTGTTCCTTGGTCGCCAATTTCTACCTTGATAGTATCCCCTTCTTTCCAGCCTTGGGCTTCCATAATTTCTTCCGGAATTTTCATATTAATATTATCCGGATCTCCGGGGATATCTGTAAAAATATCATCAGCTTTGAATATGTATCTATTTTGATCTTCCATCTAAACCTCCAAATCAATGTTAGGATCATTTATTTCTACTTGTGCGTCCAAGTATTTGCGAATCCTTATATCTAGTAAGGATTTTTCAATTCTGTCTTGTTGCTCGTTGTATTTCTTTACAAGATCAATATTTACACTTGCTCTTGTGCTAGGTTCTACTACCCTTGTTGCTTGTTTGTCAATCGGCGGCTTTATATGTTCGCTATTAGGTTGCACATTAGGATGACCATACATTGTTGCTTTCATTGTGTTGTAAACATCAAATGGCATTCCGTTGTTAGGTGTAATCATAATATTCTCCTGTTATAAATACTTATATGAAAGACGTCTATGTTGATGCATTTCGAGACGTTGTACAAGAAACGTCAGTGTCAACTGGTTTTGAACTACCGGAACCGGTCGAGGCATACTTAGTTATGCTACTTGCAAGTAAAGTTGAAGTAGTACAAATCCTTCCTACGAACTCATTTGCCGAATCATATTTAGAATTACATAAATCCTCTAGGTTAAATGCAAAAGAACTAGGCGATACTTGTTTATTTGTCACAGGCGTTTTTCCTGACTTTGGCAAATCAAAAGGGTTAAACAGACGGTACTATCAATCAATAGGTTCTTCATCTTATGAGATAGTTTCGGATACAATGAATGGCGAACTATTTTCAATGCTCGCCAAACACTTTGTATTTTTGAGTGAATTTATAGAACAAGTTACACATTCTTCCAAACATGAACTGAATAACCTTTTCCGTTAGTATCGCCACCAACGTTGTCAATATCTTCTCCGTCATATTCCAAACTATGGACAGTATCATCACCGTTCAAATATTCAGTAGTATGAAGACGCAACTTACTTGGATCAAATTCACCTATTGTTTCTATGACTCCATCAAAAAAGGTACCTTTTTCTGCACTCCAAAATTGCAATACATAATCTGATTCTTCACCTTCATCAACATCCATATTGACATCTATTTCTGATTCATCGCAATACTGTGACAAATCTACACCGTCAACGATATAATTTTTATGCGAAGCATTGTAGTCATCGCCGTCTACTTCTTCTATCGTAATCGATGCATTACTATAGTCTACACCATATTGATGGGCAAAGCTAGTTGGCGACTCATACCAAGGATGCGGTCCATCTTCACTATTTAGAAACATCATAGATTCATCAAGTTCGTCTATATCATCAAACTCGAATTCTTCATCTTCTGAGTTTACACAATAATGTACAGCGTCACCGTCACCATTTTCTTCAATTTGTTCATTCCAAAAATCAAACTGCTCTTTGGTTAAACTCATGTATTCTGCTTCGCCGCCATAACCCCAAATAGATACACGATAATATCGTGGACCTTTTATAGTTTCTACTAACTCTTGATTTTCTTCCGAAGTGTATGTCATACTGCAACACCAACAACATCTGCTACGTTGTGTTTAGATAATTCTAAATACTCCAAGCAGTTTTCTGGTGTTGATTCTACATACGGGTCTTCATCTTCACCGTCATTGTTGATGCCAGGTTCCTGCCACCACTTTTCGATCACACCATCATCAATAACTGCCATAAAACGCCATGAACGCATACCAAAACCGAGATGGTTCTTACCGATAAGCATACCCATAAAACGTGTCATGTTACCTGAACCGTCTGGAATTACTTTAACACGTTCAATGCATTGTGCTTTAGCCCATGCATTCATAACAAAGGCATCGTTTACACTCATGCAATAAACTTCATCAATACCGTAATCTTTAATTTTGTTGTAATTTTCTTCAAAACCTGGCAACTGAAATGTGCTACAGGTTGGTGTAAATGCACCTGGTAGACTGAAAAGAACTACACGTTTACCTTTGAAATAATCGTCGGTTGTTTTTTCCTCCCAACGAAAAGGATTTGGCCCGTCTAAGCTATCATCACGGACACGAGTCTGAAAAGTTACCTTTGGCAACTTAAAGCCTTCAATCATAATTTTCTCCTATTAGTTCGAACGACAGTATTAATTATAACACCTTACAAGTTTTTGTCAACCAATATGATTAAATTATTTTTTCCTCAGCTTGTCGCGTAAGCTATTTAAATTTTTTTCTCTTTCATCGGATTCAAATCGTTGAACAGCTATTTTCTTTTTTTGTTCAACAATCCACTCTGAAGTATTTCGTTGTGTCGATGCCGAGAATGATGAATTCGCCACCATTGACTTGGGTTGTGCCTGTGTAATTTTAGTGGGTTCTTTATCCCCTCCAATGCGGCTTTTAGCAATGGCGATTCTCCGCTTGATTGAAGAAATTCTATCAGTGAGCTCCTCCTTGGGTTGTGCATAAGTCTCCTCTTTTTTAAAAAAATTAAACATTATTTTTTCTCTACTGTTATGTAAGCAGGGCAATCACTACTATAATTAATTATTTTAGTTGCAGGATAAAAGTAATAATATCGGCTAGTAGAATAATCCGAATAATATTTACATACTTTAACCAAAGTATTTACTCCACCTATCCAAATGTGTGTTGCTGTTACAGCAGACAACGCTAAAGTTAACATTACCAGCGTCCTTGGCCAACTCCTATGAAATACAGTATGACTCCTAGCAGACCTATGCCTACAGCTACCGCTAGTATACCTATAACCCATGCAAGAATTAATTCTTTTCTTTCTTCTGCTGCATAAACAGCCTCTTTTTGCTCTTTACGCATTTTTGCTTCGATATGAACTATTTCGTCCCAAGCACTAGGTCCATAATATAAAGAAATGTATTGGCGTAATTCTTCACGCATTTCTTTTGCTTTTTGTTTATGCATCCATACTTCCATAGCCGTAGCTTCAACACCACCGCCAAGTTTTTTGAACCAAGCAGGTTTTTCTGCCTTTTTATGTGCATAATCTAAGTCGCTGATTGCTTTTGACCATTGGCCCAGTTGTGAGCCCATGTCTTGGATATCTTTGCCTACTGAAATGGCTTGTTTAATTCCATTGAAGGCTGTGGTTGCCAACCCTATAGCTGTAACCGGATCTACCATATTGTACCCCCTTTGTAGTGTAGATTTGCCCTATCTACAACTGTATTTAACCAAAAAGGTACTGTATATAACTACAGGTTATTAGCATATATGAAATATTATTGCATGTCGTTTAAAGGATTGTCTAGAGCTTCTTCTAACTTTTCTTTCATTTCCTTTTCTAAAGATTTCATGTCAGCATCAATTCTATCCTCAGTCTCACGCATCGTTGATCTGACATCTTTTTCCGACTGTCTTATAACTGCTTCAACTTCTCTGATACTTGCTGTAACATCTTTCTGCACTGTGTTCATATCTTGTAACACACTTTCTAACATTGCTTCTATAGATGATTGTGCGTCTTTTACCCTGTCCTCAGATTTATCAGCTTTATCTTCTAATCTTTCAACAAGCCTTTCCATTTCATGCACATCATCTCTTAAGTCACTTTTAATATCTCTTGTATAAGAAATTGCCTCTTCTAATTTTATTTCTATTTGTTCGTTACGTGCGGCAATTTCATCTGTATCTATATTGGAAATTATCTCTTTCATATCCATATAGTCTTTATACACAATGAATCCGCCATATAGTGTTCCTACAAAACTACCAGCTAGTGCTAAAAATGCACTAACAGTAATTGCAGTAACTTTGATTCCAAAGATCTTAAATTGCTTATTTTTTAAGTTTTCTACTTCTTCCTCAAATTTTTCTAGGCCTTCGCCTAAATCTTTATCGGCCATCGTGCCCTCCTTTATCTTTCGTATTGCTGTCTTACCATTTTCCTATGTAACTCATCACTAGACATATTAAACAATCTACTGCTTGGGTTATCATAATTCTTTTGACCTGTGTAAATTTCTTTTGGTTGGTAAAAATTTACATCAGCAATTTGTGGTGTTTGGTAAGCTCTAAAATTTGGATTATATCCTAGTAATGCTGCATTTGCATCTTCATCGTCGGTGCCTTGCATCGCTTTTTTAACAAGTGCATCTTCTTCAGCATTTTGTTCTTCTATACTTTTTTCATTTTCTTCTGTGGTTTCTTCTACAACTTCTTTTTCTAGTTGTACAATTCTATTGAATGCTAACGCAATAGCACTGTCAACTCCGACTACATCAAAATTGTCAACTGTTAATTCTAAAGTAATAACATTTGCATCTCCGTTTTTAGTACCACTTGTTGTTGTTAACATAACTTCTAATCCTGATTCATCTGTAAATGCTTGATCAATTGTATTAGAGTCTAATGCTGAGACATCATTATTAAAATCAAAAGAACTAGACTGATCACTATTTCCGCTGGTATTAAGATTTACTCCTGTAGAGGCACTATTTTGTGCATTTGTTAGTGCGCCTTGGCTAGTGCTATTTGCTAAATTTTCAGCTTCGGCAACAGCAGAAAACGCAATACTTGCCGCACTTACTCTATTAGCTGGTTGCTCAATTACTTCCTCTAATGTTTCTTCTATTGTTTCTTCTGCTATTTCCTCTGCAATAATTTCTTTAGTTGTTTCTTCAACTATATCAGAAATTATAGTAGGTTCTCCAGTAATAGTTACTGTAGGATCTTCTACAATAACATTGCTTTGTTCTACAATATTTTCATCTATAGTTGTTGTACCATCATCTATCGACTCTGTTGCTACACCTGTTATAGTATCAATAAAACTAACATCGTCCCCTTCTGTAGTACCTGTCAAATTTAATCCTGCAGCTTGATTTATTTCTTCTATAAGTTCTGTTTGTTGTTCATTCAATGCATCTGCGTATCCGGGACATGTTGGATCAGCTAACGGGTCTGTGCAATCTTGTTCTGCAGAAGGTACGGCGCTTGGATCAACAACCATTAAGGTATATATACCAGCTTTTTTAAATTCAGGACCGTACCATCCTGCCCAATAGCCGGCGTCTTTGCCTTCAACTTCTAAGGTAATAGTATCTATCTTATCTCCTGTAATAAAAGGGTCGTACCATTCCATGCCATATTTTGATTGCCAGTTATCAATCCAGTAAGAATAATCCCATTCTTTCTCGTGTAAAACATTACCCGCAGAATCCTTTGTAATTACTCTCACAAGTAAAGGATCTTGTCCTAGAGTACCGTTGGTATCTTCATTATTCGTATCTGCGTTTTTTACGTGCCACTGCCAACGATAACCAACTATAGTAATCCCGACTTGTTTTAAAGCATTTGCAATGGCTGATTGAGTCTGAGAAATAATAGTATGCCCATATCCAAATGTAAATGTTCCCATGCCCATATCATCGTGTGTAGTTGTGCCTGTATTTGCACATAATCCTGCACTTCCAGGTGCAGTCTCGGCATCCATCCCCCAGGTTCTATACTGGAATTCATCTATACAACCTGTTGTTGCACTGTAACCGTCTTTTTCGATAATTTGATCCATGTAGGTTTTATTCTCGTCCATTAGATCGATATCATCTGGAGAGCCATATAATACACTTTGATCTATATCTTGTTGTGTTAAGTCACCTTCGTAGGTGTAGTCTTGAGCTAAACTAGAGACCGAGTAGCAAAAACAAAAGACCACCGCCAAGGATACCTTTGACAGCTCCTTCCATTTGATCATTACGTCTTGTCTCCTGTTCTATATTTGTAGGTTGTAGCTCAGGGTTGAGATCCCATTTTTCTTTTGCTTCTAAGCCAATGGATCCATCAAACGGGCAAGGAGTACCTGCCATTTCCATAGCACGATATACACCTGCGTCTTGGCACATCAATGCAACAGCTGCAACCTTCATACCCATATTATAAAGTGTTTTTGAATTCTTTAGGCGTTCACAATTAAGATCACGGATATGACCTCCTCCTGATATACCTACAATTTGTGTTTGCACTGCACCAGAATATGTAACTGTACAAGTATCATTTCCGCCTAACATTATAGTAGGTGCTATTGCACTCGGCGGTGGTGATTCTATTTTTTGAGTTATAGTGCTATCATTTTTGTTGTTATTATTATTGGTGTTCGTGTTGGTATTTGTATTAGTATTATTACTAGTGCTTGTATTTGTATTATTTGTAGTAACATTGCTGGTACTATTAACTGTTTGGTCTATAGTGCTATCTGTTGTTTGGTTTACAGTACTGTTAGTAGTTTGATTAATGGTATTGTTGTTAGTATTCGTTGAGGTGCTATTAACAGTAGTATTATTAGTGTTTGTATTAGTATTAGTATTTGTACTATTGATAGTTGTATTATTTGTGTTAGTATTAGTATTTGTTGATGTTGAATCAACAGTAGTGTTATTAGTATTTGTATTAGTCGTAGTGACATCACTAGTAGTATTAGTAGTGCTATTATTTTCTGTCTCTACGTAACTAGTACTATCGAAATTGCCATCTGCATCATTTGCAACTTGACCAAACGCTACAGATGAGTATAGTGCCAGGCCTGTAAATGCTAGGACCGGAATCATTCTAAGTTTCATGTATTTTACCCCTCTGGCAACAGAGACCCTCACGCTCTATTACATACATATTTATTTGAATGATGTAAAAAATTTTACACCAGCTTAATATTTTTTTAATACTACACCTTGCTTGTAGGTGCATAAATAATACACTATGCAGAAACCGGATAATAATGAAGAGCAGGAAGCCTTTTTTGAGTTTTTCGATACGCTGAAAATTGACCCTGTTACCCAAAAAATATATCCCGAACAGGATGAGCCTGATGAAGATGACCGTACGAGTTTATCTGATGCTGTTGACGAAATGATTATTGATGCAATTAAGACTGCGTTAATAGAACACAATCACAATCGTACAAAAGCTGCAAAGTGCTTAGGAATAAGTAGAGAAAATCTTATATATAGATTGAAAACTTTAAAGATTTTTTAGGCTTTTGCAATATAGCCCGGAGTAGGAGTTTGCTGATCATCGTTCCAATTAAACCCACCGCCTGTTGCAATTTTATTTCCGGCCATTTGTTGTACTAAATCGTCAGCATCTCTGAAAATGACATAATTTAAGTTGTCTGTTCTTAGCAACATAACAGTAGTAATGCCGTCTGCTAAATGATAACTTGCATATGCAATTTTTGAGTATGCTATATTCATTTTTTCAATGTCAATAGTGCCATCATCTTTAACAGCATCAGCAATAAGTTCCCCTGGATTGAAAGGTTTGTGATGCTCATTAGGCGTACCGTCTCTATTTGTTGCCGGTTTGCTTAATTTATCATAGTTTTGAACAAGTGCTTTAATAGTCGATTCGAAAAGTTCATATGTTTCTCTTTTGTTAGCATAAGGTTGTAACACTTCGATATTTAAATTTTTTAAACCACTGCTATTCCAGTTGTACTTTGAACCTTCTTTTGCTTTATTTTTTATGACATTGTATCTATTGCCATTGTACTCTCTTGCAGGTACTAGTTTTTCCGAACCGTCTTTTTGTGTAACTGAAACTGTTGCATCTTCTGGCGCATTCTGCATTATTTGGTTAATGCCTTTTGCCCATATTGCCCAACCTGTAGTTGCTTTTGCAATAGACTTACTGTTAAAACGTCCGCCTGTTTTTGCACTTGCTTTAATTTCAACTTCTTCGTCGCCTATCTTTAGGTCTCCCTTCTTGCCTTTTTCAGCAGGGTTACCCATCATAGACAATGCCATTTCGCCTGGACCAATTGCACCTGATGTTGTGCCCGGTGCGTAACTAAAAATATTTTCTTCAACAAACACATCAAACACTTTTTGATATTTAGGATTAACGTGATTCTTTATGTTACCCTGTGGTTGTTGAATGACATCAAGCATATTAATGACATCGCCACGTACACATGCTTCTAAAAATTCTTTTATTTCTTGTCCAGTAACATCACTGCCTTCTTGCATGTCAAGTATTTTACCAAACAGAGCTTGCTTTAGTGTTTTAGTAAACTTCTGTGCATTGACAGCCATTTTTTTGTAAGCAGCTCTTTCTTTACTTGAAAAGTCTTCCAAGTCTTCATCTTCTCTAAAGCCTTGAACTTTGTTACCTAGTGTTACAAGTACTCCAGTAACTTCTTTAACAAAGTTAATTGCTTCGTCACGTTCAGCTGCCGCTGAATCACGCTGTGCTTTCAGGTTTTCAAAATCTCTAAGAACATGATCTAAAATTTTTGTTTGCCTACTTATTACATCTTCTTTGCCTGGTGTGCCTTCAGGCAAATCATTGAGTGTTTTGATTTGTTCTTTTATAAGGTTAACAGTTTCTTGACATTCTTTATTTGTACGTTCAAAGTCTTTTATTGTAAATAACTTTTTTTGATTGTCAGCGACAGCTTCTACAGTTGCATTTGGATCAGTTGCTTGTGGTGTTGGTTGTAGTGCTGGTTGCTGTTGTGCCTTTCCTTTAACACGATCTAAAAACTTTTGTAGTGTACTACTAATCTTTTTTAAATTGATTAATAAAGTTTCCTGTTCTTTTCCTTTTTCAGGAGAAATGTTAGGTAATGCTAATGATATAGCAT
>Ga0181568_10005089_pt1 | contig 11617 bp, 13 predicted proteins | sample 101ome_20_FD_133758 | JGI IMG/M metagenome (GOLD analysis project Ga0181568, IMG submission 133758) | Coastal salt marsh microbial communities from the Groves Creek Marsh, Skidaway Island, Georgia - 101404AT metaG (megahit assembly) | ecosystem: Environmental > Aquatic > Marine > Intertidal...
ATTTAATTTGTTCGGAAGAAAAAACAGATAATGTATTAAGAAATAGAAAATTAAGAATTCTTTGTGTCGCAAGGGTACACCCTAGAAAAGGACAAGATCAAGTGCTTAGTGCTGTTGAAAGCCTTCCACAAGATCTTAAAAAAAATATCAAGTGTGTATTTGTCGGACCAATTTTAAAAAAAGACTTCTACCAAAAGTTATTAAAACAAGCTGAAAATTTAGATTCGGAAGTCACATTTCATGGTGATCTTTCTGATAGCAAACTAAATGAAGTTTATCAAACATCAGATATCTTCATTCTTCCATCAATGCCCCGATCAAAAAGCATTGAAGGGTTTGGTTTTGTTTACCTAGAGGCCTCATCACATGGCCTTCCAGTACTGGGACACTCAATTGGAGGCGTTAATGATGCAGTCAAAAATAACATCACCGGAATTCTTACTGACTATAATAGACCCAATGAATTAAAGCTTGCTCTTAAACGATTAGTGGAAGATGAAAACCTGAGAATTAAGATGGGAAATGAAGGAAAGAAATGGGCAAGCAAACATTCATGGAGAAATTTAGCCAAAGAAATTTACAAGCCTACAGGACATCAGCAAATGCAGGGCGCAATCGATTAAAAAACCAGGAACCAAATAATAAAACAATCAATCCAAAGACCCAGGAATACAATATAGCATACCAATTAGGTTCCTTCCCCCATATTGTAACCATTCTCAAGGAATCAATAATTTGTAAAAGTGGATTCCACTGAAGAAAATTCCATATCGATGGAGCAGCACTTTTTGCCTTATCTGCAGAATAAAAAACTCCGCTGGAATATAAAAGAGCAAGCCCTAAAAAAGACCCAATGTGAGCAACATCACGAATAAAAACTCCCAATGCTGAAAAAAACCAAGATAATCCAAGAGCAATTAAAAAAACAGGGCCAACTAATATTGGTATCAAAAAAAAGCTTTCTGTAATTCCATTTCCCCAGAAACATATTCCAATCAGACACAAACAGAGACTAATTAGTAAATCATAACTGAGCGCTCCGATCATCGCAGTAGGTAAAATCTCTAAGGGGAAAACTACTTTTTTCACAAAATTAGGCTGACTTATAATTATACTCGGAGCGGCACCGATAGTTCCAGAAACCAATCCCAGAACACTTAATCCCAAAAATACCCCCAAAGCATAATCAAGGGTGGATTCATCTGGTGAATCGGTAAATCTACCACCAAATACTACCCCAAAGGCAAACACATATAATCCAAGCATAAGTAATGGATTAACAACCAACCATAAAGCACCCAAAACGCTTCCACGATGCCTCTGCTTGATATTGCGAAGCAAAAATTGCCAGAGTAACCCCCTTCTTGTAAATAGACTAATTATCGGAATCATAGAATTTTCTTTGCCAAAAACAAACGCATAAAAGAACTACAAGTTAAAACTAATCCAATCTTCTTCTTCAAAATCATAATAAGTGAAAATATCCTTATTTGAATTTGCTTTGCTCACATAAATCCATTTCCCAAGTCCATTCGAATAAATGTAAGGATAAACTCCAAGACCACTCCACAACCATCCTAGGTGGTCGTTTTTCCAAAACCATAAAGCTTCACCATCAGTGTCTGAGGAATAAAACCAGCCATGCACGGGATGAAAATTCCATTTATTTGATAATGCAAAAAAGGCACCAAACCAATCGAGTTCAAGCCAACTGGAATATGATGACCTTTTAGCCTGTGCCCAGTTAGGCAAGTAATTCTTAATCCATTCGATATGGTTCGCCACCCGAGTATAAACAGTTATATCACCATATGTTGAATCAGATGTCCCATAAGAAACAACACCCACTGTTCTCCACGCCTGATTATCAAAAATAAAGCAAGGGCCCCCACTGTCCCCAATTGCAGAACTTGCTTCCAAACTTAAGGGTGAAGATGAACTAGTCCCGGAACCCAAATAGTCAAAATCAGCGAAATTATCGGATAATGTATTATGAATTTCATTTGAAGAATCAAAATCTACAGCAAGTAATCCACCTTTGCTTGAAGCTTTAACATCAGGTGCATCAACCAAACTGACCACACGGTCTAAAGTATTTTCTCCACCTACACGAATACTATTACTAGAATTAACAATTCCAGAAACCCCATCAACCAAATTTCCATACCCAGCCAAAACTGCACGAGTTCCAACAGATTCTAAGTTTCCAGTCGGTAATTTGGCAGGATATATTCCAACCACTGATGTTTTTAAAACTAAAATTGCAATATCAACCCCCAAACGGTCACCATCCCCCCTTCCGCTGTTTTGAATGTGCCTATCATTCCATCCAGGGTGCAAAATTATAGAATCTATTTCATAAGTCTGTAAAGATGACGCATTCTCATAATCTGTATGTAAAATAAATTTCCAATTACTTGGAATTGGAGTTGGATCTGACCAATAATTCTTTAAAACATGAGCAGCTGTGATAACCACATTGGGGGCGACCAAAGTTGCGGTCCCGTAAAGGTTATCGCTTACCACAGCCCCAACACAAGACATATCAGGATAACTTGAACCCGAACTATAAGGATAGGAATTGGAACCAAGTTGAAAATAAGCATCCCAAGTTAAGCTATTTAGTTTTCCAATCCTTCTTTCATCTGAATACGAATCTACAAATGCAAAAAGATAAAATAGTGATATAATTATAACCCTATTCACGCGCAGGTTTAATATCTGGAGGGGGACTTGGAGGCAGAATATTTGGAGGTGGAGGCGGTGGTGGTAAATTTAAAAGATCAATTGAATCATTCGACGAATCATTAATAGCTTTTTCATTACTTAACTGGCTATTGTTCGGAGTTTTATCTGGATTCGATCTGCTAACAAAAGAAGTGTTTTTATTATTTCCATTTAAATTTCGATTTACTGGTTTATTGCTTAAAGAAGTGGGCTTGGGTGTAACTGTACGCCTTGGAACAGCACCAGGATAAGGTAACCCAGGAAGGGATAATGCTGGCAGATTTCTTGAGGAATTTATTGAACTAGAAGAAAAGTCCTTGATTTGTGGAGAAGATGAGCGATTCGAAGATGATATGACATTTGATGGAATTGTTGGTATAAAACTGGGCTTTGGAGGCATTATTTTAGGTGTTTTGACTTTTCCAGCACCTGAAATCGACTTCGGCAAAGAAGGGGGCTTCATTCCAGAGCTTGGCAAACCTGCACCTGACTTTGCATCAATTAGTTTTAAATCAAAAGTTTGCCCTTCATAAAGAATCGTTAGTGTTTCAGTTTCTAAATCGAAAGACTGGGGCATGAATTCTTCATAAGTTTTTTCACTTAAAGAAACCCATTCACTGTGGTTAACCTTTTTATTAAAAAGAGAAAAAAATGGTTCTCCATTAAGTATAAAATAACCCTTAAAGGCTAACTCTTTTGCAGCGCTGGGCGTACTAACAGTCTTCGGTATGATAGTCGGTTTATTCTCGGGAGGTTTTTGTTTTGAGCCAGGTCTTAGAAATGGATTCGAAGACACCGCTGAAAACTATGAAATCGTACCAAAAGTTAAAAACAAAATATACCTGATAAACACGCTTAATACTTCCACATTACAATGAGCTAAGCAAGATGTAAGAAATTTAAGTATTTAAAAAAGGAAATATTTTATATCCTAAAAAAATGCACATTATAGTACCAATAACGCTTAAAAAAATATAAAAACCTAGATTTAACCACTGCCCAGCTTTAATAAAATTAAACGCATCCAATCCAAAAGTTGAAAAAGTTGTATACCCTCCGCATATTCCGATCATCCAGAAAGCACGAAAAAAGTATGGTTCACTATTAACTTCCCAATATCTTAAGCAAAATCCAATTAAAATAGCTCCAGACAAGTTAGTAAAAAGGGTTTGCCACGAGCTCCATGTACTTCCCAAAACTAAAATAAATGATCTAAAAATAGATCCGATTGCTCCGCCGCTTGCAACTAGCAGAAAGAACTTCCAATCCATAAGAGAGAAACTTTTAAATAAGTAAAATAAGAATACTACTTAGATTCTTCGGGAACATCTTCGTCAAAGTCATCTTCATCATCTTCTTCTTCATCCTCAACAGATTCTATTTCTTCTAATGAATTATACTTCAAAACTCTAAGATGCTTAGGTAATGGGGAGATGCTCACAATTATAAAGCGACCATTTAGCTTTGGTTCATCGTCTGGCTTGCCAACACCACCTAAGTCCTGAATGGCTTGCTTGACTAGATTCATACCTAGATCAACATGCTCCATTTCACGACCACGAAACATTAAAGTTATTTTTAACTTATTACCTTGATGCAGAAATTTTTCAGAGCGGCGTAGCTTAGTAACATAATCATGTTCTTCAATTCGTGGGCGAAACTTAGCCTCTTTAACCCGTTTAGAAGTTTTAGTTTTATTTCTCTTCTGTTTGCTCAGTTCGTACTTGTATTTACCAAATTCCAAAATTCGGCAAACGGGAGGAACCGCACTTGATGCAACTTCAACTAGATCTAAATGATGAGATTTTGCGATCTTCAATGCCTCCTCAGGTGGCATGACACCAAGCATCTCTCCTTCGGGACCCACAACACGGACTTCACGAGCTCGTATTTTGTCGTTTTTACGAATATAATCGCGGTTGTAATGCCGCTTTTTGTTTTTTCCACTAGGTTTTTTAACCATGTGGATTAGCTGAGTATGTAACTTGTCAAGTGAATCAAATAAATATGAAAATTAAGATTTATAACACAACTTAAGAAAGTTTTAGGCAAGACAAAATTTATCACCTAAAGATTAAAACTTTCTCCACAACTACAACTTGCTTTTGCGTTTGGGTTTGAAAATTTAAAACCGCCGGCAACCATTTTATCAGAATACTCAAGTAAAGTACCTTTTAAATACAAAGCAGTCTTGGTATCTACCAAAACTTTCACATCATTAGATAAAACATAAATATCCCCATCCCTAGGCTCTGAAACAAATTTCATTTTGTAGGAAAGGCCATTGCACCCTCCCCCTGTTATTCGAATACGTAAAAAATCTCCCTTTTCTTCACGTTCAATTAGCTGAAAAATTTTCTCCGAAGCAGATGACGAAACTTTTATAAGTTTTTCATTTCCTTGCCTTAATCCACTTATTTTTTCTGAGTCAACTCTCATTATATGCTTAATTCTTTTCAACCACTGATTTACTTCTGACAAAACCTCTTTTTCCACTAAGAAAAAATTCTGAAAATTCTTTAGCTAATTTTTTACCACCTATGAGTTCTTGTTCTAGGCATTTTTTTGCTAAAACTAATGGGTTTCCCTTCTTCATTAAGATAAGTTTGTAAACTTTTTTAAGGGCTTTGATTTCGTCGCTTGAGATATTTCTTCGCTTCAACCCAGTCAAATTTAATCCGCAGGCTTGGTTACGCCCAGCAACGACAATACAAGGGGGTACATCTTTTGAAATTTCTGCTAATCCACCCACCATAACCCCCTGCCCTATCCTTGAAAATTGATGCACACCCGCTCCACCACCAATAAAAGAAAAATTACCTACCGTTACATGACCACCAAGTAATGCACCATTTGCGAGAATTATTTGATTTCCAAGATTTCCATCATGTCCAACATGAGAATTCCCCATCAAAAAACACCCATATCCGACCTTGGTAATTCCTTCTTGATATATGGACCGGTGAATCGTCACACTCTCGCCTATTCTAACATCATCAGAAATCTCAACTTTTGAAATAGTCGATCGGTCAAACTCCAAAAATTGAGGATCTCCTCCCAAAACAGAAAAGTGACCAACTCTTACTCTACTTCCTATTATTGTACCCTTTTTTATGATAGCATGGGATTCAATTTCACAATTTTCACCTATAACTACACCGTCCTCAATGATTGCATAAGGACCGATCACAGAATTATCCCCAATTGATGAAGTTGAAGAAACAATAGAAGTGGAATGTAATTGAAGACTCATGTGACTCAAAACATCTCAAGTTGTGGTTCCTTGGCAAGTTCATAGGCTTTTAGAAGATTTATCAACTGAAAGAATGGTTTACCCAATTTAGAATTCACTGAATCCGATTGTTTAAGTAAATTTTCAAGAATTGACCTCAATGTTAATACTCCATCAACTTGAATTTTCTGTAGCATTGAAAAAACTTCAGAAATTTTAGACTCACTTCTTGGAAGTGAAGGAACTATTAAAAGTCGTAAAAAAGACTCCATTCCATTTTGTGAATTTGTGAGATTTCCAGTGAAACTTGATTCGATTCTGTTATCTTTAAGTTCCTTTTTAAAATACTTTACCAACATCGCATCATTATTGAGCATACCATTTGCGAACTCCGAATTTCCCCAACCAAGTAAGGAAACTATTCCAGATCGTATGTTTCTTAAATCACTGGTATACAACCTAAAGCCTAAAGAATTTGCGTTTTTTTCGACAATTGGATTAAAAATTTCCAAGGTTTGTAAAGGAACATATCTCTTTCGAACCGACAATGAGTCAGTGTTCACAACTTGTCTAACGAGGAATCCATTACTCTCAAAGTATGCCTCAACAAGATCGTGCTCTACATCCATTTAAATATAGATCAAACGGCTCCAACTGAACGCCAAACTTTGTCAACTTTCTCCAATTCAACATCTGAGGTTACAAATGCCTCACCAACTCTCTTCATAAGGACAAAACGCAGTTTTCCTGAAGCAACTTTTTTATCGGAATACATCGCATTTCTTAATTCTGTAACTGACAGTGAATTATGTAGTCTTGTTGGAAGAGAATAAATTTGAAGTAAATTTCTTAAAATATCTTCATCAGGCTTTTCACAATAACCGCTCATCGCTGATAACCGCAATGCACAGATTAATCCTATGGCAACCGCTTCTCCATGTAAATATTTACCATAACCCGCAACTGCCTCTATTGCATGCGCAAATGTATGACCAAGGTTTAAAAGTGCACGACCACCATTTGAATCTATGTTTTCTTTTTCGTCTGATTCAACAATAAATCCCTTATCCAAACAGCATGACTCGATAATTTCGCCTAGTTCAATTGATTTTGGGCACAAGGGAGATTCTAACGACAATAACCTCTTGTAAAAATCAACATTTCCAAGCATTCCATATTTTATAACTTCTGCCATACCAGCAGAAAACTCTTTCACAGGCAGAGTTTTTAAGCATTCCAAATCAATAAATACAGCTTTTGGTTGATGAAAGGCTCCAATCAGGTTTTTTCCCGAATCTAAATTAATTCCAGTTTTCCCGCCGACTGAACTATCCACCATTGCAAGCAAAGTTGTTGGGATTTGGTAAAAATCAACACCCCGTAAATAAGATGCTGCAGCAAACCCCGAAAGATCTCCCGTAACTCCACCACCAAAAGCAAAAATTTCACTTGTTCGGTCTAAACGATGGGATGCAAGAAAATTCCAAGCTTTAAGTAGAAACTCGGCAGACTTTGTTTTCTCCCCAGATGGAAGTGATATACTTGGGATCAATTGAATTATTTTATTAAAAGAAGAAGATGCATTTTCACCAAAACCAACATCCACCATAGCCACAGCTTTTCTTCCCTGAATTTCACAATTTTGAAGTTTCTTATTGATCAAAAATTCAAGATTTCTACCAATATAAATTGGATAAGATCGCGCACCCAATCCAACAAGTATTTTTTTGTAAGGCTGATCTTTCACTTTGTCAAAATTACAGATTTAATTCGATACTTCCAACTCAACAGAAGGAAGAATAGATTCAAGGTACTGATCGACATTAAATGGTTGTAAGTCATCTGGTGACTCACCCAATCCTACAAAATATATCGGTATGCGAAGCTCTCTGTAGATAGCAACTAAAGCCCCCCCCTTTCCAGTTCCATCTAATTTCGTTACAACCAGTCCAGTTAATCCAAATTTTTCATGAAAAACTTTTGCCTGTTCGATTCCATTTGTACCAGTTGAACCATCAATAACCAACCAAGAATGATGCGGGGCATCGATGTTTCTTTTTTTCAATACCCTCTTCAATTTTGCAAGTTCATCCATTAAACCATCCTTTACATGTAATCTACCTGCAGTATCAATGACTACTAGATCACATTCCCTTGATTGACCAGCGGAGTAGGCATCAAAAGCCACAGCTGCCGAATCAGATCCATGATGGCCGGAAACAATATCCAACTCTAAACGATCCGCCCATGCTTTTAATTGCTCGGTTGCCGCAGCTCTAAATGTGTCACAGGCTCCTAGAAGAATTTTAAAACCTGATTGTTTTAGTTTATAACCTAGCTTTGCACTTGTAGTTGTCTTTCCAGACCCATTTACACCAATCAAACATAAAACCTCTGGTTTAATAATTTCATTATGCAAATTAAATTCTTTTTCAGAACCGTTTAAAATATTTTTTAAAACTGACCGAGCAATTTCTCCAACTCCTTCAGCTCTCAAATCTTTGTCTGAACGATGAGCCTCTCGAATTGAATTAATTATTTCCTCCGTGGTATCGACACCAAAATCACTTCCATAAAATGCCTCTTCTAAATCTAATAGACTTTCTTCATCCAACTTTCCTTTACCAATGATAGATCCTAATGCACCCTGAATAACTGAGGCTCCTTTACTGAATCCTTTTTTAAATTTTGAGAAAATACCCATCAAAAATTAAACCTTAGGTTTTATCAACAATGTGCAACATGAATATTCAACCATTTGATTTGTGCAACAATCTTTAACTTCAAATAAAAGAATGGTGAGTATAACAACTCGATCTTCTAGATCCCAAGTATCAGTCACATACCCACCTTTGTCATTAAGAGGAACATCAGTTAAATCAGGAAATCCTCTATGATTTCTATCTTTCCCGTATACATCAATAACTACTTCTCTTAAATTCTCCCATTGAGGTTCAACAACATCCTCGTAAAAAGAAAACTGCCACCCCTTTTGCCCTTCAATCAAACAAAATCTCAATGCTTCCGAATCAAGTTTTGCTGCTAGTTCATATCTAAAACCATTAATTTTAAGAGCACATTTAACCAATTGATTATCTCTCTCTTCGTAAATTTGTAAAAAACCAGACTCTCGCATTTTGCTTAAAACATCCTTTCGAGAATCTCCCATTTTTAAATTGGAATAAATAAAATCATCACCGGATTTAATGAACCCGTAATTCGATTGATTCCCGAATAAAACAATAGATTTAAGGAACAAAACAAAGCACAGAAATAAGAAAAAGTTTTTCACCTAAATTCCGACAATTGGAAAAAATTACAAACTGTAAAAGACTCTTTCCAAAGAAAGTAAAGCATACGAAGTAACAAGCACGGGGTCACGCTCCCACCATCTACCATTATTATTTATCCAAAAACCTTTTGCGTCTTGATTGTTTAGTAACTCCAAGGCCAGCTCTTTCCTCCAATCTCTTTTCTTTCCACTTTTATCGACCAACTCATTAATTCCGCTCAAAGAAAGGGCTTTTGCCATAGTATGGTAATAATAATACAATCCTTGTTTGCCCATACCTGGGTTTTCAGAAATACTGTAATTTTGGCTAAGCCATGTTCGCACTGATTTGATTCTTGGATCATCTTCACTCATTTCAGCATAAATAAAACTAAGCAATCCAGCGTAGCTCATACTGCCGTAAGACCTTAAGGCAACTGATCCATCTTTCCTATCTCGCTCTCCGGCCATACTGCTACCTGGGAAATATACAAATCCTCCAACATCTTCAGTGTGATCGCTAACCCATTTTTCACCATTTGAACTCGGTAGATTTTGGCATTTACTGACAAAAGAAATGGCTGCATCCCAATCTAATTCAAAATCATCTCCCTCCTTAGATTGGTATGACTTCTTCGCATAAAATAATGCCTCCATTGCAAGGTGGGTATTAGACAAATCAGAATGTGCCCAACGAGAGCCATAACCGACTCCTCCATCAAAAACATTATCCAATTTCCCTTTACTATCAAAATCAGATTGTTGATTAATCAAAAATCGCCTGGCGGAATCAATAATTTTCTCGTATTTACCATCTTTAGCCTGCATCAGAGCCATCATGCATATAGACGTGTTATAGGAAGCTAATCCTTTCCCATAAATCCCTCCATCTGACTGTACCTTTGATAATATAAAGGAAAAACCACTCTCCTTTTGTTTCTCAAATTTTTTTATTTTATCTAAATCGGGATGTCCTAAAGTTGCCCGTAATGCCAATGCGGTAAGTGCAGGATATTCAGCTTCTCCCCACTGTCCAGTACTACTGTTCTGTTCAAGATACAACCATTCTAATCCCCTACTAATCGCACGCTCAACTTCCAGCTTTAAAGAAATATTCTCTCCACCGAACGCTGAACATGCTAACAAAATAAACAATGAAACATTACGAAAGAAAAAAAACGATGGATTATTCATAATAACAAATTAAATTAATTATTTTTTCTAGGCAAGTGGAAGCGAATGATTACTGGAATTTCTAGGGGAGGCATTTCATTCTTGTTTGCTATCCAAACATCATCATTCATGCTATCGTAATGGCTGTTATTAATGATTGCATTATCATCAGCATATATTGCAAGAATCGAACCTGTTGATTCGGCTAGAAATGTGCCTGCAACAATCCTGGAACCAGTAAAAATAAATAACTTTTGATTAACCGGGGATTTTCTTGCCTGATTGATGGACAAATCCTCCAACTTGGCCTGATGCTTTGTGCCGTTAACATCCCATGTCACAAGAATTTCAAAACAATTATCGGAGTAGTCAATTTTTTGGGGATTGTCAGACCATAGATTATCGAAAAAAGAGTCTACTGGTTTAAATTTTAATAGTAAAAGAGATGTATGAAAAACTTGTGGACGAACTTTGGTTCGAAAAAGAGATTCATGAATTTTCCCATCCTCGTGAACAATACCATATTCAACTAATCCATTAACCTGATTAGAAATTGCTGGTATGGAAACTGAAATTTTGGATTTTTCGATAATTACACCACCAAAGTCATACACCCCAGAACCAATCATTTGAATTTCAGGCAAAATACTTGTGTTTGATTCAGCAAAAAGTTCAAAAACAATTAGGAAATATATGAGGAATAATATTTTTTTTTGCATCAAAAATTAAAAACTAGGGTAAAGTAATATAATAAGCTATCCAGAAATAATTATCTATCCAAAATAGATGTAAATTTGCCACTTTAAAGGCTTGCATTAAAATTATAATTTCAAATTCTTATTGTATAGTAATACCTTCTGTGTTTCGTTTAGCATAACCCTAAGAATTATGGATCAGCAAGATAACATACCAGACCAAAATCAATTACCTGTAGAAGAACATACTGAAGAGTACCAAGAGGATTCTACTTCAGTTACTGTTGCACCCCCTGTTGAAGGTGCATTTAGCAGATACCTTAGAGAATATAGACTTTTGAACAGCCTACTCGTCTCACTGCTAATGTTGACTGTAATAATGGCATCAATTTGGGGAATGATGATGGGACTTGAGCTTGCTGGTGAAGGAAACTCTGATTTCTCAGACGGTGGATCTGCTCCTTCAGCTCAAAAACAAGAAAAACAAAAAGTGGTAAAGTTGATGCAGAGGCAGAAAAA
>Ga0181568_10005095_pt1 | contig 11607 bp, 10 predicted proteins | sample 101ome_20_FD_133758 | JGI IMG/M metagenome (GOLD analysis project Ga0181568, IMG submission 133758) | Coastal salt marsh microbial communities from the Groves Creek Marsh, Skidaway Island, Georgia - 101404AT metaG (megahit assembly) | ecosystem: Environmental > Aquatic > Marine > Intertidal...
AAAGAAAAAAAAATTGATATTGGGAATTTCAATTTTAGTTTTGCGGCAGCTGAAATTGCTAAACTAAATCAAAAAGCATTAGAAGGTCAAAATGAATTTGAAATTATAGCTGTCTCTTTTGCGGCTTTATTTGATGTCGAAGATGAATACGAGCTAATGCCGTCAGGCACATCGTTTGCAGGCAAAGATTACGGACCAAAAATAATTTGTGCTGACAAAGATTTTGCTAAGCTCAACGACTCACAAGCCAATCTTAATAATTTTACACTCGCTGTACCCGGAAAAAACACAAGTGCTTTTTTAGCAACTAAAGCATTTCTCAAAGAAAACTACCATTCGCAGTTTCAATATATTTTTTGTGCTTATGACGAAGTCTTTGATTTAATCGATGCTAACAAAGCAAATGCCGCTTTATTGATTCATGAAGCACAACTCAAATACCAAGACTATGGTTTTAAATTATTAGTAGACCTTGGTGTTTGGTGGCACACAAAAACCCTCGGGCTTAATATGCCTCTAGGTTGTAACGCCATCAAAAAATCACTTGGCAAAGACAATATAAAAAAATTAAACAAACTTTTAAAAGACTCTATTTTATGGGGAAAAGAAAATTTTGAAGAAGTAAAAGAGTACTCAAGAATATTTGCACAAAACAACCTTGACGATTTCAACGCTAAAAAATATTTAGACATGTACGTAAACGAAACTACAATTGAACTCAAAGCAAAGGACTATAAATCTATTGAGTTACTTAAAAAGCTTTATTAAGCGGCAGTAGTATAAGTAGCAGGTGCTGTTGTTTGTGATAATTTTCTCATTAAATTATTTATAAACTCTACAGGATGAGAAATTTTATTATACGAAACGGTATCTCTTGCTAAAGCAAAAGTTTTAGAAAAGTTATCTGCAAACTCTTTACTCTTAAAGATTTGAGCTACTTGTTCATTAGAAAGTTTATTTACATCTAAACCAAGATTAATACCAGCTTTATTTAAATTTTCTAAAAAACTGCGTTGTTCCTGAACAGGTAGATTTTGAAAAGCCTTTAGGATTGCAGAAACATCATTTGGATTATTTTCAATAACTTGAAGAACAGGCTTAGGCAAAATGGTCTCAAAAAAACTTTCTCTAGGGGAGTGTAATTCTTTTGGAGGTATATTTGTTCTAGCAGCAGGGGCTTTTTCAGGAGCTTTAAGTCCAGGTATTAAATTTGTGAGAACTTTAGGAAAACTATCAACTGAATTAACACTCATAAAAAAAATATAACATATATACAAAAAAAGAAAAATAAATTTTAAAACGAAAGATTGGTGTTTATCTTAAGCAACAAAGTTGCTGAAATATTCAAGAGATCTTTTTAAGCCATCTTCTAGTTGCACCTGAGGCTCCCAAGACAAAAGTTCTTTTGCAAGGCTAATATCAGGCTTACGACGCTTAGGATCATCTTGCTGCATCTCAATAAACTTTAATTGAGATTTTGCACCAGTAATATCTATAATCTTTTGTGCCAACTGACAAATTGTAAATTCATTAGGGTTACCAATATTTACAGGAGCATTATAATTTGCCGACATTAAACGAATAAACCCTTCAATTAAATCATCGATATATTGAAAACTTCTTGTCTGACTACCATCGCCGCATATAGTTAAGTCTTGATTGTTTAGAGCCTGACAAAGCAAACTACAAACTACCCGACCATCATCTACACGCATACGCGGACCATAAGTATTAAAGATTCTGACAATTCTTGTATCAATACCATGTTTATGATGATAAGCCATAGTAATAGATTCTGCAAAACGTTTTGATTCATCGTAAACACCCCGAGGTCCAATAGGATTTACATTACCAAAATAAGACTCTGGCTGTGGGTGCACCAAAGGGTCACCGTAAACTTCTGAAGTTGAAGCCAAAAAAAACTTTGCGTTTTTTTCTTTAGCTAAACCTAAAGCATTGTGAGTACCCAAACTACCTACTTTTAAAATGGGAATAGCCAACTTTTCAAAATCAACAGGGCTAGCTGGACTAGCCAAATGCATTACCCAATCAAGTTTTTCAGCAACACTAAAATATTCAGAGACATTGTGTTCAATAAACAGAAAGTTATCATTTGCTTCAAGATGCTCAATATTTTTAAAAGAACCCGTCACAAGATTATCAACAACAATCACACGATTACCATCAGCAAGAAGCCTTTGAGCAAGATGAGAACCTATAAAGCCTGCTCCACCAGTAATTAAAATTGTTTTTTCAGTTATCAATGCACTCATAAAAACTAGTCTTGTCTACCCATACCAATATAATCAAAACCAAGTTCTTTTAAAAGAGCAGGTTGATATTGATTTCTACCATCCAAAAATAAATTACCATTCATTTTTGATAAAACTTTTTGCATATCAAGATTTTTGTATTCATCCCACTCAGTAACAAGGATTAAAGCATCTAAAGAATCAGTCATGGCAATAGGATCATGACAATATTCAATGTTTAAATCTGGATTTTGTTTTTGAGAATTTTCAATTGCAATCGGATCACAAGCTCTAACCTGTGCTCCAGCTTTTAAAAGAGCACGAGCAATATCTAAAGAAGGTGCATCTCTTAAATCGTCAGTATTTGGTTTAAAAGCAATACCAAGTAAACCAATTTTTTTACCCTTTAAGATTTTCAATTTTTCTTGTAAACGCTTTATAACAATTTCTCTTTGCATATAATTTACTTGCTTGGTTGCTTCTAGAATTGAAGTATTATAGCCATAATCAGAAGCGATACTGATCAGAGCATCAACATCTTTACCAAAACAACTACCACCCCAACCAATTCCAGCATTTAAAAACTTTGGTCCAATTCTTGAATCAGTTCCAATACCTCTCATCACCTCGTTTACATCGGCACCAACCAAATCACAGATGTTCGCAATTTGATTTGCAAAACTAATTTTCGTTGCTAAAAAACTATTTGCTGAATACTTAATCATTTCAGCACTTGTAACATCAGTACCAATTACTTCAACTGTACCAAAATTTTGCGGACGAGGGCAATAATCAGGAGCCTTAAATTTTTGCTCTGCAAGTTCTTTATAAAGATCATTAAGCTTAGCCAAAGTATCTTTTGACTCAGCACCTAAAACTATACGATCAGGATACAAACTATCACCAATAGCAGATCCTTCTCTTAAAAATTCTGGATTTGAGGCAACTGCAAAATCTACTTTTTCAATTGTTGCGGCAGTAGAACTGTCTTTTGGAGCTCTTTGAGCAATACCGTTTTCAACTAACATTGCAACCCAATTACCCGAACCCACAGGAACAGTTGATTTGTTGACAACAACAGCACCCGGTTTTAAAAACTTACCGATTGTTTCTGCGGCTGATTGTAAATAAGTCAAATTAGGTTCTCCATTTGGCAATGAAGGAGTTCCAACAGCAATAAAAACAAAATCCCCATGTGAAATTGCTTTTTGCGCATCAGTAGTAAAGCTTGGGAAAGTGCCAGATTTTTTACAGTCTGCCAAAAGATTTTCTAATCCGGGTTCATAAATTGGAATCTTGCCATTGTTTAAATCATTGATTCTGTTTTCATTAATATCCAAACAACAAACATCATGACCCAAAAAAGCAAAACAAGAGGCAGTAACCAAACCTACATAACCAGTACCTATTACACTAACTTTCATAATAAAACGCTTTTGTAAGCATTATTATTATAACTTTTCTTTATAAAAATCTATAATTTATATAATGAAATTAATATAAACTGCTTGTTAACAGTAGCTAAAAAAACTTAAGGGCGTGCTTCCAAACCCGTAATAAGTATCTCGAGTCTTTAGATTTGGGCATAAGTAGGGTTTGGTTAGACACGCCTAACAAAAGAATCAAACACCGTCGCTTATTGAGTTTCATGCAGTGAAACAAGCTAAGCGTAAGGTCGTTTGTGGGACTGATTTCTGACCCCATTTGCTAGTGATTTTAACATTTCACTGTATTTTAAAATTCAAAATGGGGTTTGGAATCAGTCCCGTTAACGTAAAATCAGGTCATAGGCATAGTTTTTGATTGCATTAAAAAGAAATAGATCTGATATTATGATTGTCAGCATTAGATATTACCCTCGTTGTATTTTTTTGAGCTGAATTTCTGTATAATTTTTGATCTAATTTTTTGATTTTAACAGTAGCTAAGATATTTTTATCGTCCCTGTCTATTTGATATCTGTTTTTATATAACTTTCTATTTATGTCATTTTGAATTCTAATACTATCTGACAAAATTATTTTTTCTGTCTCGCACTGTCCATAATCTTGAGTAAAACTTTCTACTTTTACTTCAGTTGCTTCAATAATTTCGTAACTTAAATTCATGCCCCGTCCCTGTGATTATAATTAATCATACCCAATTTAAAGATAGGTTAAGAATAAAAAAAATCGCATAAGTTATGATTATTTAAAGTGGAAGTATTAGTTGTAGATTATAAAAGTGGCGGTAATTTATTTAGTTTAATAAATAGCTTAGAACACCTAAATATCAGCTACAAAGTAAGCTCAGAAGCTACAGACATTGACTTAGCAAACAAAGTTATTTTTCCGGGAGTTGGTGGCTTTGGCGCCGCAACAAAAAAGCTAGACGACTTAGGTCTTAAACAAGCCTTAATCAATGCAGTTGAAAGAGATATAGCATTCTTGGGTATTTGTGTTGGAATGCAATTAATGTTTAAAGATAGCAGTGAAAGCACAGAAAACAAGACGGCTAAAGGTTTAGGCTTAATTCCAGGCAATATTGAAAAATTAGAAGAAAAAACCAATTGCAAAATCCCTCATATGGGGTGGAATCAAGTAAAAATATCATCAGCACAAAACCCACTATTTAAAGGCATCAAAGACAATACTGATTTTTATTTTGTACATAGCTATGCCTATAAACTAAATTCTCAAGAGGCAATTTTAAACAAATATCCTCAAGCCGAATTTTCAACTTGTAGTCACAGCGAAGAATTTTTAGCATCATTTTGGAATGGCAAAAACTTTTTTACAACACAGTTTCACCCAGAAAAAAGTGCTGAACAGGGTTTGCAAATTCTAAAAAACTTTAGAGATCTAAATCTTTAACAGCCACTTCAAAATAGTTAATAGTAAGTGCTTTCATAGACTTTCTCATTAATTCAGCAAGAACATCAGCATCAACGTATTTTCTAAATCCCGGTTCCAAATAAATTTCTTTGATAATAGCCTTTAAACTCAATGGAAGATTAGGTTTGCTCGCATTGACATTTTCTAAAGTCATATAGCTAAAACCAAAAACAATCTCATCTTTTTCAAAAATCAAAACCTTAGAAGATTCAGCATTAATCAATTGCATCACGTACTCATTCCAACTAAGACCAGAAACTTTAGAATTTTTGAGCCAAACATCATCACCGCGCATCTGTTGAATCATAGTCAAATTTGCCCATAACTCAGCAACACGGCTAAGTTCATAATTACTACTAGCTTCTCTAACTCGAACTGAATTTTTGTCAGCGAGTAAAAGCCCACCAGAACTAGAATTTTTTTGGTTTTTTTGTTGTGAACTCAGCATGATCAAACGCCCAGGGAAATATTAAAAAAATATATACATAATATAATAACTCATATGTACAGTTTTATCAATATTAAAAGACTCATTTCTATAAAAATAGTTGCCTTTATTGATTATACAAAGCAAAAAGGAAAATAAAATTGATTTAAGCTAAGGTTAAGAAAAAGAGATTTAGCTTAAATATATTTAAAGTTAGGGGTATTTACCTAGATAACCAAAGGATTTTTTGATTTTCTGCTGAAAGATTGAAAAAATCCATAAAATTTGCAAAATTTAAGCTTGCAAAAGGATTAAAACTCAAAAAATCTTTTATGGAGCTTATTTTTGATTTTTTCCAGACTTCATCAAAAACATAATCATCAGCTTCTGCTTGGCCGAGTGCTTTTAAAAGATTAATAGTAATAGCTTTAGCATCATCATAAGTACCTAGCTCATCAACTAAATTAACTTCTTTTGCTTGACGCCCTGTGTATATTAAACCTTGAGCAATTTTTTTCAATTTAGACATTTCAATACCACGAGCTTTATTAATATCTTCTAAAAACTGATCGTAAGAATCATCTATTAAATTTTGTAAAATTTGTTTTTCTTCTAGACTTATTTCTCTTGAGCCACTACCAATATCTTTAAATTTACCTGCTTTAATTGTTTGGTCATAAAGTCCAAGTTTATCAAAGAGCCCCTTGTAATTAAGTCCCTGACTGATAACTCCAATACTACCAGTTAAGCTACCTTTGTTTGCAACAATAGTATTTGCCGCACTTGCAATATAGTAACAACCACTCGCACACAAATCAGACATACTGACAACAACAGGTTTATTTTTTTCTTTGGCTTTTAAAACTAAGTTATAAATTTCTTGGCTAGTAGCAACAGTACCACCCGGACTGTTTACCCTCAAGATGATTGCTTTTACATTTTCATCTTTAATTGCATCTATTAAATCTCTCTTTAAAGTTGCGGCATCAAAATGACTTTTGAAAGGTGAAGACGATGAAGATATAGAATCAAAAATCATGCCATCAAGAGCAAGAACTTTTATTTTTTTTGACGAGATTGCATTTGAGATAATGTCAGAATCCAGTGTGCTATTATCTTTGACAGCAGTTTTAGTTTTAAATAACGAGATTAAAACAGCTAAAGAACATAGGACGATCAGAATTAAAGCAATATTTTTTTCTTTCATAAACCTATTAGAACAATAGCACTGAGATAAAAAAATAGCTAATATTTTTTACTGATAGTTATAAATATAAAGATGTGGAATAAAGTGGGTGTTATGAATAAAAATTTAAGAGCAATGGTTTTAGCAGCAGGAATTGGATCAAGACTTGCACCACTAAGTGATAATTTACCTAAACCACTAATAAGAATTGGTGGCAAAGTAATTATGGAACATATTCTATTACTTTTAAAAAAACACGGCATTAGCAATGTAATTTCAAACACATATCATTTAGCCGAACAAATTCATGATCACTTCAAAAATATCAAAGAAACAGACTCTATCAATTTAGAGTTTGTTCACGAAGAAAAACTTTCAGGAGTTGCTGGTGGTATTCGTGAATGTCAAGATTTTTTAAAACAAGGAACAGCCTGTATTATAATGGGTGACGCACTTACGGACATTGATCTTAGCGCCTTATATGCAGAGCATAAAAAAGCAGTCGAAGAAAATAATTGTCTTGCAACAATCGCAATGATGCAAGTGGAAGATACTAGTCAATTTGGAGTTGTAGTAACCAAATCAATGCTTGATACTCAAGACAAATCAAATTCAAGAAACCAAATTATTCAATTTCAAGAAAAGCCAGCCGCGGCAGATGCACTTTCAAATTGGGCAAATACTGGTGTGTACTTTTTTGAACCTGAAATTTACGATTATATTCCGTCTAAAGAAGAAGCCGCAAAATATGATGTAGCTGGAGATTTATTTCCTAAGCTTCTCGAAGAAAAAAAATACATCCAAGCGATTCCGGTCAAAGCAAATACTTATTGGGCTGATCTTGGCACAAAAGATCAATATTTGCAAAGTGTACAAGATATATTTGAAAACAAAATCAAACTTGATTCAATAAATATTGATACAGAAGCATTATCAATACCTTCAAGCTCAATTATCAAAGGCTATTGTGATATCGCAAATAACGTTGAGATAGGTGAAAATGTTCAGATTGAAAACTGCGTAATTTATCCAAATACTAAAATTGCAAATGGTGTAAGTCTAAAAAATTGCATCATAGGTGAAAATATGCAGATTGCAGAAAACACAAGCCAATGCGGTATTATCATGGCGAAATCATCTGATAAATGCTTAAAATAAAATAAGAACTGGAAATTAGCTCTTTTCAAGTTTATATTTTTCTGATAAATTACGTTATGACACAAGAATCCCCCCCGCTGCGGATATATTCTTGAAGCAGCGGTTGTGTCTTCTTTTTAAGATAAGATTTAGTTATTTTTCGAAAAAAACTGGTTTAAAATTAGTACATGAAAATTGGTGTACCAAAAGAAATTTTAGTAAATGAAAATAGAGTTTCAATAACTCCAGCTTGGGTTAGAACTTTAGTTGAACAAGGGCATGAGGTGTTGATTCAAAGTCAAGCCGGAATTGGCAGTAGTTTTCATGACATCAACTATCAAATTAATGGAGCAAAAATTGTAGCAGATGCACAAACAATTTTTAGAGATGCTGACATTGTTCTTAAAGTAAAGCAACCACTTGATGAAGAAATTGCAATGCTCAAAAAAGATCAAATTCTTTTTACCTATCTTCACCTTGCTGCAGATAAAGATTTAACTAACAAACTCGTAAAATCAGGTGCACATTGTATTGCCTATGAAACAATCGAAGATCGAGAAGGGCGTTTGCCATTACTTAGACCCATGTCAGAAATAGCAGGTCGCATGGCTGTACAAATTGGCGCACGCTATTTAGAGCGTGGCACTGAAGGTCACCCGGGCAGAGGAATTTTACTGGGTGGTGCTTCTGGAGTACCACAAGGAACTGTAACTATTTTAGGTGCAGGAATCGTTGGAACAGCGGCACTTAAAATTGCCGTTGGCATGGGCGCATACGTTCATGTCTTTGATAAAAACACTTATGCTCTTGCACACTTAGATGATCTTTATGGCAGTCGTATAACAACAATTTATAGTACAACAGCGGCAATAGAAGAATCTGTAACTCGCTCAGACTTAGTGGTTGGTGCGGCACTGATCACCGGCAAAAAAGCGCCGAAACTTATTAGCGAGGAGATGGTGAAAAAAATGAAATATGGATCAGTAATCGTTGATGTTGCAGTTGATCAAGGTGGCTGTGTTGAAACCTCAGAAGTAACTAAACACGATAACCCAATTGTCGTTAAACACGATGTTTTACATTATGGTGTTGCAAATATGCCGGGTGCAGTTCCTAACACAAGCACTTCTGCTTTATGTAATGCAACAATGCCTTATTTAATTAAGCTTGCCAAAAACGGTATGGCAGCGCTTGACGAAGACCCCGGATTTGCTAAAGGATTAAATATTTCTGCAGGCAAATTACTTTTAGAACTTGTCTAAAACAAAAAGAAGGTTTGATTGCAAAAACAATATTCAATAGTTAATGGTGCAGAATTAATTTCTCAAGCGGCATTAGATGCAGGAGTAAATTTTTTTGCTGGCTACCCAATAACACCAGCTTCAAGCATATATACAAGCTTACTTACTAAACTACAAGAAACTGGCAAAATTGCAATAAGTGCTTCGGATGAAATTTCTGCTCTTTGTATGTGCATTGGTGCCTCAATTAGGGGAGCAAAAGCCATGACGGCAACATCAGCTCCTGGCTTAAGCTTGATGGTTGAAAGTATCGCTTATGCATTTGCAACAGAAATACCCTGCGTTATAGTACATGGACAAAGACTTGGACCAAGTACAGGCGCGGCAACACAAAGCGCTCAAGGTGATATTTCTTTTGTGCGTAATTTTATTTCTGGTGGTTACGAAATACCTGTACTTGCAATAAGCTCGATACTCTCGGCTTATGAAACTACATACAGGGCAATAAACTTAGCAGAAGAACTTAGAACTCCTGTAATATTACTCACTGAAAAAGACATCATAATGTCCAAAACCAATATTGACCTTGAAGAGTTAGAAAGCATCAAACACAATCAGCAAGTAAGGAACAGACCATACTTCAACTTTGAAAAACAAAATCAAATTTTTAAAAATTATAATTTTGCAAACAACCATGAGATACCAGAGTTTTTAGCACCTGGTATTGCTAGTGACTATCAAACTATAGTTACAGCTTCTATGCATGACAAAGCTGGCACTCTAAGTAAAAATTCAAAAGAAGCTTTTGAGGTTTTAGATCATTTAAACGCTAAAATCAAAAATAATGAAAGTTCTTATGAATTTTACACACTAAAAGATTGTGATGCAAAGATTGGCATCATTAGTTTTTTAGCAACTGACCTAAGTGCTCAAGAAGCTCTCAAAGAGCTCGACAAAGAAAATATAAAAGTTAAACATTTAAATTTAGTTACTTTGTTTCCAATTTTAAAAAATATTATAAGAGACTTTGCCTTAGAATGTGAAACTATCATTATCCCAGAAGTGAATTTTGATGGGCAATACGCTGAAATCATTAGAGCAACACTTTTAGAAGCAAATCCAAAAATTAAAATTATCAAAATCAATTCTCAAGCGAATCTTATTAGCCCAAAAAAAATCATAGCTGAGGTGAAAAGTAATGTTTGAGCTTAGCACCTACTTAAACGAAAATCAAACTTTTCCTTATTGTAATGGCTGCGGTCACACAATGATCAATAAAGCAGTTGCTAAAGCCATGCAAAAAAGTAATTTGAAAGCAACTGCAATAAATCTAATAAGTGATATTGGTTGTGTTGGTCTGGTAGACAAAATGTTTTTGACCAATACTATACACACAACACACGGCAGATCAACAGCAGTTGCAACCGGAATCAATCTGGCTGATGAAATTTTATATAAAAGCAAAAGTCCTAATATCATAATGATTGGCGATGGAGGGGCAACAATTGGTTTGCTGCATTTAGTAGAAGCGGCAAAAATGAATGCAAATCTCACCGTGATCTTACACAATAACTTTGTCTATGGTATGACTGGCGGACAAAACTCTGGGCTCACACCAGAAAACTTTAAGACAGCAACAACACTGCAAGGTAACTTAGTACCAAATATTCATATCGCAAAACTTTTAGAGGCAGCGCATGCAGGTTTCATAGCTCGTAAACTTGCTACCGAACAAGATTTAGATGACACAATACTTGAAGCAATAAATTATGATGGCTTTGCATTAATTGAAATTGTCGAACTTTGCACTGGCTATGCAACAAAATGGAATGATTTAAGCAAAAAAGAAATTGAAAAGATTTTAGAAAATACAGATCAAGAACAAAGAGGCATTCTTTTAAACGATAAAACTAAAACTTCTTTTAGTAAAAAATATCAACAAGCCTTTAAAGAGAATACTGATTACAAAAAACCCGCTGTAATTAATTCTGATCTGCAAGCATCTGATTTAAAGTTAAATCTGATACTTGCCGGTACAGCTGGTGAAGGAATTCAGTTTAGTTCAAGTCTATTTGCAACAAGCCTTGTTAAAAATGGATTTCATATAAGTCAAAAAAATGATAACCCAGTAACAATTGGTACTGGTTATTCAATAACAGAATTAAAACTTGCAAAAGATCCAATTCTTTATTCACAAATTGATCAAGCCGATTATATTTTAGTCAGTTCTCAAGATGGCTTTAATAGAGTAAAAGATTTAATCAACGAACAAAGCCAACTCATTATTGATAGTGAAATTTATACAAACAATGAAAAATCAATCAAGGCAAAAAATATTTATCAACTAGAAACAAGAGCAACAATAAAAGACAAAAGATTAATTATGTTTGCTCTTATCAATCAACTCTATAAATTAGAAACTAAATTGAATTACCAACTTTTTATAGAAGAATTGAAAAATAGTAAAAAAATTACAGATGCATTTATTGAG
>Ga0181568_10005098_pt1 | contig 11605 bp, 9 predicted proteins | sample 101ome_20_FD_133758 | JGI IMG/M metagenome (GOLD analysis project Ga0181568, IMG submission 133758) | Coastal salt marsh microbial communities from the Groves Creek Marsh, Skidaway Island, Georgia - 101404AT metaG (megahit assembly) | ecosystem: Environmental > Aquatic > Marine > Intertidal zone...
GTGAAGAGGCACTAAGAAACCTCGACCATCTCGGCATAGTTAGAATCGGTGCAGAAGTTAAACCAGGAGATATTCTTGTTGGGAAAATTACTCCTAAGAGCGAGACAGATCTTGCTCCTGAAGAAAAATTACTCCGTGCTATCTTCGGCGAGAAAGCGGCTGACGTGAAAGATAGTTCCCTGAGAGTGCCATCTGGTACTCAGGGTATTGTTATGGATATTAAAATATCTAGCAGAACGGATGCGGAACAAGAAAAGCTCTCTCCTTCTGATTTTCGTCGTCAGATGAAGCAAATCAAGGAAGACTACAGGAATCAAACGGAAGATTTAAGGGCTCAACTCACCGAGTCTCTATCCAACATCCTTCTCGGAGAAAAAATCCCTCTCAATGTAACCAATTCGGAAACGGGCGATATAATTATTCCTGCAAACAGGAAAATTACCAAAACCTTGTTGCGTAGACTGTCTTCAGTTCATCGTTTCATCGATATTCCTCCTTCGCCTGTCAGAATCAAAGTATTTGAAATTATTGAGAGTTATGAATCTAAATTTCAAGACCTTGAAGACGACAAAGACAGAAAAATCGAAGCCATTGAGCAAGGTGATTCGATTGACCAAGGTGCAATCAAAAATGTCAGGGTTTTTATCGCCAAGAAACAAAAAATGCGTGTTGGCGACAAAATGGCTGGTAGGCACGGAAATAAAGGTGTTGTAGCTAAAATAGTTCCAGAAGAAGATATGCCTTTCTTACCGGACGGGACTCCCATTGAAATCTGTTTAAATCCCCTTGGTGTGCCTAGCCGGATGAATGTTGGTCAGGTTTTGGAAACGCATCTTGGGTGGGCCTGTAAAAAACTTGGACTCAAAGTGGCGACTCCTATTTTTGATGGTATTCCTGAATCCAAGATTAAGGAGTATTTAAAGGAGGCGGATCTACCCGAAAATGGCAAAAGCATCCTTTATGATGGCTGTACAGGTGAGCCTTTTTATCAACGCATAGTCGTTGGCTATATGTATATGCTCAAGTTGAACCACTTGGTAACAAGTAAGATACATGCTCGTGCAGTTGGCCCTTACAGCCTAATTACTCAGCAACCACTTGGTGGTAAAGCTCAGTATGGAGGCCAAAGGTTCGGGGAAATGGAAGTTTGGGCTCTCGAAGCTTATGGTGCTGCTTACACTTTACAGGAAATCTTAACGGTTAAGTCGGACGATGTGCTTGGTAGAACTAAAATATACGAGTCACTAGTAAAGGGAGATAATTCCCTCCAAGCTGGTACACCTCAATCTTTTAATGTTTTGATGAAGGAGATGCAAAGCCTTTGCCTTGATGTTCGTGTCCGTGGCGAAGAGGGTTTGTAACCATCTCTTACCATCCTGTCATAAAATTTAAATTTTAAAGCCTAATATTATGAGTGTAGAAGCATTAAATGAAACTCTTGGAATCGATGTTGGACCAATGGATCGGGTATCCATCACAGTAGCTGACCCGGATATAATTCGTTCATGGTCCAAGGGTGAAGTAAAAAATCCTGAAACTATCAATTACCGTACCTTTAAGCCTGAACCCGGCGGGTTATTTTGCCAAAAGATCTTCGGGCCTGTAAGAGACTATGAATGTGCCTGTGGTAAGTATAAGAGAATTAAATACAAAGGTGTAGTTTGTGACCGTTGCGGTGTAGAGGTTACCGTCTCCCGCGTTCGTCGAGATCGCATGGGTCATATTGAATTGGCCGTACCTGTTTCTCACATTTGGTTTTTAAAAAGCATGCCAAGCAGATTGGGCTTGTTAATGAACATGACTGCCAAGAGCTTGGAACGGGTACTGTACTATGAACAATATCTTGTTACCGACCCTGGTAATACACCATTAGAAGACCGCCAATTATTATCAGATAAGGAATACCGCGAGGCTCAAGATGAATATGGTGATGAGTTTGAAGCAAAAATGGGTGCTGAAGCGGTTCGTGATGTACTTAGTAGATTAGACCTACAGGACGAATTGGATGATCTATATGACCAAATTCACGATACCAAGTCCAAACAGATGAAGAAAAAACTAGCCAGTCGCCTACGAGTGGTGAAGGGCTTTCTTCAGTCTGAAGCATCTCCCGAATGGATGATTCTTGAATCAATACCCGTTATTCCGCCTGATCTTCGTCCACTTGTCCCGCTGGAAGGCGGGCGATTTGCCACGAGTGATTTAAACGATCTTTACAGGAGAGTCATTAATAGAAACAACCGCCTCAAAAATCTTCTGCAGCTTAAAACTCCAGATGTTATCATTCACAATGAAAAAAGAATGCTGCAGGAAGCGGTCGACGCACTATTTGACAACGGTAGACATGGCCGGGCAATAACGGGTTCGGGTAATCGACCGCTTAAGTCTCTGAGCGATATGCTCAAGGGTAAACAAGGCCGATTTCGCCAGAACTTACTTGGTAAACGCGTCGATTATTCTGGAAGATCGGTGATCGTTATTGGACCTGAATTGAAACTCCATCAATGTGGTTTACCCAAGAAAATGGCACTTATTCTTTTTGAGCCATTTATCATTAGAAGGCTAAAAGAACTGGGTTTTGTGCACACTGTTCGTGGTGCTCGTAAAATGATAGAAACTCGTTCACCTGAAGTTTGGGATATTCTCGAAGAAGTTACTAAAGGACATCCAGTCCTTCTTAATCGAGCCCCAACCCTTCACCGTCTTTCCATTCAGGCGTTTGAGCCTGTTTTGATTGAGGGTAACGCAATCCGAGTTCATCCACTCGTATGTACTCCCTACAATGCAGATTTTGATGGGGATCAAATGGCGGTGCATGTTCCGCTTTCAGTAGAAGCTATCATGGAGGCTAAATTGTTGATGATGGCGACCCACAACATCTTTTCTCCATCGAGCGGAAAACCGATTCTCACACCTTCTCAAGACATCGTTCTGGGTTCCTACTTTCTTACCATGAGCCCCAAAAAAGAGATGCCGGAGGACAATGTTAGATTGCCTCTCATAGCTTCGCTTGAGGAGGCTCTAAGTGCCTTGCAGGATGGAGCGCTGTCCCTGCATGACTGGATTGATCTTCAAAACCCAGACAAAGGGAAGGAAACATTTTTTGGAATCAGTGGTAGAAGCGTTGTTCGAACCACAGTTGGCCGAGTTCTTTTCAATACGATTTGGCCGGAAGTTTTAGGATTTTTTAATAAACCTGCCTTGAAGGGTGACTTGGGTGACTTGATTTTGGAGACCTACAGACTCACTGGTAAAGATAGTACTATCATTGCATTGGATAAGCTCAAGGAAATGGGTTTTGATATGGCAACAAAGGCAGGTATATCCATTGGTATTTTCGACATGATTATACCAGATGAGAAAAAAGACCGCATCATCACTGCACGAAAAGAGATCGATAAAATTGAAGATCAATTCCGCAAGGGCATCATAACCCGGGGGGAAAGGCATAACAAGATTATCGATGTTTGGACTACAGCCACTGATGATATTGCAAAGAATGTCTTCACGGCTCTGGATGAAAATTTAGGAAAAGATACAATCAACCCTGTTTATTTGATGATGGATTCAGGGGCTCGTGGTAACCGTCAGCAGGTTCGACAATTATGTGGGATGAGAGGTTTGATGGCTAAACCGTCTGGAGAAATTATTGAACAACCTATTCTATCATCTTTTAGAGAAGGACTGTCTGTTCTCGAATACTTCATGTCAACCCATGGTGCCAGAAAAGGATTGGCAGATACGGCTTTAAAAACCGCAGATGCTGGATATCTTACGCGTAAGTTGTGTGATGTTGCCATGGATTGTGTTATTGCTAAGCAGGATGATGGCCGACGAGACGGAGTTGTCAAAAAAGCGATTATGGAAGGGGATAACGAAATTGTGCCCCTCAGGGATCGTATAATTGGCCGATATTCCGCCGAAGACATTGCCAACCCATCTAACCCAAGTGAAACACTTGTTTCATCAGGTACTCTTATCACTGAAACTGTTGCGGAAAACTTAGATGCATGCGGCATTACTCGCGTCAGAGTAATGTCACCTCTGTCTAGTCGCATCAAAAATGGCATGACCTCCATGGAATATGGAATAGATCCATCTACTAACGCATTGGTCAAGCAGGGATCAGCAGTCGGAATCATTGCCGCACAATCAATTGGTGAGCCAGGTACCCAACTTACGATGCGGACCTTCCATATTGGTGGTATCGCGAGTGCCGGCCGTGAGGAACCTGTTATTCATGTACGAAAAGCAGGAAAATTAAAGTTTATTGGTTTGCGGTTAGTTACTCTTGCGAACGGACAGCAAGTAACACTTAATAAGACTGGTTCCATCCAAGTCCTTGATGTCGATGGAAGGATTATTGATGATTACCCGGTTCCCGCTGGTGCACTTCTTCATTTTAAAGACAATGATGATGTCGAGGAATCCACTCTTCTCGCTCAATGGGATCCCTACAACATACCGATTCTGTCTGAAAAGAAGGGTGTAATTGGTTTTGAAGATATGTTACCTGGCGTAACTACGAAGGTGGAAAAAGATGCCTCAGGCGGAAAGTCCATGGTCGTTATTGAGCATAAGGAAGACTTAAATCCCCAAATTATTGTCAAAGATACTTCTGGTAAAGCAATTGCCACATACTCGGTACCTACAGGTGCCCAAGTTGCAGTCGATGAAGGAACCCGTATTGACGCTGGATCCATCATAGCCAAAACCCCTCGACAAGCATCAAAAACCCAAGACATTACAGGTGGTTTACCCCGTGTTGCTGAATTATTTGAAGCTCGTAGACCAAAGGAAAGCAATGTTGGTCAGATGGCTAAAATCGATGGTATCATTACTGAAGCTGGTACACTCAGATCTAAGAAAAGGTTACTGGTAACCAACGAAGATACTGGTCAAGTTGAAGAACATTTAATTCCACATGGAAAACATGTTCTCGTGCAACACGGAGATTTCGTCCATAAGGGTCAACTCATTACAGAAGGAGCGAAGGACCCACATGAAATATTAGAAATCCTGGGTCCATCTGCTGTTCAAGAGTATTTGATTGAAGAAATTCAAAAGGTTTACCGCCTTCAAGGGGTGACAATTAATGACAAGCACTTAGAAGTCATTATATCCAGAATGCTTTTTAAAGTAAGAATTACTGAGCCTGGTGATGCTGACTTTTTCTGGGGTGATCAAATTGACAGATTCGGCTTTCTTGACGCCAATGAATCGATTGCTCAAAAAGGTGGAAAACCAGCGGAAGCCGAACCTATCCTTCTTGGTATAACAAAAGCCTCTCTTGAAACTGACAGCTTCATTTCCGCAGCATCATTCCAAGAAACCACTCGGGTTCTTACTAATGCAGCAACACTAGGCAAAACAGATGAACTGAATGGCTTCAAAGAGAATGTTATTATGGGTCATCTCATACCAGCAGGAACTGGCTTACCTAAGTGGAGACGACTGAAAGTTGATAGTTTAGGTTCAGCTAACCCAGAGTCTTTGTCTGCCTAATATGTCAATTTTGATTTATGGCTTGTAATATTCAAAAATAAATCTACTTTAGAATCTTTACCCTCAAATTTGCACTATGCCAACGATCAATCAACTGGTACGAAAAAATCGTCGCCTGCAGAAAGCCAAAACTAAGTCTCCTGCCCTCAAGGCATGCCCTTTTCGTCGAGGTGTATGTGTTCAAGTAACAACGCGTACTCCAAAGAAACCGAATTCTGCAGTCCGTAAGGTTGCAAAGGTTCGCTTGACAACTGGATATGAGGTAATTGCATACATCCCGGACGAAGGTCACAATCTGCAGGAGCATAGCATTGTGTTACTGAGAGGAGGAAGGGTGAAGGATCTCAATGGTGTTCGTTACCATATCGTCAGAGGCACTCTCGATTGTCAGGGTGTTGAAAAGCGGCGTCGCAGTCGGTCAAAATATGGCGTCAAAAAACCCAAAAGCTGATTATTATGTCCCGTCGTCGACAAGCCAATAAGCGTCCAGTTTTGCCAGATCCCCGTCATGGCAGCACTCTGATCAGTTCTCTAATTAATATAGTAATGCTCAGTGGTAAAAAATCTGTAGCACAACGTATTGTTTACTCTGCTATCGAAAAAATGGCAGAAAAACTTGAGAAAGGTAATCCTGTTGATTTGGTCTTGGGGGCCCTTGAGAATATCCGACCCAAGATCGAGGTTAAGAGCCGTCGTGTTGGTGGGGCAACTTATCAAGTACCTGTTGAAGTAGCATTTGAAAGGCAACAAAGCCTTGCATTTCGGTGGGTTGTTAATGCAGCATCTTCCCGCAAAGGTACTCCGATGGCACAGGCTTTGGCAAATGAACTTATTGATGCGTACAACAACACTGGCTCCGTTGTAAAGAAGCGTGAGGAAACTCACAAGATGGCTCAAGCAAACCGTGCTTTTGCTCACCTTCGTTGGTAATTTTATTTTATCTGATTATGACCGCTGTCCTAGAACCATCATCGGCTAACTCTTCGACCAGGAAAACCATCCTTGAGCACACCCGTAATATCGGCATAGCTGCCCACATTGATGCAGGTAAAACAACCTGTACCGAGCGTGTATTATTTTATTCTGGGGTTGTTCATAAAATCGGTGAGGTTCATGAAGGTAGTGCGACCACTGATTGGATGGAGCAGGAAAGAGAGCGTGGAATAACCATCACTTCAGCAGCCATTTCCTGTGGATGGACTACATCAGAAGGCCCTTACTCAGGGATTGACCATCGAATCAACATAATCGATACACCAGGTCACGTGGACTTTACTGCTGAGGTCGAGAGGTCGCTCAGGGTTTTAGACGGTGCGGTAGCTGTATTCACATCTGTTGAAGGTGTTCAGCCACAATCTGAGACCGTTTGGAGGCAAATGGATAAATATCATGTTCCTCGCTTAGCATTTATAAATAAGATGGACCGTATGGGGTCTGACTTCTTAGCTGCAATTCAGACCATGCGTGATAAACTAGGTGCTAATGCCCATCCGCTCTTTCTTTCCATCGGTGCTGAAGAAAACTTTAAAGGTCTTATCGATCTTGTCAAAATGGTTGCATATATTTACGATGAGACTGATGAAAGTGGCGTAAAGTTCGATACGGTTGAAATACCCTCGGATTATGCAGAGCAAGCGAGTGAATACCGTGAATCACTCATTGAAGCAGTTTCTGATTTCGATGATGACATCGCCACTAAATACCTCGAAGGGCTGGATATTTCTGAAGATGAATTACGACTGGCAATTCGAAAAGCAACCATATCAATCAAATTTGTGGGTGTAATTCCAGGGAGTGCCTTCAAAAATAAAGGTGTTCAGATGTTAATGGATGCTGTCGTTAATTATCTCCCCTCTCCTCTCGATTTACCACCTATGAAGGGTGAGGATTCGGAAGAAAATGTTGTTGAAATTGCCCCTAACGATTCTAAGAAAGTAGCTGGTTTGGCGTTCAAGCTGATGACTGACCCTTATGTTGGGAAGCTTGTATTTTATCGTGTTTATCAAGGTACTTTAGAAAAAGGCTCCACTCTTTATAATCCCCGCACCCGGAAGTCTGAAAGAGTATCCCGTCTCATGGTGATGAAGGCAGATGCCAGAGAAGACATCGAAGTCGCTTACTCTGGTGACATATGTGCATTGATTGGTGTTAAGGATGTTGTCACTGGAGATACTTTATGCGATAAATCGCTCGATTTACGATTGGAACCACCCACTTTTCCGGAACCAGTTATTTCAATGTCAATTGAGCCTGCCACAAAGGCAGATCAGGAAAAGATGTCAATCGGGTTGCAGAGATTAGCGGAGGAAGACCCTACTTTTGGACTTTCTACCAATGAAGAAACCGGTCAGACCATTATTGCTGGAATGGGAGAATTGCATCTTGATATCATTCGAGATCGCCTTTTCCGGGAGTTCAAGGTAGAGGCCACAGCTGGCAAACCCCAGATCGCCTACCGTGAGACGATCACATCTTCTGCCGACGGCGTTGGAAAATTTGTGAGACAATCAGGTGGTCGTGGTCAGTACGGCCATGCTATCATTAAGATCGAAGCTCTTGAAAAGGGTAAAGGTATCGAATTAGAGAACAAAATAGTTGGAGGAGCGATCCCAAAAGAGTTTATCAAACCGACTTTGGATGGAATCAAAGAAGCAGCTCAAGGTGGCGTCATTGCCGGTTACCCCGTGATAGATTTCAAAGTTTCTTTAGTTGACGGTTCCTTCCATGATGTCGACTCTTCCGAAATGGCCTTTAAGATGGCTGGAATTTTTGCTTTCAAGGATGCGATGCAAAAAGCTACCCCAATTCTTCTTGAACCAATCATGAAAGTAGAAGTTTCAACTCCGGATGAATATCAGGGTGAACTTATGGGTGACCTGAATCGCAGACGTGGTCAAATTCAAGGAATGGAATCTCGTGGAACCGTTTGTATTATAGATGCGTTCGTTCCTCTTGAAAATATGTTCGGTTATTCTACCGACATGCGATCTCTGTCATCAGGTCGAGCTGATTATTCCATGACGCCATCTCATTTTGACCAAGTTCCTCAAAATTTAGTTCAAACTATTGTTGAAACATCCTCTCGTGAGCCCGCTAGAAGTTAACCTATGAACGGACATAAAATACGCATTAAACTTAAAGGTTTTGATTATCGGGTAATCGATCAGTCAGCTTCTGATATTGTAGATACCGCTAAAAGAACTGGGGCTCGTGTTGCTGGTCCAATACCTATGCCCACTCGGATAGAGAGGTACACAGTGAACCGCTCCCCTCATGTTGACAAGAAATCCATGGATCAATTTGAATTACGCACACACAAAAGACTCATAGACATCATAGAACCAACCGTACAAACGGTTGATGAGCTTAAGAAACTAAACCTTCCAGCAGGTGTTGAAATCAACATCAATGTTTAACTTTTTTATTTAGCACAATCTTAACCATAAACCCCCTTTAAAGCAGGTTCTAAAGTTGTATTCGCCTGCCGCTTAAAGAATGAAATTAGAAATTTTAGGAAAAAAACTTGGGATGTCCCAAGTTTACGACGATAATAATAATTTAGTTCCTGTTACAATTATTGAAGCAGGACCCTGCCCAATACTTCAGGTCAAAACGGAGTCAAACGAGGGTTATTCTGCAATCCAAATTGGTTACAACCCAAACGGTAAATCACCCAACAATAGTAATCTTTGCTCCAAGGGGCACGCCTTGAAGGCAAAAGTTAACCCACAGCAAGTCTCTAAAGAGTTTCGAGTCCCATCGGATCATAATTATGAGCAGGGTAAAACCTTATCGGTAAGTGATTTTTCAGAAGTATCTACTGTGGATATTGTATCGACCACTAAAGGGAAAGGGTTTCAGGGTGTTGTGAAGCGCTGGAACTTTGCAGGCGGACCTGCATCTCATGGCTCTATGTTTCATCGCAGGGGTGGTTCTTACGGACTCTGCCAATGGCCTGGTAGAGTCTTTAAGAACAAGAAAATGCCTGGTCACATGGGAGATGTTCAACGCACAACGCAAAATCTCAAGGTTATTAAATTGATACCTGAAAAAAACCTTCTTTTGGTTAAGGGAAGTGTACCTGGGTCAAAAGGTTGTGTTCTTTCTGTTCGAATTTCCAAAAAATCCAAGATTTCTCGTTAGGTTTTACTATGAAATTTATATTATATAAAACAGACGGTTCCGGTTCCAGTGATACTGAGATAAAAAACTTTCCTACATTGGATGATGGAAAAGGCGTTGATGCTTTACGGCAATGTATTCTTGCAGTTCGTGCCAATCAGCGCCAAGGAAATGCTTCGACTAAGACCCGTGATGAAGTATCTGGCTCTGGAAAAAAGATTTATCGCCAAAAAGGGCTCGGCACAGGTAGAGCGGGCGACAAACGTGCTATCCAACGAACTGGAGGTGGAGTTGCATTCGGACCGAAGCCAAGATCCTACAACCAAAAAGTTAATGCAAAAGTCCGTAAGCTTGCATTAACTCGTGCCTTGGTCGACCAAGCTTCTAGTGGGTCTATATCTCTAATTGAGGAATGGTCTATTGAAACTCCTAAGACGAAAGATTTTAACACGCTCTTGTCTTTAATAGGATCAGAAAAAAGAACTTTAATCATCGGAGAGACAATTAACCGAAATTTATTTCTGGCCTCCCGTAATTTACCGAATGTTAAGGCAGTTAAGGCACTTGATGTTAATGCTTTTGATCTAATTTCTGCAGATCAAGTCTTTTCCTGTGTAAAGGGAATCAACTCTTTGATTAGTAAATTATAAATTTCATATATCATTGCCATGAGTGAATCAGTTAAAATTCTAAAGGAAGCACTTCTCACCGAGAAAGCCACTATGCTTTCGGCCAATCTCAATCAGTATGTATTTTCGGTTAATCCCTATGCAGACAGAACAAACATTAAAAACTCCATAGAAGAAACCTTCGGAGTAAAGGTTCTAAAAGTTAACACATTGACTCAGAAACCTAAAACAAAGCGCGATCGCATGCGCAGAGGCAAAAAAGGTTTTTCATCATTATACAAAAAGGCCATCGTTACATTAAAGGCCGGCGATAGTATAGATCTCGCGTAATTTAAAGAAGTTATTATGGCTATTTTACAACAAAAACCTGTTACACCAAGTGGTAGGTTTTACCTTAAAAACAAACAGGAACTTTCTAAAGACCGTCCTGAAAAATCTCTCACCTCAGGTTTTCACCGAAAAAAAGGTAGAAATACTTATGGCAGAATTACAAGTAGGCGTAGAGGTGGCGGGCACAAACGCCTTTACAGGCAAATCGACTTTCGTCGCTTAAGACTTGATGATGTAGCCGAAGTTGTAGGAATCGAATACGATCCAAATCGCACCGCAAATTTAGCTCTGATTCAATATAATGATGGTGAAAAAGCATATATTTTAGCACCAGAGTCTTTGCAAATTGGTGATCAGATTATCAGCTCAAACAATGCTTTAGATTTTAACATCGGAAACGCAATGCCTCTCAAATTTTTACCTTTGGGAACCAAGGTGCATTGTATTGAGATGCTTCCAGGTGCAGGTGCTAAGATTTGTCGTTCTGCCGGAAGTGCAGCTCGTCTTGTTTCTGTAGATGGTGTTGATGCCACTCTTAAAATGCCAAGCGGCGAAATTCGGTTAGTTAAATCTGTCTGTCGTGCAACCATTGGTTCGGTGGGAAATAGTAATCATCAAAAAGCCACAATCGGTAAAGCTGGAAGGAACCGCTGGAAGGGCAGGCGCCCTCGAGTGCGCGGCGTTGCAATGAATCCTGTTGACCACCCCATGGGTGGTGGTGAAGGTCGTACTTCTGGTGGTGGGCATCCTTCCTCTCCATGGGGCCAGTTATCAAAAGGTTTTCCAACACGTAAAAAATCTAAACCCTCCAATTCAATGATCATCACTCGTCGTAATGGTCGTAGAGTTAAGTAATTTGTGTTATGACTAGATCTATAAAAAAAGGCTTCTTTGTTGATCCTCATCTTATGAAAAAGGTTCAAAAAGCTCAAGATGCAGGTGATCGTAAACCTATCAAAACATGGTCCAGGAGGTCGACCATCACACCTGACTTTGTGGGTTTGAATTTCACCGTCCAC
>Ga0181568_10005099_pt1 | contig 11602 bp, 11 predicted proteins | sample 101ome_20_FD_133758 | JGI IMG/M metagenome (GOLD analysis project Ga0181568, IMG submission 133758) | Coastal salt marsh microbial communities from the Groves Creek Marsh, Skidaway Island, Georgia - 101404AT metaG (megahit assembly) | ecosystem: Environmental > Aquatic > Marine > Intertidal...
ACGAAGATTTAGTTCTTAACATTAAGAATAACAACGAAAGCGAAAAATCTTTACAGATATTAATAGATAGGCACTCAGGTCTTTGTGTTGACATGATTAATAGTTATGTCAATAAAAACAACAACGAATCACTGAGAAGCGAATTGATTAAAGAAAAAGATTACCAAATTTATATATCAGCTTTGAAATTCAACCCCACAAAAGGTAGTAAATTTTCAACTTATTTGGGCAATGAAATAAAATGGAAATGTTTAAATATTCACAATAGAAACAAAAAAAGACAGACTATCCCAGTCGAAGAAACATTAATTGACTACTTTAGCTATATATCTAAGGATGCAGAACAAACAGATCATGATACATTCAATTCAATAATTGAGTATACCAAATCTCATCCAGATAAAAGAGTTGCTAAAATATTTAATCTAAGATATGTTATAGGTAATAATAACTCAGTCATGCCTTGGAAAAAAATAAGTAAAGAAATAGGTATGAGCATACAAGGTTGCATCAACATACATAATTCAACCCTTAAAAAAATTAAAAATAAAATTAGAAAGGAAAATCAATGAATAGATATACCGCAATAGGTAACTTAACCAAAGACCCAGTGTGCAGAGATGCTGGAGATAGTAAAGTTTGTAATTTCTCAATCGCAATTAATGAATATCATTATACAAATGGATCCAAAAACCAATCCACTTTTTATATTGATGTCGAGTGTTGGAACAGGCAGGCAGAAAACTGTACTAAGTTCCTCGGTAAAGGTAAGAAAGTTGCCATAGAGGGCAAGTTAAAATCCAACACTTGGGAGAAGAATGGACAAAAGTTTTCCAAATTTATATGTGTTGCTGATCGAGTTCACTTTCTAGGTTCTGAAGATAGCTCTAATACTTCATCACCTAAAAACACTAAATCTGAAGAAAAAGTTGAAATCAACGAAGATAGTGTTGATGATATAGATATAGACGATATCCCATTTTAATATTATGCAACAAATAATCTACAAAGGAGCTATTAATGCTTTAAGCTTTGGAAACGTATCCTATAATTTACTTCGTGAAATGTATAAGAAAGACATGCATGTGTCCTTCTTTCCTTTTAGCGAAAATTTAAGCTTTGATTCTTTTGATAAGATAGATCCAGACTTTAAGGATTGGGTTGTTTCTATAGCTCAAAATAGATTTAGTTTATTAAATAAAGATATACCTACATTTAGTCAATGGCATTTACAAGGATCTGAATCAAGGATATCCAGACACCAAACACTACTAACATTTTACGAATCAGATGAACCAACTACTGTTGAAAAATCTATAGCGGACTTGCAAGATAATTGTATATTTGCTAGTAAGCATGCTGCAGATGTATTTATTGATTGTGGTTGCGAAAATGTACACCATGTCCCAATCGGCTTTGATGAAGATTTTCATGAAATTGAAGATGACTATTTACCTGACCGAATTCATTTCGGATTGATGGGTAAGTTTGAAAATAGAAAAAACACGGCTCAAATAATTAAAAATTGGGCAAAGAAATATGGAAATAATAATGATTATCTACTTTCTTGCTGCATAACAAATCCATTTTTCAAACCCGAAGATTTAAATAAATTAATCAGTAGTGCGCTTGATGGTAAGATTTATTCAAATATAAATTTCCTCCCGCACCTTAAAACTAATTCAGAAATGAATCAGTTTATTAATGCTATAGATATAGATCTTACGGGATTAAGTGGTGCTGAAGGCTGGAATTTACCCGCATTTAATAGCACTGCATTAGGTAAATGGAGTATAGTTATGAATCATACTTCCCATAAAGATTGGGCTAATGATAAAAACTCAATTTTTATTGAGCCAGAAGAAAAGGTTGAAATTTATGATGGAGCATTTTTTCATAAAAATAATAACTTCAATCAAGGTCACATGCATAAAATATCTGATGACTTCATGATTAGTTGTTTTGAAGATTCTGAAAAATTTTATGGAAAAAAGAATACTCAAGGTGTAAAATTAAAGAAAGAATTCACTTACGAAAAAACTTTAAACAAAATATTGGAGATTATTAATAATGAAAGATAAATATTATTTAAGACAAGAAGGAGAAAAGTTCTTCATGTGTTGCGGTAAAGCTGGTTGTCCTAGTGTAGAACTAAACGATGAAGGTTTAGTGCAAATTGCTGACGACTTTGGTAATACAGTTAAAATGAACAAAGAAGAAGCAGCCCTTATTGCTGGTGCCGTAGAGCAACTCAAGCAATTTGAGGGAGATTCTAAGTCTAGAATTCTTAATGCGAATCAATAAGCCCGTCCCTCTTTGCCCTACTATATGTTGCTGCCCTGAAATTGTCTTAAAAGAAGATAATTTTATTATCAGGGATGATTACAAGGGCGAAGTTGTTATACCGGCAAAAGATATTAAATCTGTAGTTGATAAAATAAATGAAATTATTAGCTTGCCTGGGACTAGTTTGGATAATAAAAGATAGTTATATCTTATCTGTACCAAGAAATTATTTAAAATCTAAATCTAAACATCTAAATGAGTTTCTTTCTTGCTCTCTCTGTTTGGGTTTTTGGGCTGGTGCGATCCTTGCTTTTTTAGAATTTAAATTTTCTAAAATATTTACCACAAATTATTTCTTTTACCCCTTTGCTGTATCTGCCTTTTGTTGGTTTTTTGATTCCTTACTTGACCTGATTCAAGAATGTTGGGTCTTTTTAAAAAAAATAAGAGAAAATAGTTGAATATTGACATTTTTCATGCTATAATATTGCATGAGTTTGTCCATCAATCCTAAATATAATACTTATTCAATTTCCATAGTCTTTCATTTGTTGCACAATAATGAAGACTATAAGAACTTGTGGGTATCTAAATTTCCAGACACTGAGCATCAGGCCGATAATTTTTTTAAGGACGAAAATTGCGGATGTAGACCCGTCCTCCTCCAAAAATATAAAAAGTTTAGATTTGAAGCTGATCTAATGACAGTTGAATTTATAAACGAAAACCCTGATGTAATTGACATAGATGATTTTTGCACTCAAGTCGGCGGTCAAGAACTTAGGGGTACTATGTTCTCTATACCAAATACAGAATCAGATTATAAAGACTTTTTAGCAGCCCTACAACAAAAAAATGCCCAGTTTAATCATTTTAATGTTTTGCAAATGGGCGAAAAAATTATAGTGACATTTTTCTAATGCCCTTTTACACTTTTTCAAATCCAGAAACTGGAGAGCTAATTGATTTATTCTTTCATATGAATGATGACAAGAAGTACATAGACGACAATGGTGTTGAGTGGAAAAGAGAATATCATTCTCCAGAATTAAATGCCACAGGCAGTAGTGATGCTTGGGACAGTAAAAAATTCGTAGAAAAAACTGGTAGAAGTAGGGGTAAAATAGGAGACATGATGGATATGAGCGCTGACCTTTCTCGAGAGAGAGCATCTCAAAATGGAGGAGTAGACCCCGTTAAAGAAAAATATTACAAAAGATACAGCAAAGAGAGAAATGGTGCTATCCACCCAGACAAAAACCCAAAAACATTTGAAAACAAACATATCAAAATAGATTTATGAGTATACAGATTTACAAACCTAATAAAAGTAATACAGGTTTTGCCTTTAGTTTTTACATGGGTGAAAACCAAAGGGATGGTACTCCCTCCTTATTTATTAATGCCATATCCCAGCATTCTTGGGATGATAGAAAAAAAATTGGCTCATTTTCTGGTAGTAAAGAAGACCCCAATAAAAATATATCCATCAAGTTTAATGAATTTGAGTGTGGATCAATCATTAGTGCAATTGATAATAGATATGAGTGGAACACTTATCATGCTTATGAAGAAAATAAAACACAAATTAAGCTATCCCCTTGGGATAAAGTAACTACCAATACAAAGCTTAACTCTAAAACGAAAGAGACTTACGAAGAAAAAGTAACACTTCCAGCTTTTGGTTTGGTCATTACTCGTAATGGTAATCAGGTTTTTAAAATTCCATTGGAGCCTGGTGAGGCTCAATGTGTGAAAATTCTTTGCCAAACAATTATTCAAAAAATTTGCGAAAAGAAAGCTTATAAAAACAAAACCCAGGAATCTAATCAGGTTAATAATTACGAATTTTAATGAGCAGAAAAAATAAGAAAAAGAAAACAATAGTGCTTCACAGTAACCACTGTCGAGTTAAGACTGGATTTGGTAAACACATGAAGCACCTCTTGACTTATCTGCATAAAACTAAAAAATACAATATTATTGAATTTGCAAATGGAAAACCATGGAATGATCCATACCTTAAATCCTTACCGTGGAAAGCTATTGGTAGTCTACCCATTGACTCCGCTTTAGCTCAGGAAATTAAAGCTGATCCCCAAAAACAAAGAAAAGCTGCATACGGTCAATACAAAATAGATGACTTAATACAGCAAGAAAAACCTGATATATATTTAGGTATTGAAGACATATGGGGTCTTGAAGGTTTTTGGGAAAAGAAATGGTGGTCAAAAGTAAATTCAATTATATGGACACCAGTAGATAGCCTTCCCCTGCTAGACAAACATCAAAATGCAGGAGCTAGAACTAAAAATATAATAGTTCAAGCATCCTTTGCTCAAAAAGCTATGCAGGAAAAGGGTCATCAAGGCTGTCACTTAATGCCAGTTCCTCTTGATGTTTCTAATTTTAATAAATTAGATTCAGATTACAAATTAAAACTTAGAGAATCTTTTAATATAGATGAAGATACTTTTATTATAGGTTTTGTTTTTAGGAATCAGTTAAGGAAGAGTGTTCCTAATTTAATTGAGGGTTTTAAATTGTTTAAACAAAATAACCCTGAATCCAATGCTAAACTTTTATTACACACACATTGGGGGGAAGGCTGGGATATACCTAGACTAATCAATGAAAAAGGCATACATCCATCAGATATACTTACAACATATTATTGTGATAAATGTAAGCAATATGAAATAAAACCATTTTCTGGTCAAGATTTAGATTGCAGGTTTTGTGGTGCAAAAAAATCACAACAAACAGCGCAGATACAAAGGGGTGTTTCTGAGAAACAATTAAATGAAATTTATAATCTTATGGATGTTTATTGTCACCCATTTACATCTGGCGGACAAGAAATACCTATACAGGAAGCAAAGCTTACAGAATTAATTACCCTGGTTACAAATTACTCCTGTGGCGAAGATTATTCTACGGAAAAAAGCGGAGGCCTACCCCTCAACTGGACAGAGTATAGGGAGCCAGGAACACAGTTTATTAAAGCTTCCACTAAATCAGATCACATATCTTCTCAATTAGAAGCTGTTTATAATATGAGCTCTTCCCAGAAAGAAAAAATGGGTAAGGTTGCAAGAGATTTTGTTATTGATTTTTGTTCAATTGATTCAGTTTGTAGTAAATTTGAATCCCTTATAGACTCTATGGATCCCGTCGATTGGGATTTTGATATGTCTTATTCCGAACAAAACGAAAACTACATTCCCCCTGAAATCGATTCCGATAGAGATTTTGTTATTGATTTATATAAAAATATTTTATATGTAGATGATGTAGAATTATCTGACCCTCAAGGAATAGAACATTGGATACATAGATTAAATAAAGACCTAGACAGGCAAAAAGTCTATGAATATTTTATTAATATAGCTAGGAAAAATAATGCAGAACATAATAAAATTCCATTTAAAGATCTTTTAGATGAAGATGATGAGGGTAAAAGGATTTTATTTGTAATGGGTGGAGATGAAGTTGATGTTTTTAACTCTACATCTTTATTAGATTATATAAAATCAGAATACCCAGATCACAATATATATTATGCCGCCAAAAAAGAAAATTTTAGTTTGGTTCTTGGTAATAAAAACATACATAAAGTTATAGAATATAATGAAATTATGAAAAGCCCTCTTTGGTCTGAAGGTCAAGGTAAGCATCAAGGTATGTTTTCTTTTGCATTGATTCCAGATATTATGGGTTCTGATTCATTCATATTAGCTCATGGAAATAAACACAAAATTAAATACGACTTAAATTATGCATAAACTAGAAAGCTTCGCCCTAGCCTGTGGTAGCAAAATATCAAAACCATCAATAAATAAACATTTCTTTCCTTTATTGAGTAAAAAGTTTATTTGTATTTCTCAAAAATCTCTCGAGCCATCCAAGTCTTATGATTTTTTTAGTGATGTAATTTTTCACCTCAAACCTTTTTTAGATGAAAACGATATTGATTTAATAGAGATTTGTGAGCCTAATGCTCAACCATTATTTTACTGTGAGCAAATACATGGAGTTAAAAATCTTCAAGCTAATTATATAATTGGCAAGTCTTTACTTTTTTTAGGTAACTTAAGCCTTTATACCCATTTAGCTTCAGTTGAAAAAAAGAAGGTCGTATGCCCAGTTAATAATGATTATATAGACATCATTAAACCTTACTGGAGCTCTACCGATTCAGAGTCTTATATACTGCCAGAATCAGATGATAAACCTTTGTTTTTATCTCAAGAAACACCCAAAACAATCAACGAAATATATCCTGAAGAAATTGCTAAATCTGTTTTAGATTTATTGGGTATCGAAAATAATTTAAATGACTTAAAGACTAAGTATATTGGAAAACTATACAGCATTACATCAATAGATGTAGTCCCAGGCTTATATGACCCAACCCCTTTTAATATTCAGTCTGCTGTAAATATAAGGTTGGATAAAAATTTTGACCTAAATTTTTTATATACTTTTTGCCCAAAGTTTACAAAAGTTAATTTAGTTACAGATCAATATATACCCATTGAAATATTAAAAAGTTTTAAAGAAAAAATTGCACGTATATCATTTTTCATTAATGAATCCGTAACCGAAGATGAAATTGAAAAAACTCAGTCCCTAGGTGTTGATATTAAATTTTTATGTAAAAATAAGAAAAAAATTAATAACTTAAGATTAAAGTATATTGATTTGGTTATAGATGAATATAAAGATCCATCCCTAAAAGAACTTAATATTTCCAAAAAAGACGACTTAAGGTTTTTGAGTAAAAGAAATATCTTGCATGAAGGTAAGTTATATAACAGTTATCTTTCAATTCATGAAGGTCGCAATGTTTCTAATGTGAAACATAATTTAGTTTTTACAGAGGATTTAGATTTTTGTAGAATATATAAAGAAAACCCTTGACTTAGTTTTGTTATTATGGTATTGTATTAATCATGCCAACTAAAAAATCAATAATAAATAATAGTAAGGGACCAGAGTCATTTTGCAGGGATGAGCATGGTTTACTGAAAAATATTCAATATGTATTTAATGAAGATGGCTCTGTAAATTGGAGAGCCATGATTAAAGACGAGCATTTGTTTCCTAATAAATCTTGGTTTCAATTAAGAAAAAAAGATTGCCCTAGGTCTATTGAAGGTCTAGCTGATCACCAATTGTTAATTAAATTAAGCGGGATTAAAGAGCTTGCTAGGCTCAGAGGTTTTAGTGAAGTTGCTTATTATGTTCAAGCTCACGAGCCAAACCATGTTGCAGTGACTTGCCAAATAGAATTTATATCTAACTATGAAACAGATAATCATCCTGTCACTTTTCAAGATATGGCTAATGCTACAGTTGAAAATACAAATAGTTTTGCCAAAAAGTTTTTAGAAACTATTGCATGTAATAGAGCTTTCGTTCGTTGTGTTCGCAACTTTTTAAATGTTCATATTGTAGGTGATGATGAAATAGATAAGTCTGACCCAAAGCCACAAGATGCTCAAAGCAATGATTTAAGTCCATCAGGCTTCCTTAAAAAAGAGTTGAAAGAAAACCATTCTATTTCCTCGTATCAAGACTTCTTACCCCTCCTAAGAGAGTTACATAAGTCAAAACAAATATCTATTTCTACTGAAGTTATAAAAAGCTGGAGTGATTTTTCAGATATATCACCAAAAGATTGTCGCACCTTGCTTGGAGTCTTAAAAAAATAATTATCTTTTTGTATTTTCTATATTAAAGATTTTAAAATTATTATTTTCTGGATCACCAACATATAAATCTGTAGCTGAAATATCCATTTCAGAAGACTTTCCAACTATTTCTTGAACGTTAATTTTATTAAAAGTATTATTGTAATATTGATATAAATTAATGTTTCCGTCTCCTGCATTATTTGTTGCTATTGATAATAGTATGTCTCCAGTTATATAATTTAATGCTACATGACTTCCGAACTCTAGTCCTCCTTGAGTTGCATTAACTTCTCCAAATTCTACCCATTCGTCTTTGGTATCTTGATTTGTTAGGTATGCATGTACTACTATATCATCATAATCTGGCTCAAATTGGAACCAAGGCTTCGTGCTATATAAAACATCTTCCCACTGCTGTGTAGCGCATCCAGTAAATTTACTTGCTACAAATCTTTCTAATGTAACACCAGTTGGGTTAATTGAAGAGTCACTAAATAAAAATCCATTTTCTGCTGAATGTAAGTTTTGTCCAGAGTATGTTTCGATTCCTCCAATGTTTCTTGGTACAAAATTTACAACTTGGCCTTCAGCTATGTTGTTTAAATTATTTCCATTTGGAATTACAAAGAAACCTATACTTCTTTCTTTAAAGTCTATTCCTGTTTGGATCATTCCTGTTTCAATTATAAACTCACCATACTTTATTTCTTCAGTAATTCCTGCTTTAATTATTTGTCCTGACTGAGGAATATTTCCTCCTGGGTTCGTGATGTAGTAACCCCATGTATTATCATATCCAGCCTCAGTTTTCTCAATATCGTACCTAACATGTATTCCGCTATTTTCATTATAATTCGTTAAGGAATATGTTTGATTATTGTTTACTTGTAATTGTATTTCATTAGAGTTGCCAGTAAATTTGTAAACTTTAGCATAGTCTCCACCCGGAGCTCCAGCAACAATCATTGCTCCAGATGTTAAATTATTATCAAATTTAGCATCAATACTATACCCAAACTTATCACCTTGACTTTTCCCATAAAATACATGAGTAATATATTGAGTGTTTGGTTGTGAATAATCGTAAGCTAAATTGCATATATCGTATACATATACTGCTCCCCTATTATTATCATAACCTGGGTCTGATGCAATTAATTGATAATTTGTGTTTTCCTGTTCTATCATTTTAACCTGAGCTCCAAAGCTTACTGCATCTAATTTACCTGTAATAGTTGAAAGTTTCTTTATTAATGGGGCGGCTGAAAAATCTTCATGGTCAAAATTGGAATTGAGCGCAGGTATTTCTTGATATTTTCTATATGTAGTTTCCTCTGATAAACCTATAATTTCAATTTTATTATCTTGATCATAGCCGACTCCACCAATGAATTCCATATAATGATTGTTTCCTGTGGCTATAATAGATAAATCAGAAACCGTTCCTCTTATGTGGTAATCCTGTGTTACATTTGAATTTAAAGCTCCTGGGTTATTGTACTCTAATAATAAGTTTTGTTCTCCAAGTTGATCTTTGATTATTCTATATTGTGGTATATATGCAAACGCATCATTACTTATTGCTGCAAAAATAGATTTTTGTTTATTGGAAAATTCTTGGCTTATTGCAAATATATTAGAGTTTATTAATTGATTTTCTTTCGTTAAGGCATCAAAATCAAATGTTATTGTTTCTGTGAAATTCTCCCATGAGAAGTTAAAGTTTCCTGTTCCGTTTTCACTCGGCTCCATTAATCCTCTACTTGTGAGTTCTAAATTTAATCCCCAGAGTGGTTCTTGTGTCCTTAATGGAGCTATCCAATTATTAGCTTCTATTCCTGAATTTTGATCAATTTTATATCTATCATAATAATATAAACCATCTACTTGTTTTGCGTTATCGTCTGGTACAAAAAATCCTCTTACACCAAGTTCTTCCGCAAAATAAAATGACTCTATTATCCCACTTTTTATTATTATATGTCCTATAGCAAATTCAGCTTTTCCATCGGCATAAGATGTTGAGTTATCGTCATCATTTTCTGAATATTCTCCATATCCAATATATACAACGTCCCTTGAGTACGTTGGTGTTAACATTAGTTGGTTCGTCCACTTTGTACTTGTGAAAGCTTGCCCCTCTCCTGGGTATAATAAAGCTTGATGGAAAGACTCCAGATCTTCATAAGGGTCTCCAGCATTCGCATTACGGCCATCGCTAGATTGTGCACTTAATGTATGAATGCCAGTTGTATTCATTATTGACATCGTTCCTGTTACGTCTTGATACTCAATATTAATAAATACATCAGAAAAATCTGACACGAACGGCAGTGTGTTATACTGATTTCCGGTTTTTTGAAATGCGAATATATAAGATTCCGATTCCAACGCTAAAACATCCTTATCTTGATTGTATGCATATTCTACTCCAGTAGCATATGAAATGACCCCACCCGGTGGGACTCCTGGTTCTCCGTCTTCTCCTGGATCAAAGATCTCTTCTAGTATTTTTTGATCACTTGTAGTCGATGGTGTTAATGTTGGAGTATTTGTAATACTAACACTTACAGTTATACTTGGGGTTACGGTTGGTGTAACGCTATTGCTTAAACTTATGGTTGGAGTTACGGTTGGTGTGGCGCTATTACTTAATGTAACACTTTGAGTTACGGTTGGTGTGACGCTATTACTTAATGTAACACTTTGAGTTATGGTTGGAGTTACGGTTGGTGTAACACTATTACTCAATGTAACACTTTGAGTTACGGTTGGTGTGACGCTATTGCTTAAAGTTATGGTTGGAGTTACGGTTGGTGTAACACTATTACTTAATGTAACAGTTGGTGAAACACTATTGCTCATAGTAAAGATTGGTGTTGCACTATTTGTAATAGTTGGAGTTACGGTTGGTGTAACGCTGTTACTTAAGCTTAATGTTGGAGTTACGGTCGGTGTAGCAATGTTACTTAAACTTACTGTTTGTGTTGGGGTAGCTGTTAGAGACAAGCTAACCGTAGGTGTTATGCTTGGAGTTGGTGGTGATTCCAATATAAAAACTGGGTAAGGGTTCATTCCTCCTATTACGGCATTACCTGCATCAGACCTTATATTTAAAAGCTCTATAAAGAAATACTCATCCTGCTCATTATCGTAAGCTCCTCCTGTTGGTAATAATCCAGTAATAGTAAAGTTAATCTCTGTTTGATCAGGTGCAAAAGTTGCGGTTCCACTAAAATAACTAAAGTCTTCACCTATCTTTGCGCTATCGTTAGCTTCTAATGTTCGATAATCAACAGAAACTTCTCCAGTCCCCCCAATTCTTAGCAACTCAATGAAACTATCAGATCCTTCTTGAACATAGCTTGCTGTATTTGAAAATCTTACCACATGTGGCCTTTCAATTAAATCTGGATGAATGGGGGTAGTTGTTGGCGAATGTGATATTGTTGGTGTTACCGTAGGTGTAACTGTTTCAGTTGGTGTTACTGAAATATTTGGCACACAAATGTTTGTAATGATTTCTTCTGCTAGTTTAGAGACAGACTCTTCATCGAACCCATATTGGTTTAAATTGTATGCGTTGGGTGCAGTCGCCAAAGAGCTTAATCCCGCAC
>Ga0181568_10005103_pt1 | contig 11597 bp, 7 predicted proteins | sample 101ome_20_FD_133758 | JGI IMG/M metagenome (GOLD analysis project Ga0181568, IMG submission 133758) | Coastal salt marsh microbial communities from the Groves Creek Marsh, Skidaway Island, Georgia - 101404AT metaG (megahit assembly) | ecosystem: Environmental > Aquatic > Marine > Intertidal zone...
AAAATTGTTGACACCATTTCCGAGACCAATAACTGGATCAATGTGGACGTACGAGACTGTCGTCTCGACGATGTTTCACTTGCCGAGTTAGCAGAAGACTCACCCGCTGAAATCGTTTTGGAACTTCACGATCGAAATACCGCACAGTGGCAGGTCGAACGACACGAGATAACGGTCTTTAGTCGCACACAATGGCTTGCTGCCCAACCAGAAATCACGGCAGCATTCGTCCAACCGAATCACCCTAAAGTTGCTGAAATCCTCAAGGAAGCCTCCTCAATTCTGAACGAACTGACAGGCTCCGAAGCCATCGATGGCTACCAAGCTCTTGCTGGGGGCAACAAAGACCGTCCTCGAGCAATTGCTCGAGCGGTATTTGATGCATTGGGGAACCACATCGACCACTACATCAATCCACCGGCAAGTTTCAACGAACGCATAGGTCAGAAACTTCGGCCACTAGACCAGATACTCAACGATGGTCATGGGACGTGTTTGGACCTTGCCTGCGGTTATGCGTCGGTCCTTGAACAAGCGGGACTTCATCCAATCGTCTTCCTCTCTCACGGCCATGCATTCACAGGAGTATGGACAACTCCACAGACGATGCCGCAAGCCTCAACAGACTCGTTTGCGACGATGATCAACCGATTCGAAACCGGTGAAATCCTTCCAGTGGAGACAACTCTCATACCTAAGGGGGCCGGTCAATTTGATGCAGCCGTAGCCCACGCTCGGAAAGAATTCACCGAGCGCAAGGTCGAATGCGCCTATTGCCAACGTCTTGCGGCAAACAATGTGCCTACTTCTGACCGAACACACCTAGAGGCAGCAATCGACATCCGAGTATGTCGGCAAGAGCGCATCCTGCCCCTGCCCGCGCGCGTGGTTCAAGGTGACCACATCGTCCTCGTCATTGATAAAGGAGGAGATACTCCGCCGGTCGTCGAACGTCGAGATATCGCGACGGGTGAGTTGCTCCCGAGCTCAGTTCCCGCTCGGGTGCAGCAGTGGAAAAATTCGCTGCTTGACCTCAGCTTCAGAAACCGGCTCCTCAAATTCTCGCCGAGTGCGTCAGGGCTTGGATTGCTCACCGGCTCGGATCTCGTTGCAGATGTTGAAGACCTCGTCAATGAGGGAAAGCCGCTGAAGATCTTGAGCAATGACAGTTTGTCTGATGTTCGGCGTGAAGCATTCCAAGCGCATCTTGAGGCAGCATTCGGAGTGCGCAATGTCGCCGAGGCCGCCCGCCGGCATGGGCTAAGAGCGGTACAGCGCGTTCTCAACGACGACCTTGAGCCACTTTTCAATGAGCAACAAGCCGTCTTTGCCTTCACCGACAGAGGGAGCGTGCCCGCAAAAGCAAAAAATTTGATTCGAGATGCTCGAGTAGAAGAGCAAGACACCGGGGTGAACAATCTTCACCTCACATTTGGGATGCTCAAGTGGTCAGCACAAGGTTCAGATGTCGGCGATGTCACGTCCCCGATCTTTCTCGTTCCCGTCAAAATGGTGCTGAAACGAGGGGCAGTGGTTCCAGAGCTTCGACTCGACGAAGCCTCCTCGACCAGCATCAATTACTGCCTCATCGAGGCGTTAAAAGCCCGAGCTCATCTTGATCTCGAATGGTTCAAACGTGACATTCGCGACCACGCTGGGTTGGACGTCAAAGGCGGATTGTTGCAACTTCGGGAAGAGATCCATGACCGAGGTCTTGACACCCAGTTTGGCTTCGAAGTCACCAATTCGCTCTCTGTCGGACTGCTTCGTTTCAACAAAATAAGGCTTTGGAAAGATCTCGATGAACACTGGGACCGCTTCAACTCATCTCCGGTCGTCCACCACTTCATCTCACGAGTCGGAGAGTCATTCGTCGACCCTGTTATCGAGCAGCGAACTGAGACACCATCGCTTGATGACACGACTCTTCTCAATCCCCAACCAGCCGACGGGGCTCAGTCCGCAGCAATTTTGAAGGCAATCTCAGGAGAGACATTTGTTCTCGAAGGGCCCCCGGGAACTGGGAAATCCCAGACCATTACAAACCTGCTTGCGAACGCCCTAGCGCATGGGCTGAAAGTGCTGTTCGTGGCGGAGAAACAGGCGGCTCTTGACGTCGTAAATGAACGGCTTGAAGAAGTGGGCTTGATGCCCTTCTGCCTAGACCTACATGACAAAGGCTCAACAACAAAGCAAATCAAAGAGCAACTTCTTAAGGCGCTCGACTTCGTCCCAGAGAACCAAGGCCCGTTGTGGGAAAGCCACGCCACGAACTTCTCAGCATTGGCCGAACGACTCGACCGGTATCACGACGACCTTCATGAGCGTGAAATTGGCGGATCCTCCTATTACGACGCATACCGGCGACTTGTCGAACTCGGCGATGGCCCGGCGATGCAAGTTGGACGCGAAATTCTCGGCGCCTCAGATGCCCTGATTGGTGAGTTGCGAACCCTTCTCGCTTGAATCGAAACTTACACCGATGCGGCTCAACCTAGGCCGGGCCACCCCTGGTCATTTGCCACGTCGACGTCATTCGAGTCGATCGATCGACACATCCTCGCATCGCATCTGAGGACCGTGATTTCACACCATCACCACCTGGCAGCATCAGCTTCATCACTAGCCACACTCACAGCGGCGGCGTCATCGCTGGATGATCTGGATATCGCAATCGAACTTGCTTCATTGGCAAACGCAGGGATTGACCTCACGGAACAAATCTTGTCGGCGGCCTCGAGGCCGGCGTGGAAAGAACGAATGAGCAGCCTGACGGGGCAGGCCATTGTCGCTCGCTCAGCAATGACCGACGCAGTCGGCACCATCACTGCTGACCATTGGTCACTTGACACCGAGGCAGTCAGCCGACGCGTGAGCGAGGCCGCTTCCTCGTTCTTCCTCGGACGGAACAAACGAATCGAGGAGTCTCTCGGGCTCCTTCAGACTTCGCCTCTCCTCCGTGAAAGAAACCCAAAAAACATCAACGAACTGCTCAAAAGGGTCACCAACGCAATTGATGAGGCCAAGCGAACCACTCAGGAATTACTCAGCGCATCTGATGGGCTTCGCCTACTCGATGGTCATCCCTATGAGGCAAACGTCCTTGAGTCAGCACAACTGAGGATCAACGCCATCGCGTCTCTGGCCGGCCGGTCGGCCGCTGGGGATGATTTCGCGAGAGCTGTTCGTTCCGCAACCACAAGCGCCTTGTTGTTCCCTGAAGAGGATTTCAAAGCACTTTCTGAACTTCGCAACTCACTCGAAACTATTGGCACGCAACTTGGCGCAACCGACGACTCATGGAACCTGTGGCTCCTCGGCGACACATTTGCAACAGCCATCAGCCGCTCGGAATCTGTCTGGTCGAATGGGCTCGACGACGGAAGCCTCATCACCCTAAATCGATGGACTGCCCTCATCGAGTCACTCGAGCCTCTCAATATTCCGGGGCTGTTTGATTGTCGAACAGCGATCCTGACTGGCGCGATTCCAGGACATCAAGCTTCGTCGGCGTTTGATCGGGGCTTGTCGGACACAATCCTGCAAGTCGTCGGAGAACAAGCTCAATTTGACATCTTCGATCACCACGCGCACAACAGGCGTGTTGGCGAATTTGCAAACTCGCTTTCCACGCGCCAAGACCTCCTTAAGTTGATCATCCCGCAGATGCTGCACGCCCGTCGTAGTTTTGATTCAACGTCTCAGGCTGGCCGTATCGGTCGCTTCCGCACAGACCTGCGTGCAACAAGAAGATCCCGCGGAAGCCAGTCCATTCGCGCAATGGTTGAGAGCTACCACGACCTCATTGCTGAGCTCACTCCATGTTTTCTCATGAGCCCGGACTCGGTTGCAAAGTTTGTCCCACCCGGTTCAATTCAGTTTGACCTCGTCGTATTCGACGAGGCATCCCAGATTCAAGTTGCGGATGCCATCGGCGCACTCGGACGAGCGACGAGCGCTGTCATCGTGGGCGACTCAAAACAGATGCCCCCGACGATGGTTGCTCAAGCAAGAATTGGAAGCGGAGACGACGAGGTCATCCCTGTTCAATTCATGGACGACGATCAGCCCGAACTCACCCCGGCACCTGAAGATGCCGAGTCAATCCTTGAGGAATGTGTCGCGTCAGGGGTCCCCCAAGACATGTTGTCATGGCATTACCGAAGCAGGGACGAAGTACTTATTGCGTTCTCGAACCAGCATTACTACGACGGCCGGCTTGCCTCATTTCCTGCTCCCTCCCAAGCGCAACCTGGTTGCGGCATCGAGTACCACAGGGTTGACGGGCAGTTTGATCACGGAAAGTCTCGAACAAATATTGCTGAGGCGGATGCGATCGTTCAGCACATTGTCGAACGAGTTCATCATCCCGACCTGTCGAAGTTTTCGATTGGCGTGGTGACACTCAACATGGAGCAACGAAAGCTGATCACGCAGAAACTGCTTGATACCAACGACGATGCCATCCTCGACCTACTTGAAACAGACGACAAAGAAAAAGAGTTGTTCGTGCTCAACCTAGAGTCTGTTCAGGGCCGGGAACGCGATGTCATCATTCTTGGAACAGCATTCTCCAAGCGCTCCGATGGCTCACCGATGCCACTCAATTTTGGGCCGTTAACGAACCCGCGAGGTGAGCGACGTCTAAATGTTGCTGTAACCCGCGCCCGACGACAAATGGTGATTTTCTCATCGTTTGATCCGACAGAACTCGCTGGAGCAAATTCGACCGGAATGGTTCATCTGCGGAACTATCTCACTCTTGCTAAGCAAGCTAGTGAGAGCCCTGAGTCTCTCGATCATGCGAACTCTCCAGAAACCAACGATCCCTACATCGATGAAATTGCGGAAGCCATTGCACAAAGAGGACACATCGTTCGTCGGGGATACGGACTCTCTGCCTTCAAGGTTGACGTTGCGGTTGCTCCCGCTGATGATCCATCAAAATTTACGGTCGCAGTGCTTGCCGATGGCCGCACCTGGGGAAACCGACGGCTTGTGCTTGATCGAGACGCGCTTCCGGTCAATGTATTGGGCACATTGATGGACTGGCCAAATGTCGTTCGCGTGTGGCTTCCGTCATGGAGGGCTCGAAGGGACGAGGTACTCGACGCAATCGATGAGGTGCTCCGAAATCCAAATCAGGGATCACCAGCAATGTTGAAGAGCGAACCGGGGGCACCGAACGACACCCTTCCGTCCTCTTCCCCAGCCAAATCCACGACTTTCGCTCCGCCCCGCACCGACAGCCCACCATCCCTTAAAGGATTTCCTGAGGTCGACGAACATCCAAGCGAGGAGCGGCCCTACATCACCTGGCCAGAACAGGTGTTAGGTGATAGCACTGACCTTGATCAAGTTTCTGCACGGTTCAGATCGACAGTTGAGAAGATCATTGAGGTTGAGGGACCAATCGAAGAGACTGACCTTCTGAAAAAGGCGGCAAATGCCTTCGGCTTGAGCCGCCTCAGCGCAAAGCGGCAAGACAGCCTCCGCGTAGCGATTCCTTCGGCGCAACGATTTGAGTCACCGTTTGGAGTCTTCGTGTATCCGACTCAACTCATCTCGAACAACAAGGTAAGTGATTCATTTACTTGGTTTCGGATTTACGAAGATCAACGGCGCGATGTCGCATCGCTATCGCCAGAAGAACTTCGAAATATGTGCCTGGAAATCGCCCGAAGTACGGGCGGGATTGAGCAGGAGGAACTTGTTCGGACGGTTCTTCTTAAGCTCGGATACAGCAAGGTTGCTGCATCAACTCGTGAAGTCGCCGAGAAACGGATCCAACAACTCATTGACCTCAATTGGCTTCGGATCGTCGACGACCACATCATTGCCGACTAACAATCCATCCACAGAACTTCGGGGGAGTCGCCACTCAACGGCGATGGGTTAACTCGTACTCACAGTTCAACCTCGCCAACTTCGTCGAGTCCACAGATCAACCCCTTTTCTGGGTGAAATGTGAAGTAGATCGAAGCTTCGGCAAGCGCCTTGATCGCTTCAACCTCGTCATCAAATCGCCCGACAACGATGCGCTGCTGATCTGTGTCTCCATGCGTGTTAACCCAATACAGATTTCCCATGCGAAGGAGGTCTTCACTTTGGTTGAAGATGCAGGGACCAATTGTCTCCCACGCAGCACGTCCGCTGTCGATCCAGACAACGCCGGCGGCATCTGAACTTGGAACGAACCAGGAGGTGCCGTTCACGTGATCAGCAACCTCAACCCCGACGCCATCGATCAACAATTCATCACCCCAACCAAATCGCTCAGCGAATGGCGCTAATGCCTCTAGAACGGTCACGAAGTCGTCGCAGTTGGTCTCGAAACTGTCAATATCGAGTGATGTTTCAGCGGCAGTTGATTTGATGAGATCTACGTCGTCAAGCGCAATCTGAACTTCCTCTCCATCCCAGTACCTAATTGAGACGACGAATTGTTCAGCAAACTCTGTGTTCTTCGATTGATTTCGCACCACCGCGAACCTCCTTGGTTAACGTCGTTAGAACAGGGTTTCAGTCTGGTCAGGCTCAGCGAAAAAAGCCGCAAGCATCTCTTGGTACCGTTTGGTCACTCGTTGCACCTCACGGAACATGAAGTCGAGGGTGTATGCGTCGACTTGGGTTATCAGCAAACTTGCTTCCGCTCCAAGCGAACTGCCAGTCCACACCAATCGGACGAAGTGCTCGATTCGATTAATTGAGTTCAGTTCCTCAAACAATTCCTGGCATTTGGGGACGCCATTCGCAAGGATTGAAAACACTTGGACAATCGGCTGCTTGCGTGACGTATTCAGCCTTGCCCAAATTGAGTGATGTAGCTGTGTTATCGGGTAGTCACCGTCTTCATCGGGCTGTATCGCGTCGACTCGAAGGATGGTGCAAAGCGCTGATGTGAGCGTATTTCGTTCTTCCACCCATCGATCTGTTGGTGTGATTACTGCGTCAAACTCTGCGGCGCGAAGTCTCATTGGAGACATTGGGCTTGAGGAAAGGGTGACCGTGACATCGCCGGCAACTTCGTCCATTAGGTGGATCGCACTCTGCAACGAATGCAAGTCGATGAGTGCGGCTGGAGTATCTGGAACTGAAGTATGCGCAGAGATATCGACTTCCGTATCGAAGTAGCTCACCCAAGGGGTACGAAAACGAAGTGCCCCATCGGCCCCGTGCACCCAAGTGTGACAACTCCGGTCATCCATGTTCACTCCCACTGGAACGGTCGCCGCTTGGATGACTCCGTCACGAAGACGCCTTGGACACACGCTGACAGTTGGACCATCGGCTTCGGTAAACGTTCGTTTCCAATCAGGAAACACCTCGGGCGATTCGACGAACCGCGTGGCTAAACCGTTCGAATGAAACTCAAGTTCACGGTATTTACCCCAATCGATGACCTCGATGACACCACTTCCAAGTTCGAACCGATTGAACATCCGCCCGTGGATAAGAACACGGCGCAAAGGTTTGGTACCGACGGATGACTTTACGGGTTCGCCGGATGTTCGCATCGACAGCGTGACCGTGCCGTTGCTTGTCACCCAGGTTCGCTCTGATCCATTGATCTCGAGGAGAATATGGCCGAGGGCGGCAAGTTCTTCCGCTGCAATCGCCCATTTAAGTCGTTCGTATACCTCTCGGATTTCATTATCTGAGATCCGAATGCTCCACTTGTTTCTTGGACCAGTATCAGTCACCAAATCTCCTTGCTCTTCGCATTTGGGGTCGTTCAATTTTTTGTGCGGGGTAGAAATAACACGCGTGAAATCTCGAATATTCCAAGATTGATGACAAATATCTCGTGAAAGTTTTCCCAAGGTTTGCGGGGCCATTTAGATACTTTTGCCAGAGCTCCACGAGGCTCGCTGAAGACACCGATTTGATTTGTCTTCATCGATCGCCGACTACTCATAGACAGGACGAGCCATCGAGAACCGGATGCGGATCAGGCGTTGTTGAGTCCGATCCAGGCTGAAACCTCACAAGTCTCTGACCATTGATCCCAAAGGTCAGCTGCGACACCTTCAAAGGATCCGCCGTTTTCAACTGCGTTGGTTACGGCGCTAGCTACTGGCTCCCAATCAATCCAATCGGCGAACACTTCGACAAGTTCGGGGTCTGTTCGTCCATTGCGATGCTCTATTTCGTAAATATCCTCTCGCTCGTCTAACTCCGCCACAAAGCAGCAGTAGCCATCTCGAAGGTCGAGAAGTTTCCATCGATCAAGACCAGAAGTTCTTGACGCAGTTTCTATTCCGTCGGCCGCTGCGAGAATGTCTCCTGCTGGCACGGCTCTTTCGTTTTCAAGTTGTTCTTCATCACACTTGAACCATGCGATTTCTTGGTCATCGGAGTTCAGGGCGAATGGCGCCCACCTGAATCCATCGATAGCCACTTGCGGAAGGCCGAGGTAATCGCTGAGCGCATCATCACCCGTGTCGAAATCATCAACACCCTGCAGGACTTCTTCTGAACTAGGTAATGCTGCTGCAACCATTGAAATTGAAGAGGGGTCGAAGGTGTGAACATGTATTGCTTGCCGATCTTGGATGGACAGAATTTCTTCGAGGTACTGGGCTGACGCAGCATCGTCCCGCACAGGTCGCCATGTTCCATTCTCCAGTCGGGCGTATCCGCTGATTTCTGGCTCGGGCGAGCCGTCTATGTAGCGCGCTACAGAAATTCGAACCGGCCCTGCAGTGTCGTTCGTCGGGATTTCAGAAACGCCAGCTGCTTCTCGCATTCGTCGTGTAATTTCCTCCTGTCGAGCAAGCCGCTCTTGCTGCGCAACCTTTTGTTCTTCTTCGTTCTTCAGTTCCCATTCCTGATACTCCCGCTCCTCCCGTTCCCGTTCCAGACGGCGTCGTTCGTTCTCATCGCGAGCGCGCTCTTCCGCAGTCAGGAGCTCGTCTGCGAGTCGTTGTTCTGTTTTGGCTCGTTGGCGCGATGCCGCTTCGTTGTATGCCTCTGTTGGCCCAATTCCAGCCTGAATAGCATCTCGTGCTTCAGCAGGAAAGACAGATTGTTCCCACCATCGAAATGCTTCGCGTGGTTCTAGCCCTGCGATTTCTTTGAACCGGCGTTTCGCTAGTTGTGGCATGAACTCGTTTCGGAGTTCTGACCACAATTCATCGCTGCTGTCATGTTCAGTCACGTCGAAATCCATTCGTCTCAGAAGGTGTGGTTGTGCGTAGGTTTTGAATCAATAAGCTGATTGACGTCAAGCGTCAGGGTGACAGCCCCATTGCGATTGTGCGGGTCGCACGTCACATCTATTAACCGCCAACCTCCGAGGCACATCATTGAAACCCAAAAGTCGTTGGGGTCGTCTACACGCAGAGTTTGAACAATGCTGCTCATTTCTTACCTCCTGTTCGAGCTTGAGTCATGTGTTGAAGATTTCGGCGTGCCATATCGGCGACGCGAGGGTGTGAATCCATAGTGAGATATTCAAGAAGGTCGAATGCAAGTCGTGACCTTGCCAAGCGAAACCTCACGGAAAAGTGACGAGAGTGGGTCAGTACCTCGACGGCTGATCGACAGACCTGAACATTGTCAAGCAACGCATGCAACACAACTGCGTCATCGTCTTTGGCAATTGTCAGCTGCACTCCCTCATCCACCATGAATGGGTTCTCTGTGCACATCGATCTCACCGCCACATGTTCGTCAACCACGAAGAGTCGCAATTGCGCCAGCGAACAGGTCCTCGCAAGGTTGGCCCTGATGAACGGATCGGGGTGATGCACCCCGGATGCCAACAGTTCGGCCTTCCAAGATTGATGATCTGGGTCGGTCGACGATTGAAGCGCGAGGGTGTGCCCCAGCTGTGCGAGGGCATCCACCAGCATCGTGGTAGGGGCGAGGAATTCGTGTTGTTCCGTTGACATTATTTCTCCTTTTGTCGTGAGCACCGAGTGATCACGTCCTGCTAAAACAGGAGAACATCAAGCCTGAAATGCCAAGCATTTTGTAACTCCTGCGTACTTGCTCTTGCTGCTCACCTATTGGTGAAAAGCCAGGTCTTTCCCTGGAGCACCGTGACCGGAGTTGGTCGCGGTTGCTGGATCACAAGCCAGGTACTTGACGTGATCACTCTCAACCTGGCGGCGATTATAAGCAGGTGGTGTAACAATTTCGAGCGGAAGTAATGCTCGATTTCAGATAGCGAAAACCTTGATGATGGTTTCTCGTGATACCTCCCTCAAGGCCTTGTATAACGACCATAAACGTGGGAAAATTAAGGTGGAGTCGTGGCGCACATCATGCCTCAATTCGGTCGACATAACTTTCACTCTCTGCCTTCGTCACCTGACCGTCTGTGTACCAAATTGTTAGAGATCGCTGTTGCCTCAAGTTGCACCGCGAAAATTCTGGAAGCTTTTGCCAAAGGTCTGGACTTCGCTCAACCCTGATGGCGAAATTTGATGATCGCGCTCACCGCCTGATCGAGATCTAGCCTCTCAGCCAATGTGTCCAGCCCACTGAGACCGATCGATTTTTGGTTAGCGCACTTTGCATCAAGTTCTGACGTCGGTACGACCCAGAATTGCCAGTTCCTTTCCGCAAGCACAGATGAGTTTGTTAACTCGTCAGATTGATGCAAGCAGAACACGTACAGATGTGATGTCCTCGCCGGTTTCGGCAATTTCTTCGTAACGTTTTTCGCAGAGTCCCAGACAATTTTTTGCGGAGCAATTGAGAATCGTGGAGCCGTCGGAGACTCGCTCCACTGCTGCAAGACGCCGGACGTTTTTACCTCGATCAGGATGTCGCCGAACCGGATATCAGCCATATCCCACTCGACACGTGTTGAGTCAGAATTGAGAACGCCTAATCGCCGAGCCAACAGCCATTCGGCGTAGAGGCTTCGCATCCGATTTCCTGTGAGATCACCTGCTGCCCACAGTGCGAATCGCTGAAGATTCTTCTCCATACCTCTCATTCTTTCACCAGGTGAGATCACCAGTTATTTCGGTAACTACGAGCAAGGCTTTATCGCTAGAAACGTGATGCACACCTGCAACAAACTGGGTTCACCATCCCGACTTCAGCGCTTGCTATGGAAACCCAAACTGAGGTTGGCCAGGCGATACGAGACAACCCCCGAGAATTATCTCCCCTCGCTTTGCCGCTTCCATGGCTTCAGGTGTTGGGTAACCGTAGACAATCGGAACCATTCCATCTGGAACCTCCACTGCTGGGATCTCCTCTGCGCCTCGCGGCCACCGAGAGCGTGGTGGTTGCAGGAAGACTTCAGATTCAGGCGCTGTCGAATCTTCTTCAGTTTGCATATCTGAGGCCGAACTCGGTAGCTCGGTACAGCCACACGCAACATTCCCAGAAAGTGACACGACACCAGCGGTCAAGCTAACCCCGATGAAAAGCGGCAACGAAAGTTTTAGACGCATGACTATTTAGACGACCCGGCAACATTCTGAGTTCCCACGAGATTTAGGCAAGCGAAGCGAAACAGCAAAAATCCCGGCCCTATCGCTAGGAACCGGGACTTAGGTACTTGAAATGCACTACATAGGTGCATCTCTCGGAGTGGAGCTAAGGGGAATTGAACCCCTGACCTCTTCCATGCC
>Ga0181568_10005105_pt1 | contig 11594 bp, 11 predicted proteins | sample 101ome_20_FD_133758 | JGI IMG/M metagenome (GOLD analysis project Ga0181568, IMG submission 133758) | Coastal salt marsh microbial communities from the Groves Creek Marsh, Skidaway Island, Georgia - 101404AT metaG (megahit assembly) | ecosystem: Environmental > Aquatic > Marine > Intertidal...
TACTCCGACTTTGGGTGGACACAGCAATTACATTTGGGGGCCTTGAGAGGTAACAATCAAAAATTAAAAAGGCAGTTAGGAGCCGATGTGGGATGTGACTCTATTGGAGATTTTGCTCAAGCCAAAAATCTTTCCAAACTTCTGGGAATGCTAAATGATAATAACAAACTCACAAATACTATACTTTACAACTTAAACCCATCGATGAATGAGGTATTTGCGACCATGCCTGGAAATTTCAACAACGATAAAGTTGAGATACAATGGGGAACTGCTTGGTGGTTTCTTGACCAGAAAGATGGGATGGAATTACAGATGAAAACCCTATCTAATATGGGACTTTTATCTAAATTCATAGGGATGTTGACAGATAGTCGTAGCTTTCTTTCTTTCCCACGACATGAGTATTTTAGAAGATTGCTGTGTAATATGATAGGAGATGATATTGAAAAAGGGCTTTTGCCCAATGATCTTCCATTTTTTGGAAAAATGGTGGAAAATATTTGTTATAACAATTTGAAAGAATTTATAAATTACAATAACTAATGTTTTATTTAAAATTACTTTTAGGACTTTTTTGGTTTCTTAGTTTTATATCCTGTAATCAAATTAATTCTACCAAAATTTTACGTTTGGGGCATGGGCTGAGTAACAGTCATTCAGTCCACCAGGGAATGGTTTTCTTTGGAGAAAAATTAGAGGAAATTTCAGGTGGTAGGTTTAAAGTTCAAATTTATCCAAGTCAACAACTAGGTTCTGAACGTCAATTAATTGAATTACTTCAAATAGGAAGCCTAGATATGACAAAAACCTCTGCGGCTGTTTTGGAGAATTTTTCTCCTAGTATTAAAGTATTCGGTATTCCTTACTTATTTAGAGATAAAGAGCATGTTTTTGATGTCCTAGATGGTCCGGTAGGAAAAGAGCTTCTCAACGGCACTGAAAAGTTTTGGTTAAAAGGTTTAGGATATTACGATTCAGGAAGTAGAAGTTTTTATACTATAGATCAGCCTTTGAATATACCAGAGGATCTCGATGGACTTAAAATTAGAGTTCAAGAAAGTCAAACTGCAATTGATATGGTAAAGTCGCTTGGTGGATCACCTACACCTATCTCTTGGGGAGAGCTCTATACTGCTTTACAACAGGGCGTTGTTGACGGAGCAGAAAATAATCCTCCTAGTTTTTACCTTTCGAGACACTATGAAGTTTGTAAATTTTACACTATAGACGAGCATACTGTAATACCTGATGTAGTCTTAATGAGTACTCATATATGGAATTCATTGAGCAATCAAGAGCAAATGTGGATCCAAGAAGCAATGAATCTATCAGTTATTGAGCAAAGAAGACTTTGGATGGTCTCAGAGCAACAGTCTTTAGAAGCTGTTAAGGCAGCCGGAGTTCAAGTAAATTATCCAGACAAATCATTATTTGTAAATAAATCAAAGTCTGTTGAAGATAAATATGGCCAGGATCCAATGATTAAGTCGTTTATCGAAAAAATAAAAAATACCAAGTAAAATGAAATTAAGAGCTCAGATAGATTCTATTTTAGAAAAGATACTTGTGGTTATTATGTCCATGATGGTTATAAATGTTTTGTGGCAAGTCTTTTCACGTTATGTACTTGCCAATCCCAGTTCTTTTACAGACGAGTTGGCACGTTATCTGATGATATGGGTTGGCGTATTGGGTGCTGCCTACGTTGCAGGAAAAGGAAACCACGTTGCTATAACCTATTTTTCGGAAAAATTAAGTCCCCCAAACCTCAAAAGAGTAAATACTTTTATTAATCTTACCATATTGACTTTTGCAATTTTAGGCATGTTCATAGGAGGGCTGAGGTTGGTATACATTACTTTGGTATTAGAACAACTTTCTCCCTCATTAAAAATCCCTTTGGGATTGGTTTATTCGGTTATTCCTATCAGTGGAGTGCTAATAATCTTTTATAAAATTTTAGACTTAAAAAAACAGGCACAATGATTGAATTTTTACCCGTTATTATATTGGTTTTTAGTTTTCTGATTCTTTTAGTTTTAGGGGTACCTGTAGCTTGGTGTATTGCCATGTCGTCAATGTTTACCCTGATGGCAGCCATGCCGTTTTCTGCAGCAACCACTACAGTCTCACAACGGATTGCTACCGGATTGGACAGTTTTGCACTTTTAGCCATACCTTTTTTCATACTTTCAGGACAAATAATGAGCAAGGGGGGTATTGCTGATCGATTGATCTCCTTTGCCAAAACCTTGGTTGGATTTTTACCGGGTGGGTTGGCATTGATCAATATTGTATCCGCCATGTTAATGGGAGCCATTGCAGGATCTGCTATGGCTTCTGCTTCTGCAATGGGAACCATTTTGGGCCCTGAAATGGAAAAAGAAGGCTACTCCAAGGAGTTTGGTGCTGCCGTAAACATTACTTCGTCCACTACCGGCTTAGTTATCCCTCCCAGTAACACTTTAATTGTTTATTCTTTGGCCAGTGGTGGAGTTTCTATTGCCGCTTTATTTTTGGCCGGTTATATTCCCGGTATTCTAACCGGTTTGTTTATGATGATCGTTGCTATGATTTGGGCCAAGAAAAATAACTATCCTGTTGGAAAACGTTCTTCTTTGAAAGATGTTTTTGTGAAATTTATTGATGCATTTCCCAGTTTACTTCTATTGGTGATCGTAATCGGTGGAATTATTGCCGGTATTTTTACTGCCACAGAGGCTTCTGCCGTGGCAGTGCTTTATACTGTATTATTATCTTTTTATTATAAAGAACTTACATTTAAAGATCTTCCTAGAGTAATATTGGAATCTTCAGAAACTACAGCTATTGTAATGCTACTGATTGGGGCTTCCATGTGTATGTCGTGGGTGTTGTCCTATGAGAATATTCCACAAGAAATCAGTAATGCCCTGTTGTCAATCAGTGACAATAAGATCGTAATTCTTTTGATGATCAATTTGATTCTTCTGGCAGTGGGTGTTTTTATGGATGCTACTCCGGCAGTATTGATTTTTACACCTATTTTTCTACCTGTTGTTACTGCTTTGGGAATGGATCCAACACATTTTGGGATCGTTCTGATGCTCAATCTTTGTATTGGACTTTGTACACCTCCAGTGGGCTCAGTATTATTTGTTGGAGTAGGCATTGCAAAAACCACCATTACAAAAGTTATTAAACCTCTGATTCCACTATTCTTGGTTATGATTTTATCATTATTTTTGGTGACTTATATCCCCCAGTTAAGCCTGTGGTTACCTGAATTATTTGGAGTCTAAAAAAATCAAACACTAAAACAAGACTATGAAATTTAATAAATCCATTCCACTTTTAGGGCTAATCTCTCTTTTGGGATCATGTAATACTCCTCCTGTAACGATTCACTTAACCAATAACCTAAGTGTTGAGCGTAAAAATGAGACCATTGAGATTTCGATAACAGATTTGCCTGAGAATTTATCTGCTAATATTGAAAATATTGGCGTTTATGACCCTTCCAAAAATACTTTCTTGATTACTCAACTCATAGATTTAGATCAAGATGGAAAAATGGATCAACTCATTTTTCAACCCCAAATGGCTCCTTTATCCGACAAAATTTATCATTTGAAAGAAGAGTTGGAGCGTAACGAAGCTATGGAATACTGCTTTTCAAGAATTGTACCCACTCGAATTGACGATTACACTTGGGAAAATGACAGGGTTGCTTTTAGAACTTATGGTCCTGCTGCTCAAGCTTTGGTAGAAGAGGGAAAAGCTGGAGGAATCATCTCAAGTGGTATCGATTGCTGGTTGAAAAAGGTTAATTATCCAGTTATCAATAAATGGTACAAGGCCAGTGAAGAGCAAGGCATTAGCTATCATGAGGATCATGGAGAAGGGTTGGATAACTATCATGTAGGCATTAGCAGGGGTGCCGGTGGTCTGGCCATTAGAGGAGAAGATAATCAATATTTCGTTTCAAAAAATTTTACGAACCATAAAACCCTTAGCACAGGACCTTTACGAACACTTTTTCAATTGGATTATGACAATTGGAGAGGGCCTAAAGGAATGATCAAAGAACAAAAAAACATTAGTTTGGATTTTGGAAATAATCTTATGAAAATTGAGGTCTCCATTGAGGGTACAGATCAAATTGCTGCTGGAATTTCATTGCAGGAAAACAATGGAACCATTATAGATAAAGATAATCTACTTATTTTTAAACAAAATCATTTTGAAACAATACTGAGTAATGCAATTTTGACACCCCAAAAGCATTTCAAAAGCCAACATCTATATAACCCACAAATAAAGGATCAAAACCATGTGTTTTTAGATCTCAAAGTTCTTAATAATTCATTGGTTTATTATGTAGGCTTTTATTGGTCTGAAAGTAAACAATTTTTGGATCATCAAGCGTGGGAAAATTACCTTGAGGACTTGTCAATAAAAATTGAAAATCCTATACAAATTAATATTAAATAACTTCATGAAAAAAGTAGTGACCTTCGGTGAGATCATGCTAAGACTTTCACCCCCAGGCTATTTAAGATTCTCACAGGCCAACAGCTTTGATGTGGTTTATGGAGGTGGAGAATCCAATGTCGCTGTATCCCTTGCCAATTATGGTGTTCCTGTTGAATTTGTAACCCGCTTGCCTCAAAATGATTTAGGCGCTTGTGCCATGATGGAAATACGAAAAAGGGGAGTGGGTACTCAACACATTGCTTTCGGAGGCGACCGTCTTGGTATTTACTTTTTGGAAACCGGGGCGGTAAGTCGAGGTAGTAAGGTCGTCTATGACCGTTCACACTCAGCCATGGCGGAGATTACTGCTGGAATGATTGATTGGGATACTGTATTTGAGGGAGTGAGTTGGTTTCACTGGACGGGAATTACCCCTGCCATTTCACAGGGAGCTGCTGATGCTTGTCTGGAAGCCGTAAAAACCGCCAGTGAAAAAGGAATTACCGTTTCTACAGATTTGAATTATCGCGCCAAACTTTGGAAGTACGGCCAACCCTCAGAACCCATCATGACCGAGTTGACCTCCTATTGTGATATCATTCTTGGTAATGAGGAGGATGCCGAAAAACACTTTGGGATCAAACCCGAGGGATTGGACATCACTACCCAAGGAGATCAGGTCAAAGCCGAGGCTTTTCAGTCGGTATGTGAGCAAATGATGAAAAAATTTCCCAAAGCCAAAAAAGTGATCACCACACTGAGAGGATCTATTTCTGCTTCTCACAATACTTGGGCGGGAATCCTCTTCGATGGACAAAATATTTACACCAGCCCTGAATACCATATCACCCATATTGTAGATAGAGTGGGTGGGGGTGACTCCTTTATGGGGGGATTGATTTATGGTTTGTTAAAATATCCCGATGATGATCAGAATGCATTGAACTTTGCAGTAGCCGCCTCCTGCTTAAAACATACCATCAAAGGTGATGCCAATTTGGTCACCGTAGCTGAAGTAGAAAAATTAATGAGCGGTGACGCCAGTGGCCGTGTAGCAAGATAATTATGGCAAAATTTACCCGTATAGAAGTCGCAGTAAAAATGGCCGAGACCGGAATGGTTCCCCTTTTTTATCACAGCGACATTAATATCGCAAAAAAAACATTGAAAGCCTGTTACGAAGGGGGCGCAAGATTGTTAGAATTTACCAGCAGAGGAGATTATGCCCATCAAATATTCGATGAGCTCAATCAATATGCATTGTCCGAATTGCCCGATATGATAATGGGGGTAGGCTCTGTGACCGATGCAGCCGCTGCCTCGCTCTATATGCAATTGGGAGCTAATTTTATTGTGACCCCTATGCTGAGAGAGGACATTGCTGTGGTGTGTAATCGCAGAAAAGTACTGTGGTCTGCCGGATGTGGATCCCTTACCGAGATTGCAAAAGCTGAAGAGTTGGGGGGTGAAATCATAAAACTCTTTCCAGGGAGTACCTATGGCCCCGGTTTTGTCAAAGCCATTAAAGGTCCACAACCCTGGACAAGTATCATGCCTACTGGTGGAGTTAGTACGGAAGAAGATAATCTCAGGGGGTGGTTTGATGCGGGTGTAACTTGTGTTGGAATGGGTTCTAAATTAATCTCCAAGGAGATTTTGGCAAATGAAGATTTTGAAGGACTCAAAACTAAAGTTGCTGAAACCCTTAAATTGATAAAAATAATAAGACACTAGAATGAATAATAATTACGAGGTACGTTATGCTGTGGGGCAAAGAGAAACTAATCAAATGAGTACTCAGTCCTTGCGTGATGAATTTTTAATCGAGCAAGTATTTGGAACAGATATGGTTAAATGGGTTTATACCCACTATGATCGATACATGGCTGGAGGTGTAATTCCCACATTGGGAAATATTTTTTTGGATACCCTTGAGCCTCTCAAGTCAGAATATTTCCTTGAACGGAGAGACATGGGCATCATTAATGTGGGAGGCAAAGGAACGGTATCGGCCGATGGGGAAACTTATCCGTTGGATTACAAAGAGGCGCTCTACCTGGGTAGGGGAATCAAAGAAGTACATTTTTCGAGTGATAATCCAAAAGCAGCTGCTAAATTTTACCTTAATTCTGCTCCTGCACATCATGCTTATCCCTCTCAAAAAGTAGGGAGAGACCAAGCCGAAATTGTCGAATTGGGATCTGCGGAAACTTCGAATGCCAGAACTATCAGAAAATTGATTGTTAACAGTATAGTCAAGAGTTGTCAGCTACAAATGGGTATGACTGAATTGGCTTCAGGATCTGTTTGGAATACCATGCCTGCACATGTCCACGATCGTCGAATGGAAGTTTACTTCTACTTTGAGGTTCCAGAGGATCAGGCGGTATGTCATTTTATGGGAGCTACTGATGAAACCCGGCATCTTTGGATGGCCAACGAACAAGCTGTCATTTCACCTCCATGGTCTATTCATGCTGGATCGGGAACCTCCAATTATACCTTTATATGGGGAATGGCCGGAGAAAATTTAGACTATGGTGATATGGACGGTTGTCCAATTCCCAAACTAAGATAAAAGTATGAGCACTTCTCTATTTGATTTGACAGGAAAGGTCGCATTGGTTACTGGAGCTACTCACGGACTTGGAATGGCGATGGGGATGGGTATCGGCCGGGCAGGGGCTACCCTGATTATCAATGGCAACAGCTCACAGGAAAAAATAGATAATGCAGTTGATTTATTCAAATCAGAGGGGATTCAAGCTTTTGGCTATCGTTTTGATGTAACCATTGAAGATCAAGTCCAAAATGCAATCGCAAGAATTGAGAATGAAGTAGGTATAATTGACATTTTGATCAATAATGCCGGGATCATTAAACGTACACCACTGATAGATATGGAGGTGACTGATTTTGAGCAGGTGATTAAAGTTGATTTGGTCAGTCCTTTTATAGTTTCTAAAGCCGTGGTTAAGGGAATGATAAAACGTAAATCGGGTAAAATCATCAATATTTGCTCCATGATGAGTGAATTGGCAAGAAATACTGTTGGGGCATATGCGGCTGCTAAAGGAGGGTTGAAAATGCTGACTCAAAATATGTGTGTAGAATGGGCGCCATATAACATTCAAGTTAATGGTATTGGCCCTGGATACTTTGCGACCGAGCAGACTAAACCAATACGTTTAGACGGTCATCCATTCAATGAATTTATAGTTAACAGAACTCCTGCTGGTTCGTGGGGAGACCCCAAAGAATTACAAGGAGCAGCAGTATTTCTCAGTTCAAAGGCCAGTGATTTTGTGAACGGACAAATACTCTATGTGGATGGTGGTATCCTCGCCACTATTGGAAAACCATCCAATGAGTAATCATTTTTTTGATTAGTATAACTTTCTTCTTCCTAATGGCTGTTTTAATTCATATCCAGAGACAACTAGTCTCTAATAATTTATTCAGCGGTAGAAAATTTGTAAATACTCTTAGTCCGATAAGTTTCTCCGGGGTTTAGAATTGTACTAGGAAAAGCAGGCTGATTTGGCGAATCAGGAAAATGTTGTGTCTCTAAGGCAAAAGAAGCGCGATATTCAAATTTTGTTCGATATTTTCCCACATCACTGCCATCCATGAAGTTACCACCATAAAATTGTATTCCCGGTTCTTCTGTAAAAATTTCGAGTTGTCTCCTGCTTTTGGGGTCGACAACCCTCGCTGCCAAACTCATACCCTCTGATTCTTTGTTGAGAACAAAATTGTGGTCATACCCCCCCCCGCGAGCAAGTTGGGTGTCGGTAGCTTGTTTATTTAAATCTCGACCTATGGTTTTGACCCTTCTAAAGTCGAAAGGACTGCCTTCAACAGACCGTATCTCTCCCAAAGGGATAAGACCTTCATCTACTGGAGTAAAGTGATCGGCATTGATGATCATAAGATGATCGTTTATGCTACCTTTAGCTTGTCCAGACAAATTGAAGAAAGCGTGGTTTGTCAAGTTGACAGGAGTGGCTTTGTCTGTAATGGCTTGATAGGTAATACTCAATTCGTCATCATTAACTGAATAGGTGACCTTTACATTCAAGTTTCCTGGGTATCCCATCTCACCGTCTTTAGATAAATATGTCATAACAACAGTGTTCTGGCTGGATGAAACAACATCCCACACTTTGTTGTGGAATCCTTCAGGTCCACCGTGTAGATGATTTTCATTGTTATTAATTGGTAATATATAGGTCGTTCCGTCCAATTCAAATTTTCCTTTTGCGATGCGATTTCCATACCTTCCGATCAAACTTCCGTGATAAGGAGTTTTGGCTTTTTGATATTCCGTTATGCTTTTAAAACCCAATACCACATCACCCATTTCTCCATAGTTATCAGGGGTAAGAAGGCTTACAATCCTTCCACCATAATTGGTGATGTAGACATGGATTTTATCGCTTTTAAGGAGATATATATCTGTTTTTTTTCCTTTTATTTCGGTTTGGAAATCACTGGCTTTTATCACAAATCCTTGTTTTTTAGGTTGTTCACAAAATACAAAACTTAACAAAAGTGCTACAAAAACTGTTTTATTAATTTTCATCTTTTTAAATTACTCTTGATACAGTTTGGTATGTAATTCCTTTAATGTTTCGGTAGGCATTTTGGTCACTTTTCGGTCATATGTCATTAAACCGTTGATCTCCCCCTCAACATCAGTAGTCTGTGTATAAACAGCTGCAGAGAGTCCATTTCTCTCTTTCATTTCAACAATTTGATTAAATTTGTAGATATAGTTTTTTAGCAATTCCTGCGCATTGTAATAGGTCTGATAGCCCCAATTACGCATTTTGGGATTCCATAGGTTTTTCTCTATTGGGTATCCAATACCTCCAAACTCTCCGACCACTGTTGCCCTGTCAACAGCTGTAGGGGGAACCGTCAGGTTGACATCATATGTATGAATGTCATATATATCGCCACAAGCACGAAGAGTCCACCCACTGGTGGAATTTACCAATCTATGTGGATCTAAACGCTTTATAAAGTCTGTGATTCTGCAAGTATCGTATTGTCCCCATCCCTCATTAAAGGGTACCCATATTACGATACTGGGTGCGTTATAATGAATATCGACCATCCTACGCAATTCAAATTCAAATTGTGTAGCATCTTTACTGCTTCTTTTTAAATCCTCATCCTCACGATAAATTCTTTCAAGAGCATTGTAAATACGATCTTTACGCTTGGTCTTTTCTATTTCCTCTTCAGTTTTGAGTGCAAGTCTATTAAAGGAGGGCATATCTTGCCAAACCATTAAGCCTAACTTGTCACAATAGTAATACCAACGATCCGGTTCAATTTTGACATGTTTACGAATCATGTTGAAACCCATTTTTTTAGTCATTTCAATATCGTATTTCATGGCTTGGTCAGAAGGAGGAGTAAGCAAGCCATCGGGCCACCAGCCTTGATCAAGAGTGCCATAATGAAAGAGTGGTCGGTTGTTCAAAAACAGATATTTGACCCCTTTGTGGTCTCCTAAACTTATTTTTCGCATCCCAAAATAACTATCCACTTGATCAATTACAGCCCCTGATGGATTTACCAAAATCAACTTTAGATCGTATAAGTTAGGATTGTCAGGTGACCACAACTGAGGCGTGTCTATTTTTAAGGTCAGTGGAATATTAGGTTTACCCTCACCGAAGGCTATTTTCTCACCATTAAAAAATACCGAGGTTCTGATCGAATATCCGGATACCAGGGCCTGATTTGTAATGGGAATTACGGTTACAGTTTTTTCATCAATGTTGGATGTGGTTTTAACCTCCTGAAGGTGAGCCTCATTAGAAACCGCTTCCAGCCAAACCGTTTGCCATATTCCACTTACAGGGGTATAATAAATACCACTGGGTTTGATTTGCTGTTTTCCCCGAGGTTGAGAACTAAAATTGGTACCATCCTTAACAGACAAGACGATCTTTTGTCTTCCGTTGGGTTTTATGTATGGAGTAATATCAAAAGAAAAACGATCAAAACCTCCTTTATGAGATCCCAATAAAATATCATTTACCCAAACAGAACTATCGTAATCAACAGCTTCAAAATGTATAATTATTTTTTTTCCACTCCAGTTTTTTGGTAAATCAAAAGTCTTCATATACCACATTTTATGATTGGGAGATATGTTTTTCCCCACACCAGACAAAGGGGATTCAAAACTAAAGGGAACTAAAATTTTCCCCTTAAACTTTTTGGGTTGAATTTCATTGGTTCTAAGAATAGCATAATCCCAAAGACCATTTAGGTTTTTCCATTGTGTTCTTTCAAACTGAGGACGCGGATATTCTTTCCATACATTTTCTGGATTGACAGTCTTAGCCCATTTACTCATAAGTTTTCCCTCAGCAGTCTTCCAGTTTTGTGATTGAGCATTCGAGATAATAAGTAGGAGCATTAAATTTATTATAAATCTCATATTTTGATTTTTTTTGTATCATTAATATAAAAAAAAAAATTTCAATCTAATTTTTTAGATACTATAAAGTTCTTCTCAGAAAACTGCTTTGTTCCTTTAACAGTTGGTGGAGGTATTAAAAATTTAGAAAATGCAACCACATATTTCAATCACGGGGCTGACAAGATTCTATTGGGCAGTGGGTCTGTAATTGAAGGTAATTCAATTCAAAATATTTCTGACATATACGGTTCTCAATCAATTATTCAAAGTATTGATTGTAAAAAAGAAAATGAAAATTATAAGCTAACTATTAAAAGTGGAACAATTTTAACCGATATTGATCCTATAGATGCATCACAAAAAGCTTTAAAATTAGGTGCAGGTGAAGTTATGATTAATAACATTGATAATGATGGAAGTTTATTAGGTTATGATATTGATTTTTTAAATAATGTTTCAAAAAAAATAGAATGCCCAGTTTTAGCATTAGGTGGTGCAGGAAATTGGTCACATATAGTTGATTTATTTAAATTATCTAACGTTACTGGTGCATGTACTCAAAATATATTTCATTTTACAGAGGAGAGTATTTCTTCAGCTAAAAACTTCTTAATTCAAAATGAAATTTTAGTAAGAAATTAGTCTAATGATTGAATTTTGTAAAAAATGCATAATGCCTAATTCAAGACCA
>Ga0181568_10005111_pt1 | contig 11585 bp, 9 predicted proteins | sample 101ome_20_FD_133758 | JGI IMG/M metagenome (GOLD analysis project Ga0181568, IMG submission 133758) | Coastal salt marsh microbial communities from the Groves Creek Marsh, Skidaway Island, Georgia - 101404AT metaG (megahit assembly) | ecosystem: Environmental > Aquatic > Marine > Intertidal zone...
AACTTTTTTTGAAAAGGTTTCATTTTTTTTCTCTTAGGTTATCTTCTTAATCCTAAAGATGAGACTATTGTTTGATATCTATCAATATTCTTTTTCTTTAAATAATCAAGTAGCTTTCTTCTTGTATTCACCATTTTTAGTAATCCGTGGCGAGAATGATGATCTTTTTTATGAACGCTAAAATGCTCGCTAAGAAACTCAATCCTTTTTGATAATAACGCTATTTGTATTTCTGGGGAGCCAGTATCTGAGGCCCCTTTTTGATATTGCTCTATAACTTTACTTTTTTCTTCTGTTGATAATGCCATAATATTCACTTATTCTTTAATTTAAGGCCGCATTCTATCACGTTATATTAATGTTACAAACATTAAGTTACACTAAAATCTTTTTAGGAAAAAGCACTGAATTTCTATTTATATTGCCAATACCAAGAAATTTCTTATTTTCGTCATAAATCTTAATAGTTTCACAAGGCTTATGATTTACGTCTAATTTATCACCATTTAGAATTTTAATACTATCATTATTTGATATATAAAAAGAATCTACATTTTCAAGGAGTTGGTCAACATTTATAATATGATTATTTAATATGTCATCAAAAGATGACGTAAGAAGATCGTCTAGACTTATAGATTTATCTATTGAAATATTATTTATTTTTGTCCTTTCCAGTTTGCTTACTAATGCGCCAGAGCCAATTTCATCACCAATTTGTTCCACCAAAGTTCTTATATATGTTCCTTTTGAGCATACAACTTCTAGTGACATATGAGTTGAATCTAATATTTTTAATTTAATACTGTAAATATTTATATCTCTTTTATCTCTTTCAATAGTTATTCCCTTTCTTGCATATTTATACAGAGGCACTCCTTTGTACTTTAGCGCAGAATACATAGGTGGGGTTTGCTTGACGATTCCCGTGAATTTATTTTCTAAAATATTCAAATCAATATCATTTAAACTAACTTGAGCGTTGTGTTTAACTATTTCTCCATCCAAATCTCCTGTGTCTGAAATTTGTCCAAATCTCGCTACAGCATTATACGTTTTATCTGCATTTAAAAAATAAGAGCAAAGTTTTGTGGCTTTATTAAAAAAAATAATCAAAACACCGCTTGCTAAAGGATCTAAAGTTCCTGAATATCCTGCCTTCTTTTGATTTAATTTTTTTTTAACTTTGCTTAGCGCATCGTTTGAAGATATGCCAGAGGGTTTATTTAAAATAATACAACTTTGCGAAAGACTTGACATTTAATTAAGACTTTTATTAATTAGTTCTTCAAGCTCAAAAGCTTTTGACTCAGTATCATCAAATATAAATCTTAAGCTAGGCACTGTTCTAAGGTTTGAATTTTTAGATAATTTTTTCTTAAAAAATAATTTCGAAGAATTTATAGTTTTTGTTATTAATTTAACTTCTTCGGACTTCTTATTTTTATGATTGAAAACTATAAAAAAAATTTTTGCATGCTTAAGATCCTTAGATATATCTACCTCAGTTATAACAACATCTTTAATTCTTGGATCATTGATATCATTAGTAATAATCTGTGCAAGCTCTTTTTTTATAACTGAGCCAATTCTAAATATTCTCTGATTATCAGAATCATATTTCATTATTCTATTTGTCTTGCAACCTCTATTCTTGTATATACTTCAATATTATCACCAGGTTTAACATCATTATAATTTTTAACAGCTATTCCACATTCGGTGCCTAGCTTTACCTCTTTAACATCATCTTTATGCCTTCTTAAAGATTCCAGCTCTCCCTCATAAATAACCACATTATCTCTTAGAACTCTTATAGGATTTCCTTTTTTAACACTTCCCTCGATAACTTGACAACCTGCGACAGCTCCCATTGCTGAAGATTTAAAAACATCTTTAACTTCTGCGAGACCAACAATTTCTTCTTTGGTTTCAGGTGCTAATAAACCACTCATTCCGGCCTTTACATCGTCAATCAAATTATAAATTATACTGTAATACCTTAAATCTATTTTTTTCTCAGCCACAATCTTTCTTGCTTGGCTATCAGCTCTAACATTAAAACCAAGAATCATTGCATTTGAAGCTTCAGCTAGCGCAATATCTGATTCATTAATTGCGCCTGCTGATGAACTAATAATTTTAACCATTACTTCATCATTATTTAATTTTAATAAAGATTCGCAAATTGCTTGCGAACTTCCTTGAACATCAGTTTTTAATAAAATGTTAAATGTTGGTATTTCACCTTTCTTTAAATTGTTAAATATATTATCTAATGTAGGCGCCTGATATTGTGATTCGAACTTTGTATCTCTAATTTTAGTTTTTCTAAATTCTGCAATTTCTCTTATTTTTTTATCATTAACTGCTGATAAAACTTCATCTCCAACTTCTGGAGCTCCAGACAAACCAAGAACAACAACTGGGGTTGATGGAGTAGCTTTGTTTACTCTTTTGCCATCCTGATCGATCATCGCTCTAATTCTTCCAAACTCTTTACCACATAAAATATTATCCCCGGTATTCATACAGCCTTTTTGAACAAGAACAGTAGCTGTTGCGCCTTTACCCTTATCTAATGCAGATTCTAAAACTATTCCTGTAGCCGAACCTTTTGCTACGGCTTTTAATTCTAAAACTTCCGATAATAAAGAAATAGAATCTAAAAGATTACTAATACCTGTTCCTTCTTTTGCGGAGACCTCAACAAATATATTTTCTCCACCCCATTCTTCAGGTATTACTTCATATTTTGTTAATTCTGTTTTAACGTTTTCTACGTTTGCTCCCTCTTTATCAATCTTATTGACAGCAACAATTATTGGAACACCTGCAGCTTTTGAATGTTCTATAGCTTCAATTGTCTGAGGTTTGACTCCATCATCTGCTGCTACTACCAAAATAACAATATCAGTGCAATTTGCTCCTCGTGCTCTCATTGAAGTAAATGCTGCATGACCTGGAGTATCTAAAAATGTTAACAACCCTTGATCTGTTTTGACCTGATATGCTCCGATATGCTGAGTTATTCCACCTGCCTCACCTGAGGCAACTCTACTCGCCCTTATAAAATCTAGCAAAGAAGTTTTTCCATGATCAACATGCCCCATTATAGTTATTGCAGGTGGTCTTGGCTCAGGATCATATTTATCTTCAGGCTCAATTGTAAGTAAATTTTTTTCTAAATTTTCGTAGTCTATTGGAGTAGCTTTATGACCCATTTCTTCAACGACTAAAGTCGCGGTATCTTGGTCTAATGTTTCGTTAATGGTAGCCATAACCCCCATTTTCATTAATGTTTTTATGACTTCTGCAGACTTAACAGAAATTGCAGAAGAAAGTTCTGCTACGCTAATAAATTCACCCAACTCAACAGTATAAATAACTGGTTCAGTTGGTTTTTCAAACTGATGCTTTTCATCTGCATTGTCTTCTTTATTTTTTTTGACTGGCTTTCTTCTTATTACTCTATTATCATCAGAAATATGAATTTTTTGTCTTCTATTTTTTGATTTTTGAGAAATATTTCCCTTTTCCTCATTCACAAATTTTGTTTTTGATTTCTTTCTTCTCTTTTTATTATTATCCTCAGAATTAATACCCTTATTAGTTTTATCTTCACTGTCTGAAGATAAGGATTCTTGTTGAATTGATAAGTTATTCTCTTTTTCATTCTTAGATTCAATGACGAGATTATTATCATCCTGACTCTCTGTATTTAAATTTTCATTTGCTTCCTCTTCTTTGATTAACAATGAATCATCTTTATTTTTTATTGGTTCTGTTTTTTTTGTAACTTGATTATTAACTTTAGAGAAGACTCTTTTTTTCCTAACAACTACTTTTGGTTTTGTTTCCTCATCTTCGTTTGAAATTTTTTCTTCATTAGATTTTTTGATATCTTTTTCTGTATTATTTTTCTTAGTATTATTATTTCTTACATAATCCAAAAGCTGCATTTTTTCTTCATCAGTTATTAAATCACCTTCTTTCTTCTTTTTTATACCAGCAAGTTCTAACTGATCTATCAACCTTGCTACAGGCAGACCAACTATTTTTGAAAATTCTTTAACCGTCATATCTGCCATCTTTTATTTTTTATCCTCAAACATTGGTGCTCTTGCTGTCATTATTAATTTTCCTGCTAACTCTTCAGTCATAGTATTTATTGGCATCAACTCATCAATTGATTGGTCAGCTAAATCATCTATTGTAATTATTCCTCTGCAAGCAAGCTCAAATGCTAAATCATTTGTCATACCATCCATTTCTAGTAATGCTTTTGAGGGCTCTGCATCCATATTTAGCGATTCAGGATTTATAGCCTGTTTTAACAAATAATCTCTCGCTTTATTTCTTATTTCCTCTACTATTTTTTCGTCAAGAGCATCAATTTCTGACATGTCTTTTGGTGGGGCATATGCTATTTCATCAACACTTGAGAATCCTTCTTGTGCTAGTGTTAAAGCTATTTCTGGAGAAATTTCTAGATGCTTCACAAAGCTATCGCTTATTGACTGTGTTTCAACTTCACTTTTTTCATCAACTTGCCCTTCTGTCATAACATTTAAATCCCAGCCAGTTAGTTGACTTGCAAGTTTTACATTTTGTCCACCTCTTCCTATTGCTTGAGAAAGCTTCTCTTCTTCTACTGCTATATCCATACTTTTTGATTCTTCATCCATAACAATAGATAAAACAGCTGCTGGAGACATTGAATTTATAACAAACTGCGCTGGATTTTCGTCCCACAGTATAATGTCAATTCTCTCTCCTGCAATCTCATTTGATACTGATTGAACTCTTGAACCCCTCATTCCCACACATGCTCCAACTGGGTCTAATCTTGGATCATTTGACTTTACAGATATTTTCGCTCTTACACCAGGATCTCTAGCCGCGCTTAGTATCTCAATTAAATCTTGACCAACCTCAGGAACCTCAAGACTAAATAATTTTATTAAAAAGTCTGGGTGGGTTCTTGATAAAAATAATTGTGGTCCTTTAGATTCGGTCCTTACTTCTTTTAAATAAGCTCTAATCCTATCACCATTTCTTATTGCTTCTCTAGGAATCAAATCATCTTTTTCTATAAAACCTTCAGTATTATTACCAAGATCAATTAATACCCCATTATGCTCTACACGTTTAACTATGCCCATTATTAATTCACCAATCTTATTTTCATAAGATTCTACTATTCTTAATCTTTCGGCTTCCCTTACTTTTTGCACAATTACTTGTTTTGCAGTATGCGCAGCTATTCTTCCAAAAGGAACTGATTCAATTTCTTCTTCTATAGAGTCACCAATTTCTATTTCATTGTGTTGTTTTGTTGCGTAAGCATGAAGAATTTGTGCGTCAGGCGAAGTAAACTCTGGATCATCATCTGATAACACAGTCCATCGTCTATAAGTTTTATAATTTCCAGTAGCCCTATCAATTGAAACCCTTACATCAACATCTTTTGTATATTTTCTTCTGGTCGCTGTTGCTAAGGCAGTTTCAATTGCATCAAAAATAATTTCTTTATCAACACCTTTCTCATTTGACACCGCATCAACTACATTTAATATTTCTTTACTCATTTTAATCTCTCCAGATCATATCTTTAATCTTGCACTATCTATAGAATCATATTTAATTTTGTAATTCTCGTTATTTTCATTTATAAGTACATACTCAGCATTTACGCTCTTTATTACCCCATTAATATTTTTTCTGTTATTAACTAGCCATTTTAATTTAACTTTTACTTTCTCATTTAAATATCTTTTAAAATGATCTTGTGTAATTAAAATTCTATCAAATCCCGGAGAAGATACTTCTAAAACGTAATCTACGTTACAAACCTCTTCAGAATCCAATAGATGGGTAACTTGATTACTCACTTTTTCACAATCATCAATATTTATACCGCTAACACTATCTATGTATAAAGTAAATTTTAAATGATTATTTTGCTGCCCAATAATTAATCCCCAAAATTCATATCCCATTGATAAAATAACTGGTTTTATCAAGTTTGTTATCTCGTTTCTCAAATAAAATTACCCTCTACTTTAACTCTATAACTTTGATCCCAGACGAAAAAAACCCCATAAAGGGGCTTAAAAAAAACCCTTATCAAGGGTTTACATCTAGAATATATATATGTATTAGTATATTTTGGTTGACGAAAAACTTCAAGATATTTAAAAACTTTATAATATTCAGTAATTTCCAATAAATACCTATTAATTAAGTTTACTTCTTACTTCATAAGCAATATTTTTAGACTAATGCTTTTGATCTCTAAGATTTCTTTTTCTTTCGTTAGGATCTAGATATTTCTTCCTTAGTCTTAAGCTGGCAGGTGTCACTTCTAATAACTCATCTTCATTAATATATGACATCATTTGTTCAAGAGACATAATTCTTGGTGGCACAAGTGTTACAGCTTTATCAGAACCTGAAGCCCTAACATTTGTTAACTGTTTTCCTTTTAAAACATTTATTCCCAAATCATTTTCTTTGCTATGTTCGCCAACTATCATACCAACATAAACTTTTGTTTGAGGCTCAATAAACATAATCCCGCTAGATTGTAGATTAAAAATCGCATATGCTACAGCAGATCCTGTTTCAGTTGAGATCAGTGCTCCATTCCTTCTAGATGACATTTCCCCTTTAAAATTTCCATATGAATGAAATACTCTATTTATAACTCCAGTACCACGTGTATCTGTTAAAAATTTACTTTGATATCCTATTAAACCTCTTGAAGGGGCACGGAATAATAAACGTACTTTATCCCCCTCTGCAGATTTCATATCAATCATTTCCGCTTTTCTCTGATTCATGCCGTCTATTACAGCACTTGAAAATTCTTTATCAACATCTATTGTTACCTCTTCAATTGGCTCAAGTTTTTTTCCGTTTTTATCAATTTTAAAAAGAACATTCGGCCTAGAGACCGTTAACTCAAAACCCTCTCTTCTCATTTGTTCTACCAATACCCCTAACTGAAGCTCTCCTCTACCACCAATTTCAAATGCATCCTTATTTTCATTTTCAGAAAATGTTATTGCAACATTAGTTTCTGCTTCTGCAAGTAGTCTTTCTCTAATTACAGTTGATGTAACTTTTTTTCCCTCTAAACCCGCTAATGGAGAATCGTTAACTAAAATTGTTACAGACATAGTTGGGGGATCAATAGGTGTACTTTTAATTGGCACGGAAACAGATGATTCGCAAATCGTATCAGCCACAGATGTTTTTGTTAAACCAGCTATACATATTATGTCCCCTGCGGTTACCTGATTAACAGGCTCTCTTTCAGCCCCATTAAATCTAAGAAGTTTTGTCAGCCTTCCACTTTCAACTATTTCTCCATTTAGATTTATTGCCTTTACCGAATCATTTACTTTTGCTGAACCTTGTTCAACTTTACCAATTAAACATCTACCTAAATAAGGATCAGAATCCAAAAGAGTTGCTAGCATCGCAAAAGGTTTTTCGATTTCAACACTTGGTGGTGGCACATGTTCAATTATTAAATCAAGTAAAGCATGTAAATTTTTTCTATCATGATTTAATTCATTTATACACCACCCATCTCTTCCTGATGCATACATTATTGGAAAATCTAATTGTTCATCATTTGCTTCTAAAGAAACAAAGAGATCAAATACTTCATCAATAACTTCATTTGGACGCCCATCTGGTCGATCAACTTTATTAACTATTACTATTGGCTTTAAACCTTGTGCAAGAGCTTTACCAAGAACAAATTTTGTTTGCGGCATTGGTCCTTCTGCTGCATCTGTCAAAAGTATAACCCCGTCCGCCATTCCTAAAACTCTTTCAACTTCTCCTCCGAAATCGGCATGACCGGGTGTATCAATAATGTTAATTCTAAAATTTTTCCAATGAACAGATGTTGGTTTTGCAAGAATAGTGATACCTCTCTCTTTCTCTAAATCACCAGAGTCCATTAATCTTTCTTCTACTTGCTGATTATCCCTAAAAGTACCACTTTGTTTTAAAATAGAATCTATTAAAGTAGTTTTCCCATGGTCAACATGGGCGATAATTGCGATATTTCTCATATCTATGGACATAAGCACCTTTTATAAATACAGAGGATATAAAATTGGTAGCGGAGGTAGGATTCGAACCTACGACCTTCGGGTTATGAGCCCGACGAGCTGCCAGACTGCTCCACCCCGCACCGTATGTAAGGAGTGTACTTAAGAATTATAATTTATCAAGTAAGTATCGAGAAAATATATTGTAAAATTAAATCAGGGAATAAAAAAATAAGCACTATAAGAGCAGGAATGACTGATAACATGAATTTAAACAAGCTACCCTTAGTATTTATTATAGAGTTCATGCCCTGCTCAAAGAACATAAACCATATTACACGCAAATAATAATATAACCCTACTACAGTCATCAAAATTACAATTATTGCTGTAAAAACTAATTCTTTTTCAATTAGCATATCCAAGACAAGATATTTTGCATAAAAACCAACTGTTAAAGGTATTCCAGCCGTAGAAAGCAATGTAACCATAAACAATAAAGATATATAACCAGATCTAGAAGACATGCCTTTGAGATCTTTAATGTACACTAAATCAAATTTATTAGATGAAATATATGTAATAAGAGATATTGCTGAAACAGTTGCTATTGAATATGAGACCACATAAAAAGCTGCCACTGAAAAATTATATTCAGTTGCTGCTAATAAAGCTAAAAAAATAAAGCCAGAATTAGCAACTCCAGAGTAAGCTAACATTCTCATGATTTTTTTTTGAGCCAAGGCAAATATATTTCCAATAAATACTGAAAAAACTCCTAATATGAGAATTAATTTATAAAAATTTTCATTATTTATAATAGAGCTTTCATTAAGAAACCTAAATGCAAAAACAAAAAATGCAACCTTTGGTATAGATGCTATAAAGTTTGCTACTGGAAGCGGAGCACCTTCGTAAACATCAGGAAGCCACATATGAAAAGGAGCTACAGCAAATTTAAATGCAACACCAATAAATATTAAAATATACGAAAATAAATAAAGATTTGTAATTTCATTTATATTTGAATACAACACAATATCATAAATTAAAAGTGAGCCAGCTATTCCATACAAGTACGAAAATCCAAACAAAATAATTGCTGATGCAATAATGCTGAGAACGAAATACTTAATAGCAGCTTCTGTAGAAATCAAGCTAACTCTATTTAAAGCTATCAAAGAGTACAAGCTTAGTGAAGATAGCTCTATGCCAAGAAATAAAGCAATTAAATTATTAGACGAAATTATAATAAAGCATCCAATTAATGCAAAAACAAGCAATGAATAATATTCTCCAGAATTTAAATTCCTTGTTTCTATATATTCTTTTGAAATACTTAATTGAATTAAAAATAAGAAATAGCATACATATTTAAAGAATTCTGTGACACTATTTTTTACAAGAGATGAGTTAAATAAATAAATTTGTTCATTAGGATAGTAAATAAAAGAAAAAAATAATGCTAAGAAAACAGAAAAAAATGTTATTAAAAATAGATATTTTTTTAAAAGCTTAAAAGTACCTGATAATAATATAATCATAGCCATTATTGACAATGATATTTCAGGCGCATAATTAATCATGCTATAAATTGTATTTTGTATAATCATAGTTTAATTATTATATTTGAGGAGATATTTTGTAATGACATATTCATAAATGACATAATATAGTCAGGATAAACTCCAAGAATTATTATTATTAGTGCAAGTATGTATAGAATAAATTTTTCAGTAATGTTTGCATCTATATTATTACAATTATCTACTTTAATTTTTATTTCACCATATATTACTCTTTTTACAAGCCATAATGAATATATTGCGGAAATAATTAGTGTACTTGAAGCAATAAAAGCATATGCAAAATTTACCTTGAATGACGAAACTATTATTAATAATTCTCCAACAAAACTAGATGTGCCTGGTAAACCACAATTTGCTAAAGCAAAAAATAAAAAGAACCAACTATATACAGGCATCTGATTTAATAATCCACTTAAATCTGATATTTGCTTTGTTTTATATCTATCATAAATAGATCCAACACATATAAAAAGTGCGGCAGAAATAAAACCATGCGAAATAATTTGATACATACTACCTGAGAGACTAATAATTATATCTCCATTATTTAAGGAATTATTAAATAAATTGAAAATTATAAAAAATCCAAGAGTTACAAATCCCATATGCGATATTGAGGAGTATGCTATTAATTTTTTCATATCATTTTGTGATATCGCAACTATTCCAACGTAAGCAATAGCAATGAGTGACAGTATTATAAAGTATACATTAAATGACATGGCTCCAATAGGAACAACTGGTAAAACATATCTAATAAAACCATATGCTCCAACTTTTAGAAGTATAGCAGCCAAAACTACCGATCCTGATGTAGGGGCTTGAACGTGGGCATCTGGAAGCCAAGTATGAAATGGAAACATTGGTATTTTTATTGCAAATGCAATAGCCATAGCTATAAAAAGCCACTCTTGTTCTTTTATAGAAAAATTAGAATCATATAAAGATAAAACACTAAAAGAAGATATTTGCGAATTTATATATATAAGAGCAATTAATAATAAAACAGACCCAAAAAAAGTATATATAAAGAATTTGATAGAAGCATATACTCTATCAACACCTCCCCAAATTCCGATTATAAGAAACATTGGTATCAACAAGGCTTCAAAAAATATATAAAATAAAATTGCATCTAAGGAAGAAAAAACACCTATGGTCAAGCCATTAGCAATCAAGAAGCTTGCGTAGTACTGATTACTTTTTTTAATGTTTAAAGTAGAATTATAAATAGATACTATAAAAAAAATTATAGTATTAAGTACGATTAATAAAGCAGAAATACCATCAATACCTAAAAAATATTCAATATTTAAAGAAGTAATCCATTCTTTTTTTTCTATAAACTGAAAACTACTATCTTTTTGATCAAAATTAATTAACAAAAGGATAGAAAGAATAAGAATAAGAAAATTTATAAAAATATTGTATGCATTTAAATAATTCTCTTTTTTATTATAAAATAAAATTGCAAGTCCAGAAAAAATAGGTACCCATATTAGTAAAGACAAAATATTGTTAATCATAGAATCCTCGCTAATATTATTCCAAAAATTACTACAATAGAAAATACAATTAAAAATGCATAATGATATAAGTATCCTGAACTTGCATTTTTAAATATTTGCGAGACTTTATTTATTGTTTTTGGCAGACCATTTACAATTGATCTGTCTAATAAACTTATATCAATTTTCTCTAAGAATATAATAGATATTTTTTTTGTAAAATTTGATAAATAAATAAAAAGTTCATCAAATTTATATTTAGCTTCGATTATTTTTTTAATATTTTTAAACACTGGATTTTTTAAAAATAAAAATTTTTTCTTATCGATATAAATAATTTTTGCAAAATAAAAACCAGCTAGTAATGCTATTGATGCTGGTGAGAAAACACCGTGATTAATAAAACTTAATAAACC
>Ga0181568_10005115_pt1 | contig 11581 bp, 21 predicted proteins | sample 101ome_20_FD_133758 | JGI IMG/M metagenome (GOLD analysis project Ga0181568, IMG submission 133758) | Coastal salt marsh microbial communities from the Groves Creek Marsh, Skidaway Island, Georgia - 101404AT metaG (megahit assembly) | ecosystem: Environmental > Aquatic > Marine > Intertidal...
AAATGGGCAAGCAATACCTGCAGGCATGGCACTAGCAGTAAACCGTGATACTAGATCTTGGACTTTGGTTTCACACTTTCCTGATGGCATAGGATGTGTAATTGCTAGTGGTGGAAAATTAACCCCTGTCTATACCGGCAAAAAGATCTCTATAAAACATACCAAATAGTTTATATAGGTTAAATAAGAGTATGCGCCTATGGTGCATACTCACCTATAGGAGAAACTTCATGCATAGTAAACCCGACTATTTGAGTAATGATGCTATTTGGGATCCAGTATTACAACTTTGGATCGAACCCCCTAAAAAAACAGTCAGAGAAAATTACGACACAGAAACTGTTGGTTCTGATGCTAGTACTGTATGGCCTTGGAAACAACAAATATCATGGCCAGGTCCTGGCGTTTAATAACCTTAAATAAAACGCCTGTTAATGATAAATAACTGTATATAATAAAGACAGGTGTTTTAACATGGCTAGACCTAAACCAAAAATATTACTGGATTACACAAATCCAACATCATATAAAAGTGAGCAAGTTCTAGACGCAGAAGCAATCTACGCAGTGTTCTATAAAGACAAACCTATCAATCTTAGAAGCCTACACAGTCTCATCGACTATCCAGGACCAAAGTATAAGAAAGTAAGTTTTTCAAATCCGGGACATGCATTTAATCTAGCAGACAGACTCAATAAACTTTTCCAGTGCAGTGACTTTGACGTAATCAAACTCACCAGCGGGGAGAAGTTAGTAGATGGCGACTAAGTTTGACTATACTCGTTTGCTAGACGAAATACATAGCCTCGAAGAATTTGAAACTTCTCCTCTAACTTTTAGAGACGTATTTGCCAACTACAGAAACGGTCAAGGCCTTAGACTAACACATTTTGGATACACCTGTTTAAAAAAATTAGACTACGACAATTGGACAGTTTCTATCACTAGCGGTATTCTCAAACCGTGGCAAAAAATGACACTAGACACAGAAATGGAATGGCCCTATTATATAACAAAAAAGGATACCACCATTACATTATTCAGTGAACTAGATTACCTAGACCTTAAAATGTTTGACGGTGATATGAAACTTTGGTGTACCGCAAGAAGGATATAAATATTATTATGGCATACAGAACATTGAACTATCTTGAACTTTATGAACCACATACAGAGTATCCTGCATGTGACATAGACTTTTGTCAATTGCCTAGTAAATATGATGTTGATGTAGAATTACTTCGCACTGAAATAAAAGAGAAGTTAAAACATCATGATATGAGAGAATATCCAATTCCTAGCACAGTGCCAATGTCAAAAGGCGGAAAGCAACTAACCTTTCCTGGATATAGCGGTATTTGTTTTAAAGCAAAGCCAGGAGTAGAAGAACCTCTTTATGAAGGATTGGGCAGTAACAGTCTTAAAGCATTGCGTAGACGTGAAGATTGCATTGACACTGAATACACAGAAAAAACTGAAATATGGTTTCCGTACCTAGATGAAATTGTAAACAAGTTTAATGGACAGGTCACACAAATAAGATTGATCAAACTAGAAGCAGGATATAATCTAGGTGAAAAGCAACATTTAGACTATCCTTGGTACAAAGGCATTCGTATGCATATTCCACTAACACCTGATATAGAATACATATGGAATGTACTAGGAGTTATCTATACAGTCCACGGGCATCAGCCTCACATGTACTACTTAGACACTGGCAAACCACATGACGCTAGAAACAAACAGGGCAAAAAAGACCGCTACTTGCTCAATATCAATATGGTTCCTGCTAGAACAGATATCCCCATTCAAGACCAAATAAAACAGCAAATTTTGTAAAAAAGTACTAAAAAACCATGAAATCATGGTTGACAAACCCGTATTCTGAGTATACACTGTATACATAACAGTTAGGAAAGAGGTACAAATTATGCAGATTGCAGTGATACATACAGCGTTCGAAGATCAACCAAACACAGTTGCGTTTGTTGATGTTGGTGAACGTACTGGTACAGATGCACTTGAATACGCATATCGTTGGACAAACAACGTTGAAGGTTCGTGGAGCATCAAAGAAAAGACGCTCAAACTTAACGATGGTTCAACTATCGAAAACGGCGACTACAACGAAGCAGTTACAGTAATGGCTCCGTTGCATGTTGACAAAGACGGTAAGGAATGGGGTCACCGTTCAACGTCAGTTGGTGATCAGATGCTAATGGGTACTACCAAGTATACTGTGGCATCATTTGGCTTTAAAGAAATGGAAGCGGCATAATGAGAGAACAAGACCTTAACATAGTAGGCAAAGCACTAGACTTTGCCAGTCAAGCACATGGCGATCAAAAGCGAAAGTATACTGGCGAAGCCTATACTGTGCATCTTGTTGAGGTCATGAACATTGTTCGTTCTGTTGTACGAGACGACGAAATGTTAGCGGCCGCACTGTTGCACGATACTGTTGAAGATACTGCAACAACGGTTGCTGATATTCAAAAAAGTTTTGGCTCAAGGGTGGCCAAATTAGTTGATGAACTTACAGATGTCAGTAAACCCGAAGATGGTAATAGAGCCACTAGGAAAGGTATAGACCGTGCTAAATTAGCAGGTGTTAGTGCAGATGCACAAACGATTAAACTTGCTGATCTTATTAGTAATGCGAAGGATATAGCGGTTAACGACCCCAGTTTTGCAAAGGTTTATATGGACGAAAAGCGTCAACTGTTAGCAGTATTAACCAAGGGCAATGCCCAATTAATGAAACAGGCACAAGATATAGTAGCAAATTATTATGAAAAAACCAAGAAATAATGGTTGACATATATGCACATGATGCTATTATATTAATATAAACGTTGTAAAAAGGAGTTAGGCACTATGACAGCAATGTTAGATCAAGGACGTACAGTTCGACTTAGCGAAGCAAAAAAACTTGCACTTCGTTGTATGAAGAAGAAACGTCCGTTTTTCCTCTGGGGTCCTCCCGGAATTGGTAAGTCAGATCTGATGCAACAGATTACTGACAGTTTTGAAGATTCACTTTTGATTGATGTTCGACTTCCGTTGTGGGATCCAACTGATGTTAAAGGTATGCCGTATTATGCGGCAAATGACAATACAATGAAGTGGGCACCGCCTGCAGAACTTCCAGATGCAGAACTTGCTAAGAAGTATAAAACTATTGTATTGTTCTTAGACGAATTGAATGCGGCACCACAGGCTGTACAGGCCGCGGCATATCAGTTGATTCTTAACCGTCGAGTTGGTACTTATGTACTACCAGACAATGTTGTAATTGCGGCGGCTGGTAACCGAGAGTCAGACAAAGGCGTTACTTACCGTATGCCGAAGCCACTGGCTAACCGTTTTGTTCACTTTGAAGTCCGTGTTGACTTTGAAGATTGGTTCAACTGGGCAGTTGACAATGATGTACATGCAGATGTTGTTGGTTACTTGACTGCAAACAAACAGGATCTTTACGATTTTGATCCTAGTGCAGACAGCCGTTCGTTTGCTACTCCTCGTTCATGGGCATTCGTTAGTGAACTGCTCGAAGATGAGGACGATGAAGATTTTGCGGCGGATCTTACTACAGATCTTGTTGCTGGTGCAGTTGGTGAAGGACTTGCTATTAAGTTTATGGCACACCGTAAGGTTGCTGGGCAAATGCCTAATCCAACAGACGTGCTGAATGGTAAGGTCAAAGAACTTAAGACCAAAGAGATTTCAGCAATGTACTCACTGACTACTAGCCTGTGCTATGAGTTGAAAGAGAGTTTTGAACAAGCATCTAAGGATGGCAAGATGGACGAATGGCACAAACGAGCCGATCGTTTCTTCAAGTTCATCATGGATAACTTTGAAACAGAAATGGTTGTACTTGGTAGCCGAACTGCTATTAAGAACTACAATCTTCCATTCAACCACAAGAAGATGGAAAGTTTCAAAGTGTTCTATGAACGGTTTGGTAAACTGATTTCGAAAGCCTAACTCATTCAGTTTACCGGGGGGCATTGGTAATCCATGTAAGTCCTCCTTTCTTTTTTAGGCAAGAGTTAATATGGGAAAGTATAGACGCAACAAAGAGATGATGCAGAGAATGTACGGTGCTGAAGCACTACAAGAAGCATTCAATGGTATCATGCCCCAGCCTATACAGATCCATAACTACATAGATGAATGGTTACCCAATAAAGCAGGTACACTAGAAATAGAAAATTTTAAAGAGTTTAAACGTTGGTGCAAAGACAACGACATCAGCAGACTGTTTTGGAAAGAAATAACTGCCAATGAAGATCGTTTTAAAGGTCATAACATTGCGTTTAAAAATCTAGATGATCTAACATTTGCAACACTAAGGTGGAAGTGATGAAAAATAGACTAGACAAATATGTAAATACTGCAACACCAGAAGCATTTGATGATCCTAATGCATTTCAGGTAAGGCTTGCATTTGGTAATCATCATGAACTAAGCATTGTCAAACACAAAAGATCTTATGGTAACAAGTCCGGTCTTTATGAAATTGGGGTGTTTGTAAACGGTGAATTTGCTAATATGCCAGGTGTTACAGAAGACCACGGCACTGTCAAAGGTTTCCTATCAAAGGACGAAGTTGACGGAATTATTGTCAAAATGTTCACTATTACGGGCAAAGATCCGGTGCAAATTACTGGTTGACAGTATGACGTCTTGAGCATATAATATATGTATAGTTAAGAGTTAGGTGAAAAATGAACAAACCAGTAGCAAAAGAAGATCTTAAAAATACATACACTCGTCCAGAGAACTATGTATTTGATCCAGAGCAACGAGAACGTATTACAATTGCCCGTGTGCAATTGCTTATGAATCATGCGTTCTTTGGTAACTTGGCGACACGTCTTAAGATTGTTGAAGCATCTGATTGGTGTCCAACAGCCGCAACAGACGGTCGTCACTTTTATTACAATCAGTATTTTGTCAAAGCACTAGATGATAACGAACTGATGTTTCTTGTAGCACACGAAGTTCTACACTGTGTATATGATCACATGGCAATTGACGTTCGTCAAGATCGTGATCCACAGTTGTTTAACATTGCGGCAGACTACAACATCAACATGACCATCGAAGACAACAAAATTGGTCGTGTTATTACTACAGTTCCTATCTTGCTTGATCGTAAGTATATGGGCAAAACCAGTTTTGAAATTTATGACGAACTGTATGCCAATGCAGAAAAGATTAACATCAACGATCTACTTGATAAACTGCTAGACGAACACCTTGACGAAGAAGACGATGGTGCTGACGGTCAAGGAGATGGTGACGAATCAGATAACGGTAAACCATCAAGCCGTGTTAAACTTAGCAAAGAAGAAAAGAAAGCAATCAAAGACGAAGTAAAGAATGCAGTACTTCAGTCAGCACAGGCGGCAGGTGCTGGTAATGTTCCTGCAGACATTCAACGAATGATCAAAGAACTTACTGAGCCTAAAATGGATTGGCGTAGCCTGCTTCGTGTACAGTTTGAAAGTTCAATGAAAAACGATTTTACGTTTACTCGACCTAGTCGTAAAGCATGGCACACTGGCGTTGTGCTTCCGGGTATGAACAATGGTGAACGTTTTGTTGGTGCTTTAGCATTTGATATGAGTGGTAGTATCAGCGATGTGCAAGGTAAAGAAATGCTCAGCGAAGTCAAGGGCATTATGGAACAATATCAAGACTATGAAATCCACATTTGGTCTTTTGACACCAACGTATATGGGTACGAAGTATTCACTAGCGATGACGGTAAAGACATTGCAGAGTATCAATTGCGTGGAGGTGGTGGTACAGACTTTGTGTGTAACTGGAATCACATGAAGGAAAATGATATTGTACCTAACCAGTTTGTAATGTTTACAGACGGTTATCCATGGAATTCATGGGGTGATCCAGACTACTGTGACACACTTTTTGTGATACACGGCATGGGAGATCACCATTTTAAGGCGCCTTTTGGCGTCACTGCTCACTACGATGATAAATAGTTATATGCGTAGTTAATTGCATAACAAGGAGAAAAACATGTCTGAACAAACTCAAGACAATGCAAATCTTACTATTAATGATCTCAAAACTATCATTAATGTTGTAGACCTCGCTACACAACGAGGAGCCTTTAGGGCAAACGAACTCAAAACTGTTGGTACAGTTTATGAGAAAGTACAAGCGTTCTTGGCGCAAGTAGAAGGTCAAATGAAGGCACAAGCAGAAGCCGCAAAGCCTGCTGATCCTGCACAAGAGGCCTCTGCACCAGAACAAGGAGAGAAAGATGAGTAGATTCATTAAACACGTTGGTGTAACAACCAACACAGGAAGTCGTGTGGTAGTTGTATTCCGTACAATTCCAGACGATGATAATACTGCACTAGTAGTGATGAGCGACAGTCTTAAAGACCGTTATCATCAAGACTTTATGTCAACTGTAGAAGGTGTAACTGCACAACAGGAAACTGAACTGTTTAAAACACTAAAGACTCAGTACTTCAGTGACGGACAGCCAATGTTGGATACACTGCATAGCAAAGGACTACTACAGAAGGTAGCAGTAACTAACGTTAAGATGACTCCGGAAGTCAACAAGCATATCTTACTAAGCGACCTTAACAATGTATTGGGTCCTGTAAACTATGCCGACGGCGGTGGTAAACGTAACCGTGCAGGTGTTGATGCTAATACTGCACAAGCAGAATCAATGACTGTACAGCCAGGCGATCCTGCTCCAGCACCAACTGTTCAAACACAGACAGATGGTATACTAACTGACGAGCAACTAGCCGCAAGTCGTCTTAATCAGGCCAAACAACTAGAAGAAGAAGCCACTAGACTTCGCGAAGAGGCTTATGAACTAGACGAAAGTCTAAAGCCAAAACGTGGACGTCCTAAGAAGGCTACAGTTGAAGCCTAATGTCGTTTGAAAAAATCATAGAAGAAATTCGCGACGAAAGAGCCAAGCAATTTAGTCTACCAGGCAGTGAGTGGGATTTAAAAAATACACCCAATGACTGGATAGCCATTGCAGGGCATTACCTCACGGATAGTGCTAAACGTAAAGGACAAGATCCTGATATGACCGAATGGCACACTAATATGGTTAAGGCCGCGGCTGTTATTATTGCCGCACTGGAACATCAATCACATATGGAAGAAAATCAACAATTAAAGTAAAGGTTGCACGAAGTGACTATTTCATTTACAGTTATAAAGAGGCCAGTAACTGCTATGCCTATCAGAAGAAAAGATAGGACATTTGACGCTATTTTAGATGAGATAGACTTTGACAATGTCCCTATAGGTTATATAAAACAAATTAATCTTATACTAGATGGAAACAGTATAGTAAAGATTGACCAAAATGCACTTAGAAGTGTGCAAAGTATGGACGATTTAATGGCCAGTGTCACACTTCAACCTTACGTTGAAAGAATACAAGACGTTGAAATATTGATTGACAACGACAAACTCAAAGAAGACGTTATGGGCGTTATTAAGCCATTGCTAGGCAAATGGTTTAAAGATGATTAAGGCTATAATGGCATGCGACCGCAACGGCGGTATTGGTAACAATGGTACACTACCTTGGCCACACTTTAGTGAAGATTTTGCACATTTCAAAAGAGAAACTATAGGCTATTGTGTAGTTATGGGATCTACCACTTGGAAAGATCCTGATATGCCTAAACCAATGCCACGCAGAATCAACGTAGTGGTCAGTCGCAATCCTACCGAAGACATGTATGCAAAAGCACATCATGTTATTCGAGGACAAGACATTGCCGAACAGATAGTACGTTTACACGATGAACTTAATTCTGGTGCTGGTGTAGATGTTTTTATTATCGGAGGGCGTGGACTTGTTGAACAGTGTTGGAATATCATTGAAGAATGGTGGCTGACACTAATACCAGGAACCTATGAATGTGATACACATTTAGATTTAGATCGTATTCATAGTGAATGGAAATTAATAGATAGTTGGAATGATGATGCTGAACAAGGATTAGAGTTTCAACGATTTACGAGGAAAGAACAATGAAACAATATCTTGACGCACTTGCAAAAGTAATGATGGAAGGTGAAGATGTTGAAACTAGAAATGGTAAAGTTCGTAAACTGTTTGGTACGCAAATGCGTTACGACCTTACTAAAACATTTCCTGCCGTTACTACTAAGCGCCTTGCATGGAAAGCAGTAGTAGCAGAACTATTATGGTTTTTGGAAGGTTCTAGCGATGACATGCGCCTACGAGAAATACAATTTGGTGCAGACAATCCAGACCTTGCCGATAAACGCACTATCTGGACAGACAATTTAGAAGCATATGAATACAAAGAAGATGTATACGACCTAGGACGCATTTATGGTAAACAATGGCGTAAGTGGCGTTCAACCCCTAGAAAGAATCCAGTAGTAGAAACAGATCAAGTGGCTCTATTAATTGAGGGCCTAAAAAACGATCCGCATGGACGTAGGCATATTATTAATTCCTGGAATGCCGGGGAAATCGCTGAAGGCGATAGAATGGCACTTCCACCATGTCATGTACTTGCTCAGTTTTTTGTCGCTAGAGGCAAATTATGTTGTCAACTGTATCAACGATCATGTGACATGTTCTTGGGAGTGCCATTCAATATCGCAAGTTATAGTTTGCTTACACACATTATTGCTCGCGAAGTTGACATGGAACCAGGAGAATTTGTACACACTCTAGGCGACTATCATGTATATCACGATCACTTTGATGCAGTACATACACAATTGAGTCGTAAACCTAACAAACTACCAACACTAAAATTCGATACTAAACCATTCGATAAATATACGGTAGAAGACTTTACACTAGTGGACTACGAACCACACGAAGCAATTAAGGCACCGATGAACGTATAATGAAGATCACCAACTTAAGAAAAAACTGGGTCAGCATAGTTGAAGATGTTGATTGTGGCAACCTAGACTTAGATCAAAGACGTGAAGTTTTTGAACTGTTTGCCAATCGCAAACTTGTGATTTTTAGAGATCAACATCTTGATAATGCACAATTGAAACAGTTTTGTTCAATTTTTGGTTGGGTATGGGATAGATCAAAAGAACGTTATAGCGGTCTTGAGCAGAGTGTTAACACAGGACAACAGGATAGTTTTGTTGAAGTAGTCAGTGAAAGTGGCTTGTTAAGCGATGGTGTTATTCCTTGGCACGTTGACCTTACTCACTTTCCTAGTCAACTTATTCCTAATAGAATTTTATATGCAGTAGAATTAGAAGGTTCTCCTGCAGGTACTAAGTTCATTGATACAATTGACGGACTCAATCATGTTGAACGTTCAAAACGTATGTACCTCTCAAATGCAACTGCACTTTGCAAAGCACCTTATAAGACTCCGTGGGAAGCCTATGTAAGACGTCCTGCGTTGCAGTGGCATCCTATTCATAAAGATTGGGCATTGATCGCAGATGAACTGTTTACTGTTACTCTAGAACATTTTAATACGTTTGATGAACAGTATCCAGGCAGAACCTACAAAGGTTGGATCAAAGAAGTGATCAATGAAATGCAAACACCAGAAACCAGTTACACACATAACTGGCAGTTAAATGACCTTATGGTATATGATAACTGGAGTACAATGCATTATAGAGATGCATTCCAAGGTAAAAGAAAATTAAAAAGAGTAACCTGGGACCAAATTTGGAACCAATACGGAATGGTAGAATAATATGTACAAATATATAATGAAGCAACACACAAAAGAACCGCAATCTAGTGAAACCTATCTAGAATATATGATAGAAGAACTAGGCCCTGAACGCCTAGCAGAGTTTAGTCAAATTCAAGAACACTATGTTACTGCACAGACATTGGTATTTTTGATTCGTGAGTTTGCTCAAGACAGTGTAACTATTACTAGAGTGTTTACAGAAGAAGATCAAGCACGAGCATTTGAACGTCAGATGGTACAACTGCTTGAAGCCGCTGGTACACCTTTTAATACAGAACACACTGTTGACGCAATCGACTATGATGAATTTGCTGAACTAGAGAGCCGCGAAGGTGTTAAGCAGTACTTTTGGTATAATGAATGACACAAGATTTCCTCCGCTATCAGGAAGTAGTTCACAAGGGTGTGACGTATACTCCTGCAGGGCGTAATCCATTTAAAGTTATCATTGCAGATCTTACGCACAAATGCAATATGACCTGTGCCAACTGTTATATCCCAAACAGAGATATACCAGACATGGACGCAGAACGATTCATGCAATGTATTAAATCATTTCCTGAACGTACAGAAATTAGACTCATGGGTGCAGAAGCAACCATGCGTAAAGACCTACCAGAAATCATTCATCGTATTAAAACAGAAACACGACACAGAGCAATTCTGCTAACAAATGGTTTACGACTAGCACACAAAAACTATGTTAAAGAACTTAAAGATGCAGGACTACAGTATGTGTATGTTTCAATGAATGGTGCTGACAATGATGATTGGTATGAAGCAATTGATGAAATGCGTTGTGCAAAAAAGAAAATTGCCGCAATGGAAAATCTATTAGAATACAAGTTTACAGTAGACACAGGAACTATTATACAAAATCCTATTAACCTAGACGCACCTGCTAGACTATATAATCTACTACAAAGCATAGGCTATACTAGAGGTGTAATGCGTTTTAAAAACGTAGGACAACTTGGACGTTATTCAATCGAACAAGAAGAAAATTTACCCATGCGTGAACTGCACGATCGGGTATGCTCGCAATTAGGTGTTGATCCAGATTGGGCCTGGACACAAGACCTAGTAGATGGTTCACATGAAAAGAATTCTAGATTCTTTAGCGTAGATGGTTCAGCACACAGAGGCAGAGGCTTTTGGGCAAAAATTACGAACTGGAACGTAGAGAATTCAAATCCAGATCCCAACTCAATTAGACGTGGACGTATCACAGAAAACTTTATGGTAGCACCGTTCTTTGAACACGTTGCTATAAATGAAGGTGGTTACTGATTAACTACAATGGACTTGCTAACGTTCAGTTTAGGCCTGTCGTTGCATCTAGGGTTTACCGAAAACTATAACAATATTCACCCTCACGTTCGCTATCAGAACGAACACATCGTAAGTGGAGTTTATTATAACTCTGAAAGTAGTATCAGCGCATACCTAGGCAAAGAATTTAAATTCAAGGACCTAGGTCTAGAACTTGGTGTTGTGTCAGGATATAGCATGTCACCTGTAGTTCCTATGATACGAGCAACCTATAAGAACTTTTATATAATACCAGCAGTAGAAGGCCATGACTTTGACCCGGGTATTGTTATAGGTTACGAATTTAAATTTTAAGGTGGAACAAATGAAAGTTATTTGGTATATACTGCTTACTGTATGCAATCAACAAGAATGTCTAGAACAAGACGTACAATGGTTTGATGATAAAAATAAATGTGAGATAGCACGAAAGCAGTACGAAGAAATTCCTGCAGATGGTAATTGGGATAGTGTTGTTTACGAATGTAAACTCAAGAACGCTGTCGAAACTTAATCAA
>Ga0181568_10005117_pt1 | contig 11580 bp, 15 predicted proteins | sample 101ome_20_FD_133758 | JGI IMG/M metagenome (GOLD analysis project Ga0181568, IMG submission 133758) | Coastal salt marsh microbial communities from the Groves Creek Marsh, Skidaway Island, Georgia - 101404AT metaG (megahit assembly) | ecosystem: Environmental > Aquatic > Marine > Intertidal...
CCGCGCCGGAAAGCAATATGAGCCAGGGTGGCCGCGCCCAAATCATTCACATTCGCCGAGGGCGGCCCCCGCCGAGTCGATGGTGAATTCGTGACAAAAACACCAAATCTCGGCAATTGTGGACGGTAAACCACAAGATATTTGCGTCGCAACCAGATTTTGGGGCAGTCGTCTCGTCGCTGTCCATATACTGTGGGGTTTGCTGTGGCGGCGGCCCGTGGGGGATGACGCGCGAACGTGACATCATGGCTCTGGCCAAATTCGGAGGCGGGTGCCATAGTCCCGCGGAACTCGGGCGCACAAAGGGATTCGCACGCGCAATGGCCACGTTGGGAACGCTGCTTCGGACCATGATCTCGGGCGAGCTTGTCGGCACCGACAAGTACGGGAACCGCTACTATCGCGGCCGGACGCGCAATCGCTACAACCGCGAACGTCGCTGGGTGGTCTACAAGGGCCGGCCCGAGGCGAGCAAGGTGCCGCCCGAATGGCACAGCTGGTTGCATCACATGACGGAATCGCCGCTTGATGAGGACCAGCGCCATGATTGGCAGAAGGAACATGTGCCGAACCTGACCGGCACCCGCGCGGCCTACCATCCGCCGGGCAGCGTGTTGCGGGACGGCGAGCGTCGGCGCGGAACCGGCGACTACGAGCCCTGGACGCCGCAGTAACCTTCCGGCGGACACGTTTGTTTTCTTGATCGGGGCATCTCGGTGAGCGCGTCAGGATGAACAAGTCGTCGCAGCGTGAAATTCGAAGCGTTCTGACCGGCCTCGCGGTGACCGTGGTCGTTGTCGCCGTTCTGTTGACGGTGTTCGGACCTGCGCGGGTCTCCGGCGGTCCGACGTCGGATATCAGCGCGGTCTTCGGGCGCACGGACGGTCTGCGCGTGGGCAGCCCGGTGCATGCCGCGGGCGTGCAGGTGGGAGAAGTCGCGGCGCTCGAACTGGTCGATGGTTTCCGGGTGCTGGCGACGCTACGGGTCGATTCGGGCGTCCACCTCGACACGGACGCCTCTGCGGCGATCGTTACGGACGGGATTTTCGGCGGCAAGCTGGTCCGCCTCGACATTGGCGGCGGCGAAGACATGATCGCCGACGGCGGTCGGATCGGATTCACCGAGGACGCAGTCGTTCTGGACGATCTGCTCGGACTGATCATTTCCCAGGCGAAGGCGGCGCGCGAGGAGGAGGCGAAACAATGAGACGCGGTGCGGTTGAGACCATTCTCGGGGCCGTGGTGCTGCTGATCGCGGTGGGCTTCGTCATATTCGGTGCGCGATCCATCGACCTACAGGGCGACGACGGCTACGAGCTGACGGCACGTTTCCTGAAGGCCGGGGGGCTCGACCGGGGCAGCGATGTTCGTATTTCGGGCGTGAAGGTGGGGTCGGTCATCGATCGAGCGCTCGACGACCAGACCTTCGAGGCGGTCGTGACGTTCACGGTGCGCAGCGACATCAAGCTTCCGGCAGATACCGAAGCTGGCGTCACCGCGGAAGGCCTCCTCGGCGGCAAGTATCTCCGTCTCTTCCCGGGCACGGCGAGCGAGACCCTCGCGCCGAACGGCGAGATCGCGCAGACCCGCGATTTCCAGGCGCTCGAGGATACGGTCTCGGAAATCATCTTCCTGGCCACCGGCTCCAAGTGATGTCGGTTTGCCGTCGAACGCCGTCATGACTCGTCGTGGCGCGGCCCTTGGGGCGTTCGTAATGGCTGCCGCGTTCCTGACGGGAGCTGCGCACGGCCAAGAGGAACGCGATGCGCCGGACGCGGGCGCGGCGTCCGTCGGAGCCGTGCTCCAGGGCCTCGACAAGGTGACCGCCCGGATTTCCACATTCGAAGCGCCCTTCGACGTGGCGGTTCGCTTCGGCTCGCTCGTCATCCAGGCGCGCGCCTGTCACAAGGCTCCACCGACCGAAGCACCGGAAAGCACGGCGTTCCTCGAGATCGACGAGACTTTCGAGACGGGGCGTCCGCGCGACGTATTCACGGGCTGGATTTTCGCGTCGAGCCCCGCAGTCTCGGCGCTCGAGCACCCGGTCTACGATGTCTGGGTGGTTGACTGTATGAAGGCCTCGAATGCCGCGTCCGACAGCTCGGGCTGAAAATCCGCGTCGACCTTGAGCGCCGCGGCGAGCTGCTGCCGGTAGTCCGCGCGCTCGATCTCCACCGCCCCGAACTGGCGCAGATGGTCCGTGACGAACTGGCTGTCCAGGAGGACAAAGCCGGATGCGCGCAGGCGGGCGGCGAGATGGCAGAGCGCGACCTTGCTGGCGTCGCGCGCGCGCGAGAACATGCTTTCGCCGAAGAAGGCACCGCCGAGGCTTACGCCGTAGAGCCCGCCGACCAGTTCGCCGTCGTCCCAGCACTCGACCGAGTGGGCAAACCCCATCTCGAACAGGGCGGCGTAGAGCCGTTCGATCTCGTCGTTGATCCAGGTGTCGGGACGCTTGCCCTGGGGTTCGGCGCAGCCGCGTACGGTGCCCGCGAAGTCGCTGTCGCAGCGTATCTCGAAGGGATGGGCACGGATCGTTCGCCGCAGGCGGCGCGGAATGTGGAACGCGTCGAGCGGCAGCACGCCGCGCATGTCGGGGTCGATCCAGTAGAGGTCCGCGTCATTCCGGCTCTCGGCCATCGGAAAGATTCCGCTGGCATAGGCACCCAGGAGCAGTTGCGGGGTCAGTCCGGCCATGGCGCAAGCCTAATCGGTTGCGACGAAGCTTTCGAGCCAGTGAATGTCGAAATCGTTGGCGATGAAGGACGGGTCCTCGGCGAGTCGCTGGTGCAGCGGGATCGTGGTGGACACGCCCGAGACGACCATCTCGCCCAGCGCGCGGCGCAGGCGCATCAGGGCCTCGTTACGGTCGCGGCCGTGGACGATCAGCTTGGCGACAAGGCTGTCGTAGTAGGGCGGGATGCTGTAGCCCGCGTACAGCGCGGAATCGACACGTACGCCAAGGCCGCCCGGCGCGTGGAATTCCTCAATCCGTCCGGGTGAGGGTGTGAAGCTCACCGGGTCCTCGGCGTTGATCCGGCACTCGAACGCGTGCCCGGAGATTTTGATGTCCTCCTGGCGCAGGCTCATCTCCTCGCCCGCCGCGATCCGGATCATCTCCGAGACGATATCGATGTCGCAGATCATCTCCGTGATCGGATGTTCGACCTGGACGCGGGTGTTCATCTCGATGAAGTAGAACTCGCCGTTCTCGTAGAGGAACTCGAACGTGCCGGCGCTGCGGTAGCCGATCCGCGCGGCGGCGTCGGCGCAGACCTTGCCGATACGCTGGCGTGTTTCCGCGTCGAGGATGGGACAGGGCGCTTCCTCGAGCACCTTCTGATGCTTGCGCTGGAGCGAGCAGTCGCGTTCGAACAGGTGGACCGCGTTGCCCTTGCCGTCGGCGATCACCTGGACCTCGACGTGGCGGGGATGCCCGAGATACCTCTCGATATAGACCGTATCGTCGCCGAAGTTCGCCTTGGCCTCGGTGCCCGCGAGCGTGAAGGCGGACTCGATATCCTCGGCACGTTCTACCACCTTCATGCCGCGACCGCCGCCGCCCGACGCGGCCTTGACGATCACGGGATACCCGATGTCGTCCGCGATCGCCCTGGCTTCGGCGGGTGACGCCACCGCGCCGTCCGATCCCGGGACCACGGGCACGCCGGCCTTCTTCATCGCGTCTTTCGCCGCGACCTTGTCGCCCATGGTCGCGATCAGCTCGGAGCTTGGCCCGATGAAGGCGATATCGTGCTCCTCCACGATCCGGGCGAAGTTCGCATTCTCCGAGAGGAAGCCGTATCCCGGGTGGATCGCATCCGCGTCCGTCACGGTTGCCGCCGAAAGAATGGCCGGGATGTTGAGGTAGCTGTCAGTCGCGGCAGGGGGGCCGATGCACACGCTCTCGTCGGCAAGGCGCACATGCATGGCGTTGGAATCGGCTGTCGAGTGCACCGCCACGGTCGAGATGCCCATCTCCTTGCAGGCACGGTGGATGCGCAGCGCGATCTCGCCGCGGTTGGCGATCAGGACCTTTTCGAACATGGAGGCCGGCCCGCCTATTCGATGATGGCGAGAACTTCGCCGAACTCGACCGGCTGGCCGCTGGCGACGGCGATGCTCTGGACCGTGCCGGCGCGCGGAGCCTTCACCTCGTTGAAGGTCTTCATCGCCTCGATGAGCAGCAGGGTCTGGCCTTCGCGGACCGTGTCGCCTGCCTTCACGAAGGGCGGGTCCTCCGGCGACTGGGCGAGATAGACCGTCCCGACCATGGGCGCGGTGACCGCGCCGGGATGGGCCGCCGCGTCGCTGCCGCCGGGCGCGGGTGCCGCGGCTGCGGCCGGTGCGGCAACGGGCGGAGCAGCGACAGCCGCTGTGACGGCACCTGCACCGGGCATGGCCACGCGGACGCGCTTGCCGTTGTCCTCGTACTCGATCTCGGCGAGCCCGGTTTCGTTCAGCAGGTCGGCGAGCTTTCGGACGAGGTCCGGATCGATGTCGAAATTGTCGCTCATTGGCTACAGATCCATTCGCGCCGCCAGTGCCGAGATCGCCAGCACATAGCTGTGGGAACCGAAGCCGCATACGACACCCGTGGCGGCCGCGCTGATATAGGACTTATGTCGGAACTCCTCGCGCGCGAAGATATTCGACAGATGCACCTCGACGATCGGGATGTCGAGCAGGCGCAGCGCGTCGTGGACCGCGACCGAGGTGTGGGTGTAGGCGCCGGCATTGATCGCGAGACCGGCCGCGCCCGTGCGGGCCTCCTGTATCCAGGCGACAAGCTCGCCCTCATGGTTGGTCTGTCGGAAGTCCAGCGCGAAGCCGGCCGTCTTGGCCGCTTCGGCGCACCGCACCTCGATGTCGGCCAGCGAATCCCCGCCATAGATTCCGGGTTCGCGCTCACCGAGCAAGTTCAGGTTCGGCCCGTTCAGGACCCATATGGAACCGCGTTCAGTCAAACCGTTACCCCATTCCCGCAACGCAAGCTCGCCGGTTAACACAGGCGGTGATTCAGGGCAATTCGCGCGACGAGCTCATCGTGACGCATCCGCTGCAAATTTCGATTGGATTGCGCGAATTTTGAACTATAACGCGGCGCCCCAACTTCGCCGGACCGACCCGCGCATGACCGACAAGATCGAACACTATTTCGCCAGCGCGGAGCCGGAGACCCCGTGCCTCGTGGTGGACCTCGACCGCGTCGCCGACAACTACCGGCGCATGGCGGCGCTGATTCCCTGGGGCGAGATTTTCTATGCGGTGAAGGCCAACCCTGCCGCCCCGATCATCGAGCGGTTGGCTGCGGCGGGCGCATCCTTTGATGCAGCGAGTCCGGCAGAGATCGCGGCGTGTGTTGCCACGGGCGTGTCATCCACGCGCATCTCCTACGGGAACACCGTGAAGAAGGCGTCGGATATCGCGTTCGCCGCCACGGCAGGCGTGGGCCTTTTCGCCTTTGACAGTGCTGGTGAGCTCGACAAGATTGCGGCCCACGCACCGGGCGCGGGTGTGATTTGCCGTATCGTCGTCTCGAACGACGGTGCGCGTTGGCCGCTGACCCGAAAGTTCGGGTGCGATCCGGCGGCTGCCTTGGGATTGCTGCGTCGTGCGGCGGACGCCGGTCTTCGGCCCCTCGGCCTCTCTTTCCATGCCGGCAGCCAGCAGACGGATCCTGCGCGCTGGGAAGAGGCGATCGCGCTGTGTGCGGACATCGGGGCGCAGGCCGATGCAGAGGGCATGCCGCTGGATGTGCTGAACCTGGGCGGCGGGTTTCCGATACCGTATGACGACGCGGATGTCCCGGACCTGGCCGCGGTGTTCACACGGATCGGGCGCACGCTGACCGTGGCGTTCGGATCGCGTCTGCCCCGCGTCATGGTCGAGCCCGGTCGGGCAATCGTCGCGGATGCCGGCATAATCCGTAGCGAAGTCGTTCTGGTCACCGAACGCGTTTTCGATACGAGTGAACGCTGGGTCTATCTCGATATCGGACGCTACGGCGGACTCGCGGAATCGGAGGGCGAGGCGATCCGTTACCCGATCCGTGCGCCCGGCCTCGACGGTGCGTCCGGTCCGGCGGTCGTGGCAGGACCGACCTGTGACAGTCATGATGTGCTTTACGAGAACGAGCAATGCGACCTGCCGCTCGCGCTTTCCGCGGGCGATCATGTCTACCTTCACGATGCCGGCGCCTACACGACGACCTATGCGTCCGTGGGCTTCAACGGTTTCGCGCCGCTGAAGGAGCATTACATCTAGGCTTCATCTAGCCGTTCGTGGATGCCGTCGCCTGGAGTTTTGCGAGGAGGCGGTCGAGCTCGGCCATTTCGGCGGTTGTGAGGGTGCTCACAATTCTTCGCTCATGTTCGAGCGCGACGGGAACGATCTTGTCGTGTACCGACCTTCCCTTGCGCGTGAGGCGCGCAATGGCCCGCCTTCGGTCGCTGTCGTCGGCACTGCGGTTGACCAATCCCCCGTCGATCAGCCGGTTCATCGCTCGGCTCACCGTCACCTTGTCCATCGAGGTGCGTTCACAGATCCCGGTCGCGACATCCGGGCCGAAGCGGCCCAGCACCGCCATCACGCGCCACTCCGGGATTGTGAGCCCGAACCGGCCCTGATACTCGCGGGCGATTGCGTTGCTGACCGTGTTCGCCAGGATGGAGAGGCGGTAGGGCAGGAACGCCTCGAGCGCGAGGTGCGGTGCGTCGCGGTCGTGGGTGGCCGATGACATGGTCGCGCTCCGAATTGGTTACATGTGCAACAAAACTATGGCTTGCCCCGCGCCGGGTCAAACGCGCGAAACGTTTACCGGCGGTCGTCGAGATGTTTTCGGATCGCCGTGAAGACATCCTCGAACATCTCGGTCGTCAACCGACCCGTGTTCGTGTTGTAGCGTGAGCAGTGATAGCTGTTCATCAGCAATACCGGTCGCTCGCCGACCGTGATCTCGTGTTGAGCGCCGTGTCCGAACTTGAACGCGGACTGACGGTAGCCCAGCGTCGCAAGGGTCGCGTTGTGGGCGAGCCCGCCGAGCGCGAGGACCACCTCCAGCCGCCGCATGGAATCGAGCTCCGCGACGAGGAAGGGACGGCAGGCCTTGACCTCCGCGCCCACCGGCTTGTTCTGGGGCGGCACGCAGCGCACGGCGTTGGTGATCCGGCAGTCGTCCAGACGAACCCCGTCATCCGGCCGCGCGTCGTAGGTGCCGTGGGCAAGGCCGAACTTCTTGAGCGTCGGGTAGAGAAGATCACCCGCATAGTCACCCGTGAAGGGCCGGGCGGTGCGATTGGCACCCTTCAGCCCGGGGGCCAGGCCGACGATCAGCAAACGTGCATCCGCGCCACCGAAGCTCGGGACAGGGCCGTTGTGGAAATCGGGATGGGCCGCCTGGTTGTCCTCGCGGAACGCGACGAGGCGTGGGCAGAGCGGGCAGTCGGGCGCGGGTTCACCCATCGGTTTCAGTCGTCCGCCGCCGGATCGTCATCCTCGAAATCATCCTCGAAGTCGTCGTCCGGATCGTCGTAGTCGTCGTCAAAGTCATCGTCACGCGGCGGACGGCCGGACCTTTCACGCGCGATCTCGTCGCGCAGGTCGCGCACATCGATGAAACTGTCGGCCTGCCGGCGCAGTTCGTCGGCGACTGAAGCGGAGCCGCCCGCCGTGGTGCTGACGACCGTGACACGCGCGCCGCGGCGCTGCACCGCCTCGACCAGCCGCCGGTAGCCGCCGTCGCCGGAAAAAAGGACCACATGATCGACGCGTTCCGCGATCTCCAGCATGTCGACCGCCAGATCCACGTCGATCGAGTTCCGGATGCGGCGGCGGCCCTGGGAATCCGTGAAGTCCTTCGCCGGCTTCGTGACCAGCGTGTAACCGTTATAGTCGAGCCAGTCGACGAGGGGGCGGATCGGAGAATATTCCTGATCCTCGATCAGGACCGTGTAGTAGTAGGCCCGCACGAGATTCGATTCCTCGCGGAAGAGCGTCAGCAGCTTCTTGTAGTCGATGTCGAACTCGAGACCGCGAGCGGTTGCATAGAGGTTGGCGCCGTCGATGAACACGACGGTCTTTTCGTGGGAACGCAGCATGTGTGCAAATCCTTGTCTTGAAAGTCGAGCGGCATCGGGGGAATGGTTGCGCCGATGCCGGTAATCACGCGTCTGAAATCTGGGTCGTGGAATGCGCGCCTAGATACCTTGGGCGGGGCGGACTGTCCAGATGACGGACGAGCCATGAAAAAAGGGCGCGAACAGTGATCCTGATCGGCCTGGGGGCGAACCTGCCGGGGCCCGACGGTGCTGGCCCCCGCGACACACTGTCTGCGGCGCTCGATGACATCGCGGCTGCTGGTGTCGTGATCTCCGGGCGCTCCGGCTGGTACGCGACAGCGCCGGTGCCCGCGTCCGATCAATCCGATTATGTGAACGCGGTCGCGGCGCTGGAGACGACGCTCGAACCGGGGGCGCTCCTGGATCTCCTGCACGGAATCGAGGGTCGGCGCGGACGGGTGCGATCGACACCGAACGCCGCGCGGGCGATCGACCTGGACCTGCTCGACCATCATGGCACGATCTCAAGCGACTGGCCCATGCTGCCGCACCCGCGCATGCACCTCCGGGCGTTTGTTTTGCGCCCGCTGCTGGATGTGGCGCCCGACTGGACTCACCCGGTGAGCGGCGAGACGGGGGCGGCGTTGCTCGCATGCGCACCGGACCGGGAGGATGTGCGCCCGTTGGTCGAGTGAGGCGCACCGGTCGTGACCGGTGCGCCGCAAACGGTTGGCTTTTCTCCGATAACTGCCTATATACAGCCCGAATTTCACGAAGGTCCGGAGATATTCGAATGGCCCGCGTTACAGTTGAAGATTGCATCGAGAAGGTTTCGAACCGGTTTGACCTGGTCATGCTGGCGTCCCAGCGTGCCCGGGAAGTGTCGGCGGGTGCGCCGATCACGGTCGAGCGCGACAACGACAAGAACCCGGTCATCGCGCTGCGCGAGATCGCGGACGAGACGGTCGAACTCGAGAATCTCCAGGAATCCCTGATCGTCAGCCAGCAGAAGCATGTCGAATACGACCTGCCGGAAGAGGACGAGGTCATCGAGCTCCTGGAATCGGAATCGAACATCGCGGGCGTTACGCCGGACATGCCCGAGGCCGACGCCGAGCCGGGCGACGAACCGGAGATGCCGCAGATGCGCTTCGAGGATGCGGTCGACGAGAGCCAGGACGGCGCCAGCTGATCGCGCGCACCTCTCTGATTCTCCCGCCGTTCCGCGAACGGACGGCAGAAACGAACGCCCGGGCGCACGAATGTGCATCCGGGCTTTTTCGTTGGACCGGGTTCGGGGGTATGATCGCCCCATGATGCGGCAAATGGAGCTGGTGGACCGGGTGCGGGCCTACGATCCGAGCGTGGACGAGGACGCGCTCAATCGTGCCTATGTCTTTTCCATGAAGGCACACGGATCGCAGACCCGCGCGTCCGGCGACCCGTATTTCAGTCACCCGCTCGAGGTGGCGGGCATTCTGACCAACTATCACCTCGACACCGCGTCGATCATCACGGCGCTGCTGCACGACACGATCGAGGACACGGACGCGACCGGGGAACAGATCGCCGAACTGTTCGGTGACGAGGTCGCGGGGCTCGTCGATGGCGTTACGAAGCTGACCCGGCTCGAGCTCCAGTCCGACCGCGCGAAACAGGCGGAGAATTTCCGGAAGCTTCTGCTGGCGATGAGCCGGGACATACGGGTTCTCCTGGTGAAGCTTGCGGACCGGCTGCACAACATGCGCACGCTTGAGCATGTGGACAGTGATGAGCGGCGACAACGGATCGCACGCGAGACCATGGACATCTACGCGCCGCTCGCCGAGCGGATCGGGATGCATGATATCAAGGACGAGCTCGAGGACCGGGCCTTCCGCGAACTGAACGGCGAGGCGCGGGCTTCGATCGCGCGCCGGCTCGGATTCCTGCGCGCCGAGGGCGAGGACGTGGTCGAGAATGTCGTGCGGGAGCTGCGCGACGTGCTGGCAGCGGCGTCGATCGAGGCGGATGTTGCGGGCCGGGAGAAGTCGCCCTATTCGATCTGGCGGAAGATGCAGCGTCAGCAGACCTCGATCGAACAGCTGTCCGACATCATTGCCTTCCGGGTCATCGTCGCGACGGTACCGCAATGCTATGCCGCGCTCGGTGTGGTGCACAGCCGATACCGGGTCGTGCCGGGCCGTTTCAAGGACTACATCTCCACGCCCAAGCCCAACGGCTATCACTCGCTGCACACGAGCGTCCTGGGACTCGCCGATCAGCGGATCGAGATTCAGATACGCACCCGCGAGATGCACGATGTGGCCGAACGGGGCGTTGCGGCACACTGGGTCTACAAGCAAGTGGGCGCGGGGCCCGGGTCCGGAGCCGCCAAGGCCGAGAACCAGCAGTACAGGTGGCTGCAGGAGCTTCTCGAGATTCTCGAGAATGCGTCCGCCCCGGAAGATTTCCTGGCGCATACGCGCCTGGAGATGTTCTCGGACCAGGTGTTTTGCTTCTCGCCCAAGGGCGATGTCTATTCCTTGCCGCGTGGCGCGACCCCGATCGATTTCGCCTATGCCGTGCACACCGAGATCGGCGACCGCGCCGTCGGCGCCAAGATCAACGGCCGCAACCTGCCACTGCGAACCGTGTTGCAGAATGGCGACCAGGTGGAGATTCTGACGTCCAAGAACCAGACTCCCTCTCCGGAATGGGAAAAGCTGGTCATGACCGGCAAGGCCCGGGCCCGCATCCGCCGGGTCCTGCGCGAGGCGCAGATGCGCCAGTATATCGACCTCGGGCGAGGCATCGTCGAAAAGGCATTCGGCCGTTTCGGGGAGACGCTTGCGGACATCAAGCTCGACACCGCCCTGCGAGAGTTTCACGCCGATTCGAGCGACGACCTGTTCGCGATGGTCGGGCAGGGGGTGTACACGGGAAACGATGTCGTGCGCTCCATCTTCCCCGACCGGGCCGAGGACGCAGATGCGAAGAAGAGCGGATCGATCTTCTCGTTGCGCCGCCGTTGCGAGAAGCCGCGGGACGGCGATCACGCCGTGCCGATCAGCGGGCTCACACCCGGCATCGCGGTGCACATGGCGAAGTGCTGCTATCCGCTGCCGGGCGACCGGATCGTCGGCATCATGACGACGGGGAAGGGCGCAACGGTGCACACCATTGACTGCATGACCCTCGAGGCGTTTGCCGACAGTCCCGAACGTTGGATTGATGTCGCGTGGGACCGCGACCATGACGGTGTCGGGGCGCAGGTCAGCCGCCTCAACATCACCCTGATGAACGAACCCGGCAGCCTTGCCGCGATGGCCGAGACGATTGCGTCCGCCCGGGGCAACATCTCGAACCTGAAGTTCACAAACCGGACCGCTGACTTCTTCGACATGGTGGTCGATATCGAGGTCGAGGACGCGAAGCACCTGAACAACATCGTGACCAGCCTGCGTGGCCGCCGCTCGGTCAGCACGGTTGAGCGTGCACGCAGCTAGCTCGCGGGGGCGCCTTGACCTCGTGCCTGCGA
>Ga0181568_10005120_pt1 | contig 11580 bp, 7 predicted proteins | sample 101ome_20_FD_133758 | JGI IMG/M metagenome (GOLD analysis project Ga0181568, IMG submission 133758) | Coastal salt marsh microbial communities from the Groves Creek Marsh, Skidaway Island, Georgia - 101404AT metaG (megahit assembly) | ecosystem: Environmental > Aquatic > Marine > Intertidal zone...
TAAACAGTTCGAGCGATATTTTTCTTATTGCAGAGTCCTTGAGTGATTTACAGGCAAGGATTATTAACCTAGTCACTAAATCTTCTAGTGCCATTACAGAAAATTCTCAAATCGCAATTGATGAAATTAGCAAGGTCGTAGCTGCATATGAAATTGTTAGTAAATTGAAGGGTGATTCAACACTCTCAACAAGCGATCTTTTTGACGCATTTAGTGAGCTGGACGTTTATTTAAGTGATGAACTTGAGCGTGATTTCTTTTTAAATGATCTTGCGTCAAGGATGCGCGGTGAAGGATTCTCTGATAATCCTATTGCGGAGATATCGAATTCTTATAAAAAACTTATTTCATTACAAAATTTTCGTCAATTTTCATCTCTTCAGTTAGAAACCAGTAGCAGCGAAGTACCTGTTATCTATCAAACGTCTGATGAACTTGTTGTACCTGGTTTTCAAGACCTTGTCTCTTCCTCAGAAGTGCTCGGAGATATAATCGCGAATGACAATAGGGTTTATCTTAACCTTAAAAATCCTGAAAACCTTTCCGCTGTCGATGAAATCAGCTTTAGTGAAGCAATTTTCCAGAGCGATGAACTATACAATGTTAAGCTCGAAGGAAAAGCAGAGGGAAGCTGGGTTGATATTCCGGTAATTGACCTTTCTGATAATGAAAGAAGTAGATTTGAACTGCCTGAAAGTGCTGTGGGTTTTGAAGAATTTAGATTTGTGCTCTTATCGGATTCAGCGCCTAGCTCAGGTCTGACGAAGGCTAACCTTGTTTCAAAAGCCAATGGAGATAATTCCATCGATTCTGGTAGTGATTTATTTAGCGATGTTAAGAATATAAGCATCTCTCAAATAGGGTCATTATTTGATAGCTTAAATATCGACTCAAGTGCGGCTTTAGCTCAATTTCGCGACGTAATGTCTTATCTAGATTCGCTTTCTCCGATATACGAGTCAATTCACGGTTTTACCCCTAATACAAATGATCTCATTAAGATGGGAAAGTTTTGTGTGTTTTTCAACCAAAACTTAATTTCTGATGGAAATTCAGTATTTAAGGACGTTTACGGAGAATTCGCTGCGTCAGACCTCTATGACTTAGTTAATATTAATCTCCCTAGTGAGGTGATTACAGAGTTATCCGTATTATCGAACCAACTAATTGCAGATGGGGTAGGGGTTAGGGAAACATTTGAGATAGTTACTAATAAGATAAAAACCCTTGATACCATCGAAACATTAAATTCTGATCTATCAACGCTTTATGAAAGGGTGGACGATATCTCATCCCGTGAAGATTATTCTGAGGCCTGGAAAGAGTCTGAGTACGCTCGTTTAAACAGCATCTTTAAATTAAAGTCAGCGCTTAGTGGTAATTCCGGTACAGGGGGTTATGACTTCACACTTGATGATTTTGAGAATTATGGGTTTGAATTAGAGTCGGAAGAAATTGCTAAGCTTGTTTCGCTTAGACTCTTAGAGCGGGATAAGAATGCAGAATTATCATTCGAAGAGTTTAGTGAGATCGTCAGGGCTTCTTTAGAGAGCTTTGACCAGGCCTCGACAATCCTCGAGAATTTCTATGAGCTTAAGTCAGAGACAACAATTCTGAGTAAGGTATTCGATGAGAATGACTTATTAAACAGGGGATTTTTCAGTAGTACAGAGCCTGATTCGACCGCGTTCGAACCCTTAGAAGAGAGCATGAAGGTTTCTCTCTTAAAAGATGACTATTCGGTCTATCCTTTCGAAGAGATAAAGATAAGCACTTTGATGTTGCCAAGCGTTCTCGATAATATCGAAATCGAGTGTATGTTTTATAACGCAGATATGAGAACGGGCGCGAAAGTTGATCTGTCCCTTATTTCTAGTGAAGGGAGTCTGCTTTATCGTGTGCCTGAGTGGTTTGATACCACGGGCTATAAAGCATTTGAGCTATTTGCCACAGGCCCAAGTGAGTCTGTTGCAAAGATTTCCGAACTAGAGCTCTTCAGTGATCCATTGCTTATCTCAAAAGAAATAGTGGATGCACTCGGCTTTAGCGAGTATAGCGACATAGATGCAGCAAATCTGGATACGCTTGCAGGGTTTATCAACGAGGAGTTTGGCGTTCAGAATCTCGAATTAGTTAAATCTCTATACGACGATTTCGCTGATCTTAATTTAGCCGACAGTGAGTATGAACTGTCTATAGAGCAGTGGCTCGATCTATTTGATTCTCAGGATGTGTCGAGCCTAATAAAATCTAAGTACAGTTCGTTCGAATCGGCATTCGGCATAACTGCGGAAAACGACATTGAAGCAAGTGTCACATTAGATCAATCTCGTGTGGCGGGGCTTGAATATATTGATGAAATGAAGCGTTTTGACGACGAATTCTGGCAGTAAATTTTTTTGTATCAGGGTTGTCATAAATGACAATAAACCGTTTGAGAATGCCCCTGGGTTTTGACATATGCGTCATAACCAATGTATTATAGTTGAAAAATTATGAAAAACGTCATGTATTTGACATTACTGACACTCATTAGTCCGTTTATTTACGCTAAATCAACGGTTTATGGCTTTGCGCGTGTTGGTGAGCCGTTTATGGCGCGGTTGGTTCTTGATGTTGGGCTTGACTCGGATGACGAGTTTTTTAGAAGGCCTACAGATGCTGAGCGTCAGATCGTGTTGTCGAATTCGGATTATTGGCTTACAGACTTGGATGTTTCTAGATCGCCGGTTGATAACCGAGTTTATTACCTTGAAAGCAGAAGCAATGTACGTACAGAGAAATTCAAAGTGTTACTTACTGAAGTTTCAAGCTATCGAAGGGTGATACATGAATACAGCTTTGACATCACTGGTGGTGAAAATCAATTAACCAGTCGTTTTATTGAGCTTCCAGCAATTACCGACACCGAGTCTTCGTCGTTCTCCGATGGTTTGGATGACGCTGGAACCCGGGTCAATGAAAGCGATGCGGTATCTGCTGAGCTAGATCAGGAAGACAGTGCTACTGGCGTTACTGCAAGTTCAACCGAATTGCCAAATCAAGATAATTCAGATGCATTGGTAAGAGAGAGCGTGTTGGACAGGATTGAAACGCCGGCACTTACAGTAGATGAAATTCTTTTAGACGATCTTACCAGGAGGATAGCGGAGTATTTTTCGGAAGCAGAGGCAAACCAGCAGGGTTCACCAGTTGAAATTTCGACACCAAGTGAGGAGGCTCTAAGAGAAATTACTCCAACCTACTCACCCGAAGAACCCAGAAATTCTGCAGAAACGATAGAAACTGGTGACCTAGCAGGGTTCGGGCGGAATAGAACATCTGATACATCAAATACATCGGATACATCAGATGTAGTGGAGAGAAATATCAATCTCTCTCGTACTCTAAATAGTCAAAATGAGTCGGAACGTAGAGATGACGAAAAAAATAGGTTTTCAGAAATTGAATTTGAATTACTAGCAATTCTCTCGCTTATATTCATGATTGCTAGTGCAGCATATTTTCTCGGAAAACGTGGCGTAGTGCTTCAGAGGAAAGAGAATTTTAACGAAGAAAAATCGAAGCAATCAGAGCCTAGGGAGCCAACAAAAAATGTCAGATCTGAAACAGAGCGAGACGGAACTGAAACACCCTTAGGGATAATTCTTGCAGCAGCGTCAAAATATGAGAGAGAGACAAATCAAGCAGCTTGGGAATCAATTACAAATAACGCGCGATACAGAAAGCTCGAAGAAGATAAGTCGATTCTGCTTGAAGCGGCAATAAGAATGCAGAACAACTCTGTTTCTGAGTTTTTTACTCACTCGAGGCACAGTGAACATAACCAGAATGATAATGAGAAAACGGGAAAAATAGATTTAGGACTGGCCGATGCTTCCTCAGTCCAAAACAAGGATGCGGAGCGAAGAAGTCAGGTAATTGACCAATCAAAGCTTGAGAGAGAAGAGCTAAGCCAAAAGGAAAGCGTAAAAAATTCGGCTCGAAATAGCATTATCAACGATGTTAAAGACCGAAAAATCGATATAAAAGAGGGCGCTACTCCGCCCTCTGTGAAACAAGCAAGTGAAGAGAAACAGGAAATTCAAAATAAGAACAATAGCAGAGATATAGATAACAAAAATATTGGGGGAGCTATCAACCCAATTAATATACCAAAAATAAATACGCAATCAGTGCAACATGTGAGCGAAGAAATAACGTTGGCGAAGGTGTATTTAGGGATGGGAGAGACAAATAGCGCTCGTTCAATACTTGAGAATCTACAGAAAAATGGATCTTTGGAAGAAAGAGCAATGGCGTCTGAGTTACTAAAAACTGAGTTTGATGATGATTAACCAACTTTATTTAAGACGACAAAGGAAAATAATTGCTTTCTTGCTTTTAGTGGCAGGTAACGCCGTGTTTGCCTCAGACTCAATTGACTATAGCCAGTTTTTGGAGGGGGTACTAAAAACTAACCCTTCTATTAAAGAGCAGGAGTCAAGATTACGTGCCGCAGAGTCGTATTTAAAAGGTGCAAAGGCTGAAAGGCTTCCGTCAATATCAGTGTCTAGCCCAAATTCAAATGAATTTGACGATAGTGGACGAGTTCGTTTAACCGTGCCTGTATACACGTTCGGTAGAATAACAAATCAGATCGAATTAAAGAGCGAACAACTTAGGTTAGAGAACCTAAAATTCTTAAAACAAAAAAATGATGTTCTACAAGAAGCATCGGCAAAATATATAAGTTTTCAAAGAGAGTCAAATATTCTTGGCGTTCTATTAGATGGTAGGACTCAACTAAATCATCTCTATAAGCGCATAGAGCGTCGGAAAAAAAAGGGGTACGACTCAGACACAGATGTTATGTCGGCCTTATCGAGAATTCAGCAAATGGATCAAAAGATAATTGATCAAAAGCAAAAAATTCAGAGTTTACTCAATGAATTAAAAATTCTATCTGGCATATCGATCGAGGAGGTCATGCCGATAAATTCTGACTATTTTATGATCGATGCAAATTCTGATTATGAATCTCTCGTAGTCAAGCAGAATCTTGAAATCTTAATTAGCGAGCAGGAGTATGAAATAGCAAAGCGACAAAAACGAGCGGTAGCACTAAATAATCGCCCTCAAGTCGATGCATTTACATCCCAGGCTTACGGCGGAAGCGTCGATCGGCCTACTAAACTTCGATTAAGTTTGACCTATGACATGAAAAATCTTGGATTTTCCTCATGGAATGAAGTCGAAGGAGCTCAGTTTAGTGCTGAGGCTTCTAAGATGAATATCGAGAGTACCGAACAGCGAGTAGAAATTGAGTATCAAAGAGTAGACAGTGAAATAGAGTCGTTAAATAAACAGCTTGAATCACAAGACGACATTATTATAACGCTCGATGAAACAAGATTATCGTTCATTAGGCAATACGAAGCTGGAAGAAAGAGCCTCATGGAGCTTCTCAATATAATCTCAGAATTAAACCAAGCAAAAACGAGTATGGTCACTCTATCTAATGAGCAAATTGAAAATAAAATGAAGAAATACGCGATGTCTGGTGCCTTAATAATTTCGGCAGAGAATAAAACGCTCCCCAGTCAATCAGAACTATTTAAGAGCTTCTAAGTAGGGATTTGAAATGTTCAACGTTAATTTAATAAAAAAATATTTTGATATTAAGAACATCTCATATGATGATGATGTGCTTCTTTCTATTATTGAAGATACAAATAAGAATGTTTCTCTTAGCCCTAGTGAAAAAATAAAATATCTTGTCGAGAAGTGTTGCAAGGGTGATTTTCGTGTATCACAAGTACCCATCGCAGAGGCCACCGGAATCAGCTTTCCTGGCCTTATGTTTCATGAATTGAGATGGGTTCTTATATCGGATGAGTCAGAAGATTCATTTATCGCTGAATGCTTCGAGACAGGGATTGAATTGAAAATCCCAAAATCTTCGCTTCCTATTACGGTTGTAATGTGGATAGATGAAATTAAAGAATCTAATCCCGAAAGTGCACTCGCATCTGAAGAGGGTGTTTCAATAAAATCGATCATTTTTGAAGCACTTTTAGTTGATAAGCGTTGGATTAGAGACATATGTCTTGCGACAGTATTAGTTAATATATTCGCGGTTATAACATCTCTTTTTGCCATGCAAGTTTACGATAGAGTTGTTCCGACCCTCGCTTTTAGTACCCTTTATTCGCTACTCGCCGGTATGTCACTGATTTATCTAACGGATTTTACGCTAAAAATCACGAGATCGAGATTATTAGATAAAAACGCCTCTGTAATTGATAAGTATCTTTCATCACATGTTTTTGATCATCTTTTGAATGCTCAACTCGATAAACTACCTAGACAGCTTGGGACTCTTACCGCTCAAATTACGGGTCTCGACGGTATTCGACAATTTTTTACTTCGTCGATCGTATTTGCACTTATTGACCTACCGTTTGCAATATTTTTTCTATTTACAATGTACGCTATCGCAGGGCCTGTCGCATTTGTCTATGCAACGTTTTTAATAATTAGTTTGATTATCGGGATTAATGCTCAGTTTAGATCTGCGAAGGTCAGCAAAGAGCTTACTCAAAGAAGCAACGAAAAAATTGGCATTTTGGTCGATACCATTAGGGGGCTCGAAACTATTCGGTCATCTGGTAGTGAAAAACATTTTGAAAAAAATTGGCGAGAAATAGTAGCAACTACCTCAAACACCGGTTTGGTACAGAAGAAGATCAATACTATCGCTACCTCAGTTTCTCAAACGTTAGGGCAGGTTTCTTACGCTTCGGCGATTCTTTTAGGCGTGCATTCAATTGCGTCTGGTGATATGACTATGGGATCGATGATTGCATGCAGCATTCTTGGCGGTCGGGTTTTGGGTCCGGTCGGGCAGGCAGTTGGTTATCTTATTCAGTACGAAGGTGTGAAGCAGTCTGCGACACTCGTTGACTCATTCCTCAACATTCCTGTTAATCGCGAAATTAATGAAAAATCAATTTTTCCCCATGTCAAACCTAAAAATCTCTTAGTTGAGTCATTAGAGTTTGCATATGAAGGATCAAGCACTCCCCAGGTTTCAATTGAAAATATTGAATTTAAGTCAGGCGATAGGGTCGCTATCCTAGGAGGTATAGGGTCCGGAAAATCAACGTTGCTTAAGATGTTGGCTGGTTTAGTAAAACCAACAAAAGGTCGTATACGAATTAACGGTATCGATCTTTGGCAGCTTGATCCCTATTTTGTTTCGAATCATTTTTCATATCTGCCTCAGAGCCCAGATTTATTCAGAGGTTCATTTAAAGATAATCTTATTCTTGGAAAAAATGCTTCCGACTCTAGTCTCATAGATACAATAAATACGTTATCGCTCGAAAATATCTATGAGCAGAACGATAAAGGGTTGGAAATGGAAATCCATGAAGGTGGTAGTGGTCTTTCTGGTGGTCAGAAGCAAATGGTAGGCATTGGTCGAGTTTTCATAAATTCGCCAACAGTTTGGTTATTAGATGAGCCAACTTCGTCTCTTGACAATCGTACACAAGAAGTCGTTGCCAAAGCCTTGAAAGAGAAAGTGAAGCCTAACGATATTTTAATTTTCGCTACGCATAATCTTTCACTTGCTAAAGATTTGTCGAATCGAGTCATTGTTCTAGAAAAAGGAAAAGTCTTGAAAGACGCTAGAGCTAATCAGATTGAAATGAGGAAGAAAAATGCTGCAGTTTCCTAAGCTAGTAATTGATTCAAATTTTGTTAAAGATGAGCGCTTTGATTTTTCATCGTCAAACGTCATACCGTTTATATTTTTAGTTTTTTTGCTGTTCTTTTCTTGGAGTTATTTTTTTCAACTCGATCAGTTCGTCAGGGCGCAAGGAACAGTTTTCTCAAAAGCTAGAATCCAAGTTATTCAATCTGTTGATGGCGGTGTATTGGCAGAGATAAATGTTAGGGAAGGCGAAATAGTCTATGAAGGGCAAACGCTCGCACGCGTCGATCAATCGCGTTTCGAAGCCTCGTTGAATGAAATCCGCGCAAGGATTGAAGCCCTCTCAGCCAAAATAGCACGCCTCAAAGCTGAGGTCACCGGCTCTGAGCCACAGTTTCCAAGTTCTCTCAGTGGTAATGCTGATTTGCTTGCAATGGAATATGCGCTCTTTCAGCGCAGATTGAAAAGCCTTAATGACGATACTTTAGCCAACAATCAATCGCTTATTCTCGCTAAAAATGAACTTGAGATGGTCGAGTCTTTAGGTCTAACTGGTGACGTCGATCAATCCGAAATACTTCGGGCTAAAAGAGCTGTGATAGATGCATCTGCAAAGTTAAATGCGCGAAAAAATGCTTATTTTGAAGAATCCGGTCAAGAGCTATCTAAGGCTGAAGATGAGCTTGCGCAAAATCTAGAAATTTACGCTCAACGTAAAGCACTTCTGGATTCTAGTGTTATGAAGGCACTCGTTCCAGGTGTTGTAAAAAACATTAAGGTGACAACTATTGGTGCTGTTTTGAAAGCGGGAGAACCACTAATGGAAATTGTCCCTATCGACGATGAGCTACTTGTTGAAGTAAAAATTGCGCCTAAAGATATCGCTGATGTTAAAATAGGTGATCGAGCATCTTTAAAATTCGACGCTTATGATTCGTCAGTCTATGGCTCGGTAGAAGGAACCGTTATATTTATATCTGCTGACACCATCACGGAGGATAATCCTAAAGGTGGGAAGGATATATTTTATAGGTCTCATGTTGCGATTCCGCAGGCTACTCCTATTACCTCTATTGGTGCATCGGTAAATTTGATCCCTGGTATGACAGCTCAAGCAGATATTAAAACTGGCAAGAGATCGGTATTGACCTATCTTCTGAAACCTATTGTTAAAACATTGGATAATTCTTTTGGTGAGAAGTAATTGCGTATCTCACCAGTCTTCTGGTCGTTGGCAACCCCGCCAGCGACCTAACCTGATTTCAGCTGTTAAGTTGATGAACACTTAGAGCTTGTAAGAAGGATCTTTTTTCTCTATCACTCGTTTCATCGCGCCGAATTCTAACGATCCTGCCGGCTGCCCCATGTTTTGAACTGCGAGTAGTTTTGCACTGCGGTTAAGGATGTCCTCACTAATAGGGATTTGCTTAACGCCGCTTTGGTCTACAGACGCCTGAATTTGGCAGGAGCGCTCCATAAGCCACAAATTTATAAAGGCTTCGGCGATAGTTCTTCCGCCGGCCAGTAGGCCATGATTACGAAGAATCATCATCATCGCTTTGTCGCCTAAATGCTCTACTAGCCGCTCCTTTTCGTTCTCATCTACTGTTAAGCCTTCGAAATCATGATAGACAATTCGATTGTTGAGCAGGGCAGAGTAAAAATTATTCGGGCGTAGGCCGCCTTCTTGGCACGCGACAGTCATTCCCGCGGTAGTGTGAGTGTGCGCGATACAGACTATGTCGTGTCTCGCTGCGTGTATACAGCTGTGAATCAGCATGCCTGCTGGATTCACGAAATGCTCAGTTTTCTCAACAATATTCCCTTCTATATCGACCTTGACCAGATTTGAGGCACAGACTTCGCTATAGTGAAGTCCATAAGGATTTATCAGGAAATGTCCCTCGTCACCGGGAAGTTTTACCGTTATGTGGTTGAATATAAGCTCGCTCCATCCTAGATGGTCAAAAATACGATACAGGGCGGCCAGATCTTCTCGTAGGCTCTTCTCAGTTGGTGTCATGATCATTCCTTGGTTTTCTTGTTGGTTAATTTCTAGAATGTAGCAGTTTAACGCTTTCTGGAATTGTAGGCTGCCGTGCATTCATCGCGCTTAAATAGAATCAAGCCCCTCGGTTAATTCGATATAGGTACCCCAGGGATCTGTAAAAAAAGCGATTGCCAGGCCCAGAGCGGGGATTTCTGCATAGGGCCGATCAAATACTATCCCTTTTGCCTCAAGCTCATCGCAGAGCGCCTTTAAATTATCGACCTCGAATCCGATATGGTCGAGCACAGTGCCCTGAGTCGGTGCGAGGCGTGTTTCACTTGGACCAAAGGTGAGATTAACGTTGGGAAGCTGTCCCGCAGGCTGTCCTATTCGCAGGCCGCTAACAGCTCCGAAGTGTTCGGCATACCATGCCAGCATCTCTTCGCCGGCCTCAGAGGCCCAATGGATGTGATGCATTTGGATTTTGTGCGAAATCTCTTTGTTCTCGATGAGTTCGACTTTAATGTCATCGGGACCAAGGACATAGGCAATAGTATTGCCAGCAACACGCTGTCCAATGCCATTTATCACTTCGTAAGTTTCCGGCAGCTCTTCTCGGGTAATCATGACATAGCCAAGAGATTGAAGTCTCGCCACGTCGGCGTATATGTCAGTTGTTTCAAAGCCAACATGATTAACAACCGTACCTCGTGTACCGCTTGTCGGTGCGGACTCGGTGAGAAATACAAGAACATCAGGGAAAGCAATGATTTCACGTCCCGTTTCACCTAGTTCGCGAACTTCACCACCTAGACCTTCCTGCCAGAAACGCTTTTGGGCATCAAGGTTTTGAGTATTTATGTGGTGATGGCCGTAGATAACCCGGCCCTTATCTGCGGAATAGAGTTGGGCCAGCGCCGAGGGGCTGGCGAGGGATGTGCTTAAGGTAAATGTACCAAAGAGAAGTGCTCGAAACAGTGGGGTCATCAAGCGGTTTATTCGAAAGCTCGGATTCATTGCGGTGCTCCTCTCTATCACGGTTTCTATAGTCACTCTGCACTAGACTCACTACTAGTTTGTTATTTTTATTATGAGCCTACTTACACTGTTATATAACGTGCTGAGAGTAGCACGAGACAACTTCTGGACCAAAAATCTCTTCAGTTCATAACCATGACGTCGAATTCAAGTTTGTCGAATCTGCGTCAGTTGGTGGGTTACTTTTCGATAAACTCAAGTTGCTTATCTACCATCCAATCCATTACCTCTAACATCTGAGCGTAATTTTTTTCACGACCCTCTAAGGTCTCCAAGACCGCGACAATAGACTCCAGTGTTGAAAAGTAATTGGGTGACGAAGCTTTTCTAATTCGGTAGTGAGATGGTCGCTCTAAGGAAAAACTGTATCTCGGGAGCGATCGAAGATACGGTGAGTTAAAAAGCATCGCCTTGCTTTTTCGCCAAGTACCGTCCAAGAAAACGAGGGGTCGAGCTTCGCTGCCAACTAGTTCTACGACATCTTTATTCTCGGTGTTTGGGTAAATCAATGCAGGGCGTTGCCAAGTTTGTTGGTCATTTTCTGGCGGTGTAAATGGCTCTCGGTCCCCTTGTTGAATTGTCACGATATTGTTGAGTGAGAGTTGCGCGATGCGTGCAGTTCCTTTGGCATGAGTGGCCTCTCTAACGTGCTGGATGATACAGACAGGCCACGTATTGCTCTTTGTCTCAATCAACTGGCAGTAGCAGGTAGTCAGAGGTCTGGCGCACTGCGCGCACATTTGACGTTTAGGAGTCATTATTCTTATTGCTAGCGAGCTTCATCATAAAACCCCTAATTCGACATCGGACGAATGAAAATACCTTAACTTCCTTTCCTTTAATAGGGTCTCTA
>Ga0181568_10005137_pt1 | contig 11559 bp, 14 predicted proteins | sample 101ome_20_FD_133758 | JGI IMG/M metagenome (GOLD analysis project Ga0181568, IMG submission 133758) | Coastal salt marsh microbial communities from the Groves Creek Marsh, Skidaway Island, Georgia - 101404AT metaG (megahit assembly) | ecosystem: Environmental > Aquatic > Marine > Intertidal...
ACGGCGCCCAACCCAACCACAGCCAGCCCCTTTTCCCCCAATCGCGGCGCTCCGCGGCATCCAACAGGGCAAACCCCCAAGGCATCCATAGACCACAGAGAAGGCACATCGACCAAACAAATCATCGACCACGAAGGACGAAGGGATTTCCACCGGGCAATCCACCGGTTCATCGACATGAAGTGTGAGGGTATACTTGCTGGCTCTGTAGCTAGATGCCCCCTACGGGGGAGAAAACACGAGACCTGCGTTCCAGCCCAGCCCGCCGCTTCCCGTGCGCAACACCAAGGTAGCTTTTTCTTTTCGACCCCCCTTATTCCATCTGCGAGGCCCCCAGTGCCTAAACAGACACAGCACACCAAGCTGGCGTGGACTTGAACGGCCGCTTCGCATCGTTGGGGGCCAAGGGTCCTCTGCCGAGCCTTTACAGCACAGGCGTCGCTCGTGAGCTCATCCCACCATCCTGCGCAACAGACACACAACGTTGAACGTTAAAAAAAAAAAAGCAACATGGGTCAAAGCATGTCACAGCAGCTCTTTAATGGGCAACAAGCGCGCGAGGCTTGTCTTTGCAAATAGGTAATTGCGGCTGACCCCTCATCGAGCGAGGGCCGCTGGCTGGTGCCGAAGCCCCACGACGGCGTGGTCGGCCGGCGGCTCTCGAACTGCGTTTTGATGGACGCCGGGATCTTGTAGAGGCCGGGGCCAGGGGTGGTGGACTTTCCGTTCAGGTTGGGCCGGGTGGACGTGCCCTGTCCGAACGAGGGCATGGATATGGACGTGGAGAGCACCTGCGGGCCGTTCGTGGAGCCGAGCGCGTAGTTGCCCGGTCCCGGGTTGTTGTCGGCCGGCGTGGGCGCGTAGCCTGGCGAGCACACCTTTTGCACCTGCGCGCGGCTCGCCGACCCCAGGCCCCACGTGGGGCTCGTGGGGCGGATGCTGATGGTCTGCTTGCCGATGCCCGTGCCCTGGTTGTAAGAGTTGGGCCCCACGGAGGCGGGCGTCGAGCTTTTGGACATGCCCGCCTTGTTGCGCACGTTCTGGCCGCCGAAGCTGAACTTTGGCGCCTCTCGCATACGCGTTGTCGCGCACACCTTGTCCATGTTTGCCAGTCCTGGAGCGAACATGAAACGACGCAGACAAGGATTTAGCGCCATGAGTAGTGCCTCCGTGGGTCCAGACACTGGTGGAGGATTTAGGTCCGGACGGCGGCTGCGGACTAAAAGGGGAAAGGGAGATCCGGCGCACTCACCGTACTGGCCGGGGCCGGGGCCCTTGTTGAGGAACTGCACGGGCCCCTTGCGCTCTTCCGAGCCGAAGCGCGTGTTGCCGGGTTGGATCTTCACGTTGAGCGCCTGCTGAGCCGCCTGGACGCCGTACTGGTCCGGCGACGGCGTCTTCGACTTGGTCACCGCCAGCGGCCCCGTCTTCTCACGGTCGTACCTGGCGGCGCACAAGGAAAAAATCCACGCGCATTAGTACACTGCGAAATAAGAATGGATCCGAAGTTGCTCGTGTGAACGAAGCGGGTTGCCTCGCAGGCTTCGAGCCGAAGTGCTTGTCATTGTGGCGTGGGTCAAAAGAACGTCCGTCGGAACTCACTGGCACATCGAGTTCCCGAAGCTCGACAGGCGCGGCTTCTCATAGCGGAGCTGCAAACGAACGCGCACGAAAAAAAATGTTATGCGGCATGTCGACCGACGTGCCCTGCGCGTTTTAAAAGGTCTCCTCCGTGTTTGTTTACCTTGGAGGCGGTGTTGACGTCGTACGATCCGGGACCCGGTGTCGTATACTGAAAAGATGGGGGCGTGAGGGAAACGAAAAAAAAAAAAAGAGCGACGTTGGGGAACGACACGACGCAGGCGATGATGATAATCATGCGCATTACCCTTGGTTTGGCCGGCATGACGTGGGGTTGAGGTTGAGTTAGTGGAGGTTGCAGGGGGAGGATGCGCGTTGGGCGAAAAAGATCCAAATAGATGTCAAATTACACCTACCCAAGGACAGGGTGGATCGGAATTTGAGGCTATAGCAAATCCAGATCCAAGCGTAGTTGTAGTTGATTAGCTTATTGAGTTTTGACCGTTAATAAATCTAATCCACGCCTTTCCTGCCCCATGGGTGCTTGGAAAGCTCTTTGGAGCTTTGAACCCTAGTAGTTAGCTCTATGGCTCTGCTTTTGCGGAGCCGCCAGTCACTGGTAGCCCTCTGCGTCCCCGTGATCACTTCTCAGGCGTCAGCATTATTGCCGGTTCTCACTGGTTTCGCTTCCCCGTCATGCGCCGTCACCAAGCGGTTACACGACACTGCCGTTACCATTAGTGCGCCGGCAGCAGCGAGCAACATGATTGATGCTTCACCAGACGTGCTGAGCCCCTCTCTCGTGGTTCGAGGAGCTCTGCCGGTCTTTTCCGAGGACGAGTACAAGTTCGCTGCCTTTGCCAACTGGCTCGTGCGCGGGAGCCTCATGATCGGACGGTACCCGGGAGTGGAGCCGTCGCGCTGCTCCACCGCCGCGTGCGCCGAGGAGCACATCGAGAGCCTCATCAATGCCGGGATCGGCACCTGGGTTGGGTTCCAAGCCGAGGTTCCGAGCCAGGAGCTCGCCATCGCCACGCCACACACCGCATTGGCGCCAAATAAACACGGAATGTCCAAACTTCTGGTGTCTGAAGCCTCGCTGGAAACCCTTGCTGTGCCGTGCAACATGCAGGACGCTGAGAACACCCATAGGACATCCGTCACACACGCAACTATCGCTGGCCAGGAGGACGGGCGGCCGAAGGAGTGGATCGCTGTTTCAGCGGAGGAGTGGCAGACGAGCAGCGGAAGCGTGGAGCCCAACGCGTTCTTTGAGGGCGGCCGCTGCGGCGACTTTGGAGCGTATGGCCCCACCGCGGCGAGGATCGCTGCGAAGAACAGGAGACCAGCGCCACGGTTTCTGCACTTTCCGATCATGGATCTGCAGGCGCCGACGCTCGCGGGCCTGCAGGAAATGGCGTCGACGGTGCACGCGGCGGTGAAGCGGCACGAGGCGACGGACGGCGGCGCGGTGTACCTGCACTGCTGGGGCGGCAAGGGGCGTAGCGGGACCGTCGGCGCAGCCTTGCTTGCACGTGAGTCTGCACCCAGGGGGCTGACCGCAAGCTAAGATCGACTGTGATCTTTGTGTCATCAAGCTTACCATCTTTCTTGCTGTTGCTTTGTTCTGTCGACGCGCGGCGCCGCAGTGCTGTACCCAGAGGCGTCAGAGGAGGACATTCTGCTGCGGCTAAAGGAGGCATTTCTGACGCGCGGATTGCCGGGCGACACCCCTGAGACCGACGACCAGCGGCGTGTCATCTCCAGCTTCATCAAGCACCTCCGTGCCGGCCCCTTCGAACTACAGGCCGCCCCGCAGTGCCGCCAGTGAACACACACAAAAGCACAGAAGTGGCACATTGCGCAGTGCGCTGTGGTCAAAAGGATCAAACCGCCATCGCCAAAAAAGCCGCAACTAGCTCAGTATTTTAGCATTTCCTGCAGCCTACAGCCGGTAGGCTGAGCTGCACTTTTAAGCTAATTTAACTAAGTAGCCACAAGGGCCATTGCAATAAATACCCACACCCCCCCTTCTCTCTCTCTCTTATATATACCACTCAAGCATAGATAGATAGGAAGGCTTCGTGAGATCAGTAGGTCAGTAGAAACGAAGGCGCCTGTAAGGTTGCTCCTCTAGGGCTTCCCCATGGAGGAAGGTCTGAGGCGGGCAGGTGGCACGCGTGCCTCGAAGTCGCCGTCGTCGAAGTCCACGTCACACGACGCGTCCGTGTGCACCACTCGCACCGTGCCCGCGAACCACGCGCGGCCGCGCCACTGCGCGTACACCTCTGCGCCCACCTCATAGTCGGACTCCGCGGTGGTTAACCCCAGCCGGTCCGTCACGCTGCGGAGCATGCTCCTGCCCCCTTTGTGTTTGAACATGCGCAGGTCGCGCGGGGCGACGTCAGCCTGGAAGGTCCCGTCGTTGAAGTGCACGGCGTAGCTTTGCGCAGCACCGTCAGGCCCCGAGTTGATCGCCTCCACTCGTCCATTGTGCCAGTGTGCGCCGTTGCGCCACTTCGCCTGTACGTGCGACCCGACGTGGATGGACAAGGCCTTAGGCTTGGGAGCGCCTGGATTAGGCTTGGGCTTGGGCTTGGGCACGAGCTTTGCCTGCCCCCACAGGAAGCGCTCGCCGCAGCGGTAGCAAACCATGGCGGAGCAGCCCTCGTTCTTTTCGATGCGCACATGGCACTTTGGGCAGAGCTTGAGCTGGAGGCCCTCGGCGTAGCAGTCGTCCAGCGACACCGCCGCTTCCGCCCGCGCAAGCTCAGCCACCAGCGCCCCGTAGTCGCTAGCGTCGAGAACCTGCCAACGCAAGGCAACGCAAGGCGACACAAGGCGACGAAGGCGGCGCAAATCGACGCACACGAGGGGCTTATGTGTCTGAGGCCTCAGGCGTACATGTGGGGGAAATGTGTCAGAGGCGAGCATCTGGGAAAGCGAAAAGCGGTTCGCAAGAAGCGACTGAAGGACTGCGAGAAGGCTGCTCGGACAAGAAAGACCTAAGTCCCGGACCTCCTTGAGCTCGAGCGTCTGCAGCGAGCGACCACAGCCTTCCGCCGGGCACCGCACGAAGAGCTGCCCCGTGCCGCGCAGGTTGGCCTTGCAGTGCGCGGCGAGACAGGCCGCGCAGACCTCGTTCACGTGACGCGGATCAGAGATGGTGGTGCTATCGCCGGTGACGCGAAAGGTGCGGAAGCAGAAGGAACCAAACACCCCGGCCACCTGGCGCCACACGGGACACACGGGACACAAGGGCGGAAATGTGGGCGATGCGACGAAACATTTCACATCGCGCCACTTGAAGCATTGTAACAATCATCCCACGCGCCTCGAACGGCTTGACGTCGAGGCAGACGGTGCACCGCGCGAAGTGTGCCGAGATGGGCGCCAGGACAGCCGGCGCGTGCGTGCTGCGGCCCTCGGCCGACTCCCAGCGCAGCGCCTCAAGAGTAAACCGCTGCCGCGGAACGCCGCCCAGCCGCACGAGCGCCGCCCGCGCGTGACCCTCCGACCCGCCCTCCTCGGCCCACGCCGGCGCCACGCAGCCGCGATCGCTGGTGCCCTCGCTTTCGACCCTGATAACGAAGGGGCCACCGACCAGCTGCGCCTCGACGGTACCCATCAGGTGAGGAGGAGCCTTGGCCGCGACGGAGGGCCGCGCCAAATGCACCGATCCGAGGGAGCCGTGGAAAGAGGCCAGGGACTCGGAGGCGCCCGGGAGGCGAATGTTCTGCGGCGCCACGTGGTCGGCGTGGTCGCCATCGCGGTAGAAAATCTAAGGAAAACACGCAACGGGACAGTGGACCATCAGCTTGTGAAACCTTTCAGCGCAAAGTTGCCCCTCCCCCAAGCTACCTCATAGGTGCCGTCCCGGTGCGCCGTGCCGATAACCCCAGCGAACCACGTGGACCTGCGATGCAGAGGGAAGAACCATGCATGTAAGGAACTCGTTGAAAAAAAGACACCAAAGACACCAATGTGCGTGGCACGAGCACAGAAAGCGGGGCTTGCGGGCTTGCTCACCCGCCGCGCCACTGAGCCTCAACGGGCAAATCGCGGGGCAACCGCGGGCGGCCCTTGGGTGCGCATGCCGGGCTCCGGTCGTAGGCGCCGCCGTTGGGCACCTCCGTGGCCGGCTTTTTGTCGCCGAGCGCCTCCACCGCAACGCCGCAGCCGACCACAGCCGCCGGGTCCTTTGCGAGCAGCGCCACCGCCGCCCGCTGCCGTGCCGCCCTCGTCGCTCTGTGCGCGACGCAGAGCGCCACCTCGACGTCGCCGCCGCCGCCCGCCGACCGACCAGCGACGAACATCGGGGCGCCCTCGGCTGTGGAGAGAAAGGCCTCGACGGAGGAGACGAGTGCCGCGGGCAGCACGCGACGTGAGATAGCGACCAGTGGAGCGCCCGGCGTCTTCTTGGCCGTGACTTCGGCAGCCGCGACGGGGCCATCAAGCATTGAGCGCGCGTGAGCCGTTGCCGCCCGCACGCACGACGCCTTGGCCTTCGAGCCTTGCGCCTTCGCCGCGCCCATGGCGGCGACCGAGAGCCCTACGATGCGGCACCGGAACGGCGGGCCCTCTGACACCGCCGATAAACGGCAGAAAAGAGCGCAGGCGGCGGCCTCGCAACCCGCCGGCACGCGCACGAGGACCGCTCGGGGCAGCCGCCGGAGCGGGGGCGCCTTTCCACGGGACTTGGGCGCCGCCGGATCGCCACGCTCGAACGGAGGCTTGGGGTCGTTGACGACGCAGACGGCTACGGGACCCCTCACGAGCTCGCTCGGCGACGCGACGCTGGCAACGACCGAGTTCACCCACGCCGCTGCGACGGAGTGGAGGGTTCCCGGCACGACACGGGGTGCGTCCCCATCGGTGTCGTCGTCGCTTTCGTCGAGGAGGAGCATGAGAGACCACGCGTGGAGGCCCTGGCTCGTCAACTCGAGAAACGGGTCCTTCTGGGCCTGACAGAGGCACACAGAGCCGTCATCGTAATCGAGGGTTCCCCAGTCGTTATCATCGTCGACACCCGTAGAAGCCAGACCATCACCGCCGCCTCCGAGTACCGGGGCTTCGGTGCCGTCGACGGGTCCACTGGGGGCGAGCGCAACCCCATAGATTGCCGCGTCGAGCCACGCGGCCTTTGAGGCCACGGTACCAACGACCCACTCCGCCTGCTCAGTGTCGACCTCCACGGTGACAGTAGACACTTGCTTGTCGCCTGTGGCCGCGGCGGCCGTTGTCGCGGTTGGGTCGAGGGCAGCAGGCTCGGGCTCCGAAGTTGAGGCGTCCACTGGCAACGGGTTGCCCAGAATACGGCCAAACGACAACCACGCTTCGGTCTGCATGGACCCCACGGGCTCTTCCGCCGCCCGCCCGTTCGCCTTCGCCGAGCCGGCACTCGGCGCAGCGCTTGCCTCGTGAGCCTCGGCCTCGTCACTGGCGTCCGCGCGCCGTCCTGTTGTCAGGCTGCGCAAGGGCACGAGGACCGGGGCATTTGCACTGCCCCAGTCCACACGAATCACAGTCTCGCGTGCCGCGCGAAGCGAGACCTCGGCCCCGAGAGCCAGATCGGTGAAGGAGAAGCGAGTCAGGCCGGTCGACGAGGCAGTGGCAGCAGCATCGTTTTTGACAGCGCACGAGGGCAGTCGGAGGTTGCGCGCGACCACAGCCAGGTTCCAATCGGGGAACACGAGAGGCAAGTCCCGGGCCGCGGCAGTGCCCGGCAGCGGCTCGGGCAATTCGACGTGTAGAACGCGCCAGGAGCGCTCGGTCGAAAGAAATGCACTGGCATCCTTCGGGCTCATGCGCTGACAAGTGAACGAGCTTTCCTCGTCCGCAGCGCTGGCCGATGACTCCGCGGTGGCGGAGTTGTCGGGCAAGGAGGGAGACCAACTCGGACGCAACGTGCCGTGGAGCAAGCCTCCTCCGTGCTTTGCGGATGGCCCGAGAGGCTTTGTCGACGCTGTGGCGAACAACTTGGAAATTTTCAAATCTGGCACCCCGCGCGCCTCCTCCGCGCCATCCTCCCACACCACCACGTCCGAGCTGAAGGTAAGGTCAAGAGCACGCGACGATGGGTTGAGCTGCCCAGACACCACAAACGGCCCCAGGTCGCAGTAGCCCTGCCCGCGCAGGCTCACGTCCGAGGCTGACACCGACAGCTTTTTCAAGTGTGCAGAAACGAGCCGACCTACGGTCGCAGGGTCGGGCACAGGCGCGCCCACGAGGCGAACGTCAATCGCCGGAACACTCGCGCCGTGGTCACCGTCGTCGTACTGGATCACATAAGTCCCGTCCGCGTTGATTGCTTCAATTTTTGACATGTACCAGTTACTCATGCTCTTGTACTTCGCCTCGACTTTGGTCCCAGGCGGGAACAGGCACTCATTGTTGGTACCGCCTTCGGGGTCAACAAACAGGACAAAGAACGTCTCGCCCCATCCGTGACTCGTCCAGTCCCCCTTGAAGTACTGGGGCTCCGACGAGGGCGGTACTGGAAGCCGTGGGCGGTACCTTGCGCACACGCTCGCCTCACCGTGCGTCACAAGGCCTTGGACCCACACAGGGACGCAGGCCTCGCCAGAAGGGACCTTCGGGCGCTCGTACGAGCCAGGAGCGCCAGAGGCGAACCCGCGGCTGATAGCAACATTCACATCCACCACGTCGCCCGTGCTGAGATCGGCCAGCATGGCAGACGCGGTTGCTAGCGCCGAGTCTCCACCCGCGTCTCCACGGTCCTGTGTGGCGTGCGACTGCAGCAGAGAGTACGCAGGCTCAATGCGCAGGGCTTCGACCCACGAACCGCCACAGGAAGAGTCTTGAGCGAATCGCATCTTGTCGACACCTTCGTCTTCTTGGAACCGGGAACTGACTTGGAGGGTCCGTGGTTGCGTCTGATGAGCTCCGTGATGCGCCTGTCCTTCATCTGCGTGGTGGTCGTCACTTTTCCGAGAAACCAGATGGGTCAAAGAGTGCCAGAAATCATCGGGCTGGTCGATATTCGCGAGAATAAACCGACGTTGCTTCCCTTCGTCGCTGCCAACGAGTGCCGCGGCCCGGCGAAGGATATAAGCCGGCACCCCTTCTGCAAGCAGGGTCGGTGATGGAAGGGACAGGTTGCGCTTCAGAGTTGGTGCTGGCGGTGGAGGACCACCCACGTCCCATTCTTCCCGCACTACGTCATCGGCTGATGGTTTGGCGTCTTGTTTCATGCCGTTGTCGTCGCTCTTGGCAGCACCGTCTTCACTACCGGCCAATTTCGCTTGCCGCGCTTCCGCGGTCAGCGTTGGTTTTGGTTGCGCGGGGGCGTGGTCTTGGGCTTGCTCCAGCTCTGCTGGGATCACCGCATTATCTCCGGTAGGAGGATCCTTGGGTAAATTATCTAGTTCAGGCAGGGAGGACATCCTTCCAACGCGTGAGTCCTGTTTGGCTCTTGTACCAAGGAAATCTTTTCGAATGTATACTAAACAATGGAAGTTTATAAACCCTCCCCTAATCGGCATTCTCGCGGCCGAACCAAAGCGCCGCGAAGTGCGTCGTTCGGTCATCAAGAAGTGCTGCTGGGGTTCCAAACTCTGCAACCCTGCCTTGGTCCATAACAAGGATGTTGTCGGACGAAATGATGGTCTCAAGGCGGTGAGCCACCGTGAGCACGGTCGTCCCCGTGCCCATCTCGCAGAGCAGAGCACGCTGGATAGTTTCGTCAGTCGCCTTGTCGATGGCGGCCGTGGCCTCGTCAAGCACGGCAATGCGGCATCTGTCCGATTTAAAAAAAAAATCAAGCACAGGAGCATTCTTGAGTTCGAATTCTGACACTGGCGAAAACATCCAGAGCTTCGGCTCCACTTGTCCTCACCGCTTCAGCATGCCGCGCGCGATGCACACTAATTGACGCTGTCCGACAGAGAGGTTTTCCCCGTACGGCTCGATGACTAGGGACAAGAGCGGATCCTGGGTCGCGCTTGTAGCAGCTTCCAGCTTGTTAGCGGGCGCCGGGGCTGCCGCCGTGCGCTCCCCCAGTGTCTTTTTGAGGCCCACTTTGTCGAGCACGGCCAGCACGTCCCCGTCGCTGTAGTCGCCGAATGGATCCAGGTTGCAACGCAGCGAGCCGCTCAGCAGAACAGGGTCCTGGGGGATATTTCAGCGCAGGGATCTCAAGCAGCGCTACTACGCGCACGAGCAGGCACGCCCAATCGCCCTACAATATCACCTGAGGAATGATGGCAATCCTTGACCGGAGCGTGTGCAGGCCGACCGAGGCAATGTCGAAGCCATCGATGATGATTCGGCCCCCGCACAGGCCCTCCCGGGGAAGGCGGAACAGCGCCACGAGAAGAGAGCTCTTACCACTGCCAGTGCGCCTGAAGAAACACACAAGTCAAGGTGAACAGTCAAGTGAACGCGGTGAACTCCAGGCACACATTATATATACAGCTGTAGTTCGAAAGCAGGTGACCAATCGATGCTCCTCCGAGGGCGTCTCTTGGACTCACCCAGCTATGCCAATCTTGTGTCCCGCCGCGACACTAAAGCTGAGCCCCCTCAGCACCTCCGGTAGGCCCGGCCGGTACCGCATGCGCACGTCCTCGAAGGCGATGGCGCCCGCCGTGGGCCAGCCCGACGGAGGGTCACAAGGAGGGCCACACGCTGCTTCGGCTTTGGTCGTTCCCTCCTCGATTTGCGAGGCGTCGCCGTCCACGATTGGCTGCTTCAAACTAGCTTTCGCAGGCGCCAGCGCACCGATGGATGCCGATGCACCCACGGGCACCTTGAGTGGTGAGAGCGCCGGGAAGGACAGGGGGTCCTCGGGCGGAAGCTCCGCGAACTGCGTGAGGCGCTCCATGGCCACGAGGCCCAGCTCAGCGTCTGCCGCACTCGTCAGCAGGCTGTTCAAATAGTTGGTAACCTGCGTCGATGGGGCAGTTGCACACTTTGAAACACCAGCCGCACGTGTGATGCGTCACTTGCAACGAGGTCCACCTTGAGGGCGTAAGACAGCGACAGGCCGACGAGCGCGGCGTCAGCTCCGCCCGTGACCCACGCCTCGGCGGCGGCGGCCGAGACCCCGACGCCGAGGATGACGACGGCGCCGAACACCTCGAGGCGCAGCGTGAGCCAGCTGGAGGCAACAGCAGCGGTCACGGGCCTGGGGACACGACATGAGCTAAACAAAGCGATGAGCGACTCACGTTCGCATCGTGTTAGAGCACCGAATCGTGCGCGCCTGGCGATCGATGAGCGCGGCCACCCGCCGCTGCAGCTCCGGGCCTTTCCTGAACGCCCGCACCGTGGCAAGACCGTTCACCATCTCGGTCACCTGAAGATGTGTTGCAAAATGCACCGACGCTGTGCTCATAGCGCAAGAGCAGGGGCGATTTCAGTTCAGCGAAAGGTTCCTCTCCGTGTTCCCACACGTTTACACACACACACACACACACCTCCTGCAAAATCGGCGAGCGCGATATTGACTGTAGCCGCTGTACTTCGCGAGCCGATGCCGAGTACTTGGCCTGGAGGCTGCGGTAAGCGATGAAGAGAGGCGGAAGCAGCAGCAACACAAAGGGGCTGGTTGCGACCACAACCCCGAGCCCTGCAACGAGCTGAAAGCAGCTGTTGAAAAGCGAAGCCATTTGCCCGCGGAGCTGCATGTCCACAAGCTGCTGGTCCGAGGAAAAGCGGTTGAGCACACTCCCCGTGGTCGTCGTGTCGAAGAAGTCTAAAATGGGAGTGAGAGAGAGAAAGAGAGAGAGAGAGAGTCAGTGTCAGGAAGGGAGTCTTCAGCGCGTGGACTCGAGCAAAGTTGGCGTAATACGGCAAACGGGGCACGTACCCATCGGTGAGCGAAGCACGGCCCACATCGCCTTGTTGTGGACCTTTTGGGCCGCGCGGATGTTTGCCATGACGAGGCTCACCGAACGCGCGAGCACGGCGGCCGCGGAGGCAAGCAAGAGGCCCGCGTAGGAGATCAGGTGCAAG
>Ga0181568_10005140_pt1 | contig 11558 bp, 10 predicted proteins | sample 101ome_20_FD_133758 | JGI IMG/M metagenome (GOLD analysis project Ga0181568, IMG submission 133758) | Coastal salt marsh microbial communities from the Groves Creek Marsh, Skidaway Island, Georgia - 101404AT metaG (megahit assembly) | ecosystem: Environmental > Aquatic > Marine > Intertidal...
ATTTCCGATTGCTTTTTTGTGTTTTAAATGCAAAGTTGTTTAAAAAAAATTTAATTAAACCAACACTGCATCATGCGCTTGTGCTCCAGTGACTAGCCTCCGATATTTTTTAGCTAATAATCTTCCCAAAGAATCCTCCCAATCTTGTGGAAATTCATAATCATCTAAACTTTTTATACCCGCAACTTCGGCAGCTGTACCAGTAAAAAACGCACTATCTGCTTGTTTTACTTCTTCTACTTTAAAATGTTTCTCTACCACTTCAATTTCTAATTCTTTGGCTAATTCAAGCACTGTATTTCTAGTAATACCAGGTAAAATGCTTCCTCTAGGAGTAGTATAGAGTTTATCCTCTTTTTCAAAAAAGAAATTAGCACCTGAACCCTCCGCTACATTTCCACTTGCATCCAGTAATAAGGCCTCATCAAATCCATTTAGTTTGGCTTCTTGTTGGGCTAAAATTGAATTAGCATAGTGCCCTGTAACTTTAGCATCTACAAATAAAGATTTAGGATTAGGTCGCTGATAGGAGGAAGTCATAACTTTTGAGAGTTCTGTTCCATAAAGCCTTCCCCACTCCCATGCTTGTATAATGATATAACTCTGTTTTGCAGGCGTTAAACTCATATTTGCATTGGTATACACCAATGGTCTCAGATAAGCATTTGTAAGACCATTTTTTGCTAGTAATTTATAAGATGCATCTTCGAGCATTTCATTGGTCCAATCGAAATTGAGCCCCATTACTTGTGCAGAATACCTTAATCTATCAAAATGCTCATCACACTTAAAAATTTTTGTACCCTCTGGTGTTTTATAGGAGCGGATACCTTCAAAAGCTCCAATACCGTAATGCAAAGTTTGACTATACAAATCAATTTGTGCATCCCGAGCATTTACAAAATCTCCATTCCAATAAACTAAAGTGTTTTCGTTGTAATACATATACTTATTTTTAAACCCAATTAAAAAAGCCATCCTCTAATTAGAGAATGGCTTTATATCTTTACTTTATAATATTTTGATACACCACTCTCAGTTAAGGTCTAATAACCTCAATAATGACATAGTTTTTAGTATCGCTAATAAATTGCATTGTGTTAATTATTGTAATGCTAATGTAGCATGATTTTAGCTCACAAACCAACTTTTTCATAAAAAAATCGTCATTTTTTTGAAATATTCTCAATAATTGCAAATATTTCAAAACAAGGTCTATAAAATGTATGTTTTTTGAAAATTTAATAAATAAGTAGCTAGAACTATTTTGAACTTTGGCCTATTAAGCTACTTTCTTCTTACTAGCAAATAGCGTACCTTTGCTTTATGAAATACAGAAAACTTAGTATAGAAGAGCTAAAAGAATTAGAAAAAGAATTTATTCAATTTCTGGCTAGTAATACTATAACAGGGCAAGACTGGGAAAAAATTAAAATTAATCAGCCTAATAGAGCTAATGAGTTAATAGAAGTGTTTAGTGATATCGTTTTAGACAAAGCATTAACAAATATTAAATATCTAGAACACATAAGTCCCAAATCAATTAAATCCTTCTGGTTTCAAAAAGATAAAGTAACTTTAGTAGGTATAGATGCATCCGTTGATGAAGAGGTAGATTTCACAAAACCTGAAGGTATAAAAAGACTAACCGAAGCAGCTCAAAATAGCAGACCTCTCAAAGTTTATTTGACCGATAAGGCCTATGATAAATCAAGAGAAGAAGAAGTATATGCAATGCTGGAAAAGGGATGTAGCATTATTCAGGCCGAACAATTCAAAATAATGCATGATTTATATCAAAACACAAAAGCACAAAAAAACTAGTATGAAATGTCCTAAATGCGAAAGTATCATTCATGACGGTGCTAAATTTTGTGAATTTTGCGGTCATCACTTTACAAAACTAGCTGAATATGACGCTGAAGAAGCAGTAAGTATTAATGAAAATAAAGAATCAACGCTAAGTAGTGAGATGCAGTTATCTCCTTTTTATATAAGACTTCTTTCAAATTTCATTGATCTAATTAACGTTATTTTACTCAGTACTGTATATATTTCATTAACTATTGAAAACTTAGAAGCTTTAAAAGATATCGTTCAAATTCAAATTGTATTTGGTGTTTCTACCTTTATATATTGGTCAAGTATGGAATTGATATTTGGAAGAACCATGGGAAAAATGATTACCAAAACAAAAATCATACAACACAATGGATTAAAGCCTTCTCTTTTTCAAACTTTATTGAGAGTTTCGATTATTTGTATCTGTATATTAACACCGGCACTCTACATTATATTGATAAGTTTCGCGGTATCCTTTTTTACCAAAAGAACTGTATTGGGTTTGCATGACTTGATAACTAAAACCTTACTTATCTATGACAAATAATCTCCTAGATATAATTGGATATATTGGTGCTATTTGTACCACATCAGCATTTATACCACAAGTAATTTACACTATAAAAACCAAGGATACCAAGTCTATTTCTTTAGGTATGTATATTATATTCCTAATTGGAATTACAAGTTGGCTTATTTATGGTATATACAAACAAGATCTACCACTAACTCTAGCCAATAGTCTTACTATTATTCTTGCTGGTATTATTTTAGTCTGCAAACTAAAGTTCAAATAAAACTAAAAAGGAATTTTCAAAATCTTTTTGGTACCACCTCTAGGTAAAATAACACCATATCCATTATTCACATTAGAAAATACTTGAACAGGCTCTGTAAATATATTATCTGCTGTATTGCTGTATTTTTCTAAAGAAAGGTAATAATCTGATGTTGCTTTTTCCACTCTATAAAGTCGGGCTATAATTTCAATAGAATCTACTTGATAATAATCCTCTTGCTCATAAATATAAACCTGAGTTTCTATTGAATAGGTTTGACCATTAATTAAATAATCATTGATAATTGCTCTTCCTTGACCAAGTACAGCCATTACTGGGTTGTCACCTATTAAGCCTTCTTCTTGAGGAAAATCAAGATAAACACTATCTTTATAATGATAATATCCATCTGAAATAGAATCATAAGATTCAGGATCCCACAGCCAATCCTCCTCTACAATTGATTTAACATTATACACAGCATAAGCCTCTATCCAATAATATTGATTCTCTTGAGGAGACTCTTGAAAAGAAAAATCGATTTTTAGATACTCATCTGTTTCCCCTTCCCACAAAGATGCTTCCTCTTGGAAAGAATATTGGATACTTTCAAAAGAAATAGTATCAGGAATTGTAAAGTTGTGCTTAACACTTTCAAAATCAGGATGAATAACTTGAATTTGATAGGTAGATCCCCTCTCAAATATAACAGATGAAAAATTCACTCTGTTGGAATCTGGCATAATTCCATTCTTTGATTCCAATATATTTCCATTCTCATCAGCAATAGCAATATAAGTATCGCCCGGAACAAGAGTAGAGCCTAAATCCAAAACTCCCTTACTTTTCTCAATAAATAATTCTAGCGACTTTCCATTTTCGGGTTTTGCAAACAAAACAAATTTAGCATCTTCAACAGGCAAATCCACTACATTATTTGCATTCCTTTCACAAGAAAGCATTAGCACTAGGCAAATTAATATGTTAATATATTTTCTCATTTATTCAATAAAAAAGCTCCAACTAACAGATGGAATTATTGGAAATAAACTAACCCGTTTTAAAAGTCTTTGCTCTCTTCCTCGACTATCTAACTCTGTAGTAAATCTGTAATAAAAAGGATTAGCTCTATTATATACATTATAAGCACCAAAATTCCATTGAGATCTACCCCATTTTCGTTTTTTAGTTCTGGTAAACCCTAAATCTAAACGATGATAAGGTTCCATTCTAAAATTATTTCTATTTCCAAAATGATTAATCTCATTTTGTCTAAAACGATCTGAATAAAAACTTTCAAGTGGCATATTATAAGTAAAGAAACCTAATGTAGCCGCATTTCCTGTTCCATATACCCAAGTACCGGCAAAAGACCATAAATCATTTAATTTATAATTAACTACAACACTTGCATCATGTCTTCGATCATATTTGTAAGGAAAGATTCTACCAAAATTAATAGTTGGAAATCTACGATTAGTCCATGCTAAGGTATACCCGATCCATCCAGTTAATTTACCTACTTTTTTTTGAACAAATAATTCAGCACCATAAGCCCAGCCTTTACCTGCCTCTATTTTATCTTCCCATGTTTTGGATGGATCAATAAAATTAGCACCATCTGTATAAGCTATAACATTTTGCATTTCTTTATAATAGGTCTCCAAAGAGATTTCATAATCTTCTTTAAATGTTCTAGCTAAACCAAAGGCCACTTGATGAGATATTTCAGGCTCGGTATTTTGAGTAGACGGAACCCAAAGATCAGTGGGTAGGCCTATGTTTGAATTAGTTAGTAAATGAATATATTGTTGCATCATAGCATAAGATGCTTTCAACGACATTTTCTCAGTCAATAATACTCTACCTGCAAATCTAGGCTGAACACTTTTATATAGTTTTCCATTAACATTAAATGCAGATGCATGAACTCCAATATTTACTTTCATTAGAGCATTTATTTTCCAATCATCTTCTATATAGGCAGCATACTCATGGGCCAATAATGGATCTCTACCTATTTCAATGGTTGTATCTAAATTAACCCAAGATTCTTGTATTGTAAATGCCAAAGCACCTGTATTAAACATATGCCTAATAGTGCTAGCTCCAAATTTAATGAAATGATTGTTGCTTGGTATAAAATCGAAATCATAATTGAGTGCGTAATCTTGAATACCCGATCGATAACCAAAAGCAAGAAAATCTGAATTAATGGTATCCTTTATCGTTGATGTACTGCTCTCACTCAATCCAATATTAAATTCATAATCACTGTAGGTCAAAGTTAAATTACTAAATAGCTTTTTATTCCATTCCCTATTCCATCTAAAAGCAGAAGTAATATTCCCCCAATCTAATCCACTTTCAAACCTAGACTTGTAAGACTCTTGATCTGCCTGACTAGAAAAACTATAGCGTTCATTAAAAGCAAACTTATCCTCTCCGGTATATGCACTATAATATAATCTATCTTTATTACCAATCTTCCAATTAAGCTTTGCATTAAAATCATAAAAATAAAGAATTAAGGAACTTTTAGTACTAGGGTCAAATCTACCTTGCTGATAAGCCATTATAGGTCTGTAGAGTGCGTCTACATAGGTTCTTCTTCCTGATAATATAAAAGAGGCTTTATTTTTAATTATTGGCGCCTCAACAGTAAGTTTTGAAGAAATAATCCCTAAGTTACCGGAAGCTTTAAACTTCTTCATATTACCATCTTTTAATCTAATATCAAGAACAGAGGATAATCTACCTCCATATCTGGCTGGATACCCACCCTTAACTAATTCTACTTTTTTGATAGCATCTGCATTAAATACAGAAAAGAATCCAAATAAATGAGAGGCATTGTAAACAGGCGTTCCGTCTAAAAGTATTAAATTTTGATCCGGACCTCCACCTCTCACATACATGCCTGAACTAGCCTCTGAACCAGATTGCACCCCAGGCAATAATTGAAGTGCTTTAATAACATCTACTTCTCCTAAAATGGCAGGAAGCTTTTTTATTTGTTCGATAGGAATATCAATTGTAGACATCTGTGTTTGCTCTTGAATCTTTTCAGATTTTGTAGCTTTAACCTCAACAGCATCCAATAAAGCTGGTTGCAACTCAATATCTTCTCTGTAATCACCACTTAAATTATAGGTCTTTTTTACAGGACTATAGCCCACAAAAGAATAAACCACAGTTACAGGACTTGTATCTATTTGTAAGGAGAAAAAACCATAAACATTACTTACAGTACCTGTAGAAGTTCCTTCAATAACAACGGTTGCACCAATCATACTCTCTCCTGTATCTCCATCTTTTAAGTACCCACTAATAGTATATTGAGCAATAACAACAGGACAAGTAATAACTAGTAATAATATGCTCAGGAGATTTTTCACCTTACAAAGGTATCTTTAAAATTCTACTATTTATAGCCAATTATCTATACATCAATAAAGTGAACCATAAGTTGTAATGTTTTAATTGTGCGCATAATTAATTATCTTAAACCACTAACAAATACATCAATCAAATAATTATTTTATGAAAAATCTATCGATTATCGCACTAACCGTTTTGATCTTTTCATGTACTCCAAAACCAGAGGCTTGTTTTACAGCTAGTGATGAAACAATTGAATTTGGTGGAACGCTATATTTAAACGATTGTTCCAATAATGCCGAAATTGTAGAAATTACTTGGGGAGATGGCCTCACTGAAGCACCCGGAATTTTATCTCATGAGTATTATACACCAGGAGAATACACTGTTAATATAACGGTTTATTCAAAAAACAGAAAAAAATATGATGAAACTTCATTGAATATTTCTGTTAATGAACCCAATACAGAATTATTAAAATCCAATTGGCAACTTTACCTAGTAGAAGCCTTCACACCATCGGCAGACGAAGCCGTTACTCAACAACTCAATGATAATGGCATAGTAGGTACAAATTTAGATAATGAAGAAATGTATAGTGCCGAAGTTGATTTTGACTATTCCATAACCAATAGTTTATTAACCATTACAGATGAGGAAGGAGAATCTGATTCTAAAACTTGGGAGCAAAAACCACAAGCAAGACTTCTAATTGGCGGAGTTTATTGGAATGTTGTAAGACTAAGTAGTACTCAAATGATACTCAGAACAGAAGATGCAACTCAATTTGAAGAATATGATCATAATGATGAATTCGATACCGAAGACTTCAATGGTTATTTCTTATTTTATTTTAGAAAAGAAGAATAAATTAAACAAAAAAAAGCCACTCATGAGTGGCTTTTTTTTATTCAACTATATTGATTTTACCTTCCGTTTCCAGTAATAAATGGATCTCTACTTTGCTTGGTACTATCGCCTATCTCCATAACTACTTCCAAATAAGAACCTATATTAAAGAAGCCCAATGGCTCAACACCTGATGTATCTTTGTTCGCCAAATTCGTTCTTAAATTAGAAACTGGTGCAGCAAACAAGGCAAACTGCGAATTAGATTGCTGATCTCTCACTCCTCCATAAAATTCATAGGCTCCAATACTCATAGATTCATATTCAACTCTGGCTGTATCTCCCTTTTTCCATATTGTTTGATTGACAGAAAACCTCAATGGTGGAATGAACTGTAATCCATCATATTCACTAGGAAAACCAAATGATGCATCATAGGCAATAACTGTATTGGCAGGTGTACCCAACATGGTATCATTTTTAAAAGGCATTACCCTGTATATATCATGAAAGCCAACAGGATCTCTAGGATAAACCAATACATAATAACCAGCCGGAGTTAAAATATCTGCAGTTCCATCGTCATAATACCAGGTAGCACTATCCATTATAACAGGTCTATTACACATGGCCTCACCAACATAATGATCCAAACCATCAATAACATGCAACTCATAATTTCCATAAACCTGGCCTAAAACACCATCTGAGTCATTTATTTCGTAGATATATTTTCCTGAATCTGTGTGTATAAAAGTGAAGGTATCGGTATAAATCTTAGAATCACCGCTTCTTTGATATTCATAAATGTAAACATCAGCATCACTCACGAATGCAGATTCTGTTGGATCAAAATATTGAGTACTTCTATTTAACTCAATCATCTGATCTTTTACACCATTATTGACCCAAGCATCAATAATCAATTGAACTTGACCTTGATTTAATTCCACATCAATAACATCCTCACAAGAATAAAAACCTAAGAGGCTGAGTAATATTGTATATATATGAAGCTTTTTCATCTGCCTAGAAATTAAAATTATAAGTAATAGATGGTACTAAATCACCAATGATAGAATATCTAACCGCTTCAAAATTACCAGGAAGGGTAGAACTTTCTTGAAAGAAAATTGAAAATGCATTTCTTCTTCGGTATACATTATAAACGGCTAATACAATATGATGATCAAACTTTCTTCCTAAAATATTAAATCCACTAAAATAACGTGTTGCAGCGATGTCCAACCTATGATAATCCGAAATTCTTTCTCCATTTCTTACATCTAATGGATTGTGCTGAACAACTATACCTTGTACCTCATATTTAGTGGTAGGAAAAGTAGCAGGAGTCCCACTAGCATATACCAAATTGGTAGAGAAAGACCATTTTTTGTTTAAATCATAAATTAAAGTTGTATTGAAGTTATGGGTTTTATCAAACCTTGAGGCGTACCACTCATTATTATTAATTCCTTTTACCTTTCGCTCAGATCTAGCCAAAGTATAACTAATCCATCCGTTAAATTTTCCCTTGGCTTTTTTCAAATAAAACTCTGCGCCATAAGCTCTACCTCTACCAGATAATAAATCTGCCTCTAGAAATGGATTTAATAATAGATTAGCTCCAGATACGTAATCAATCTGATTTTGCATGTCTTTATAATATACTTCAACAGAAGTTTCATACGAATCATCTTTAAAATTTCTGAAGTAACCTAAAGCTACTTGATCAGCAATTTGAGGTTTAATATTATTACTACTAGGTGTCCATAAGTCAAGCGGAGTTGAAGCTGTTGTATTAGAAACTAAATGAACATATTGAGTCATTCTATTATAGGAAGCCTTAATAGAAGAACTTTCATCCGTAGAATATTTTAAAGAAAGCCTCGGTTCTAGGTTATGATATAATTGAGCGTGTTCAAACTGACCATATCCTTGAACTCCATCAAGTTGTCTTCTAACTCCAGGGGTAGTTTCAGTAAAAGTATAAGTAGTTATAGAATCTATAAATCCATAACTGTAAATAGAATATCTAAGTCCGTATTGTAAACTAAGAATTTCGTTAACTTTCTGTTCGTTACCCAAATAAATAGATCCTTCAGTTGAATATTTCTTATCCAAAGAAATATTTTGTTCTACTCCATTATTAGTCGAAACAGCATTACCTGGCTCAAACATAAAACCAATAAGTTGCGCACCAAATGTAACGGTATTACTCGGGTTAGCATACCAAGTCATTTCTGCTTTTGGAGATAAATTTAATATTCTTGAAGACCAATCAAAGGCATTATCACCACTTCCAAATCTAATTTTATAATTATAATCAGAATGTATTAGCGTAAAATTAGAGAACAACTTGTCACCAAAAACTCTATTGTATCTGAGCGTATTAGTAATATTTCCCCAGTCAAAACCAAAACCAATATTTATAACATCTCTTCCTGTATAATGAGATAAGAACAACCTATTTTTATCATTGATTTTATAATTTCCCTTCATCGTTAAGTCATAGAAATAGAACTTTACATCTTCAAACCCATCTGGTAAAAATGGCTTGGCTAATACATCAATATAAGATCTTCTTGCTGCTACAATAATAGAGCCCTTGTTTTTTTGAATAGGACCTTCTAAACTCAACCTAGAAAAGATAGTACCGATACCTCCAGTGCCTTCGAATCTTTTTAAATTTCCTTCCTTCATTCTAATATCGAGTAAAGAAGATAATCTTCCACCAAACTGAGCAGGTATTCCTCCTTTAATCAATTTCACATCCTTTACAGCATCTGGATTAAAAACAGAAAAAAAACCTAATAAATGACTCGAATTGTAAACTGGAGCTTCATCTAATAAAACTAAATTTTGATCAACTCCACCACCTCTTACATTAAAACCAGAAGCACCCTCTCCCACTGTAGATACACCAGGTAATGTCTGAATACTTTTAATCCCATCAACCTCACCGAGTAAAGCTGGCATTTTTTTGATTGTTCCAATATCCATTTTGGCTACACTCATCTCTATGGATTGAACGTTTTCATCTTGCTTTTTTCCACTAACAATAACTTCTTGCAAAATTTCTTTATCCTCTTGCAATTCGATATCAATCCTTATATTTTCCTCTAAATTGATTTGCTTAAAAACTGTTTTATATCCGATGTATGAATATTTAATATTGTAGGTTCCTTTTGGGAGTGTAAGAGAATAAAAACCATAAACATTAGTTACGGTTCCTGATTTTATCTCTTGTACGTAAACTGTAGAAGCGATTAATTCCTCTCCAGAGGCTATATCTTCAATATAACCTGAAATAGTGAATTTTTCTTGAGCCATTGAAAGAGATGAAATCAATAGCATTAAATACAAAATGAAATTTCTTTTAAACATTATTGTCAAACATTTAGGTTTGCGAAGTTAAACAGAATAATCTTAGAAAAGATAAAATTAATGTATATACATTGATTTGGTCGACAAATAGACTAATTCTATCGACAACTAACAATAAATAAACTTTGAATATAACAATTGCCGAGAAGCGAATTAAATATTGTTTAATCCAACAAAAAATGGCTGAAACGAATGTTTCAGCCATTTATAATTCATTAGCAGCATTTATGTTCAATAAAAAAACATCTACTATTCTCCTTTTGCTAAATACTTAAAGAAATGAGGTATAGTTTCAATACCTTTATTAAAGTTATAAACTCCATACTTTTCATTCGGAGAGTGAATAGCATCACTTGCCAAACCAAATCCCATCAAAATAGTTTTTAATCCAAGAACACTCTCAAACATAGAAACTATTGGAATACTACCTCCACTTCTTGTTGGAATAGGATCTTTACCAAAGGTAGCCTTCATAGCTTTATGAGCTGCTTTATAAGCAGCAAAATCTGTAGGTACTACAACACCTTGTCCACCATGATGAGGCGTTACCTTTACACTAACTGAACTTGGGGCAATAGATTCAAAATGTTTTTGAAATAATGCAGTAATAACGTCGGTATCTTGATTAGGTACCAATCGCATAGAAATTTTAGCATATGCTTTAGAAGGAATTACAGTTTTAGCTCCTTCTCCAATATATCCTCCCCACATTCCATTAACATCTAATGTAGGTCTTATAGAAGTACGTTCTATGGTAGTATACCCTTCTTCACCATGCACATCAGATAAACCAATATGTGATTTATAATCTTCAAGAACAAACGGTGCTTTATTAAGCATTTCCCTTTCTTCTTGAGACAAATCTATTACATCATCATAGAAACCAGGGATGGTAATATGATTATTCTCATCTTTCATGGATGCAATCATTTGGGCTAAAATATTTAATGGATTAGCTACCGCTCCACCATACAATCCAGAGTGAAGATCTCTATCTGGACCGGTAACTTCTACCTCTACATAACTTAAACCTCTAAGACCTACACAGATCGAAGGCGTATCATTAGCAATCATGTCTGTATCAGAAACCAAAACAACATCTGCTTTTAATTTTTCTTTATTATCCTCGCAAAACGTGGCTAAATTCTCAGAGCCAACTTCTTCTTCTCCTTCAATAATAAATTTCACATTACAGGCTAAAGTTCCTGTTTTCATCATCATCTCAAAAGCCTTAACATGCATGTACATTTGCCCTTTATCATCACAAGCACCTCTGGCATAAATATTTCCATTCTTGACAACAGGTTCAAAAGGTGGAGC
>Ga0181568_10005141_pt1 | contig 11558 bp, 8 predicted proteins | sample 101ome_20_FD_133758 | JGI IMG/M metagenome (GOLD analysis project Ga0181568, IMG submission 133758) | Coastal salt marsh microbial communities from the Groves Creek Marsh, Skidaway Island, Georgia - 101404AT metaG (megahit assembly) | ecosystem: Environmental > Aquatic > Marine > Intertidal zone...
AGTAACACCAGTTCCCACAACAATATCAGAAGTATCTCCTGGTATTACTGCATTCAATACTGTTCCAGTATATTCTGTCCTACCAAGTCCAACTGCATATAATCCAAAATTACCAAAGGAACTATTGGAGTTAGTTAAGTCACAAGAACCGCCAGTATCACAATAAATTGCCTTATCACAGTTAATTGTAAAGATAGAAACTAACTGTGCATATCCATTGTTTGTGATTGATACACCAATACCATTTTCATTGTATTGTGTGAACGAGTCACAAACCATTGATTTAAGGTCTGCACCAGGAATAGATGCTGTTGCATCATCTCCATCAATTCTCATACCAATACTCTTGGTCATGAAGTTGGTGCAGTTGCGAATATATGGTGATCTCCATCTTTGAGTAGGACCATCATCTGCTGGTCCTGCTACAGTATATCCACTATTTGCAGTTACTCCTGTTTTGGGGAAGGCAACTGCTCCACATCCAGGATGTTCCACAATAACAGATGGTCCAGAGAAGTTTAAGTTTTCAATTAAACATCCCCTCCTCACCCAAAAAACATCTGATGTTGTATTTTGTGGTTCAATCGTAACAAGTCTTATGTCTTCTCCGGTTATCGATACATCTCTCTGAAGTCCGATAGGATTATTCTCACTATAACGACCAGGACGAATCTTAATTGTATCTCCTGGTTCTGCGATTGCTGCGGCCGCACCAACAGTAGCCTTAGCATCACCCTCTAACAGTCCACTATTAGCATCATCACCATCTTCCGAGACCCAAATAGTATTTTGAGTTTCAACTCCAGGAGGTCTCCAAGAAACACCAGTGCCGACTGATGCTAATCTATAATCCTTACCAGCAACTCCAGTTTGTTGGTTTACATCAATAAGTGTTGAATCTAACTCAACCGAACCATGAAATACTGAGGATAAATCAACATCAAGAGTATTATTGAGTGTAGTAGCACCATCAACATCTAATGTGCTATTAAGCGTGGTAGCAAGGTCAACATCTAATGTATTGTTGAGTGTAGTAGCACCATCTACATCTAATGTATTATTAAGTGTAGTAGCACCATCAACATCTAATGTATTATTAAGTGTAGTAGCACCATCAACATTTAAAGTTGATTCAAAATCAACGGCATCGGCAACATTTAATTTTCTTTCAACACCAAGTCCACCTTTTATCTGGACGGCACCAGTTTGTGGAGAAAGAGAATCAGTTTGATTGGCAAATGTTGAAATTCCAACAACATATAAGGTATCGCCTAGACTCGTGGCACTACCGACATTCAGTTTCTTTACAACACCAAGTCCACCCTTGACTTGAGCACCACCATCATTAAAATCTGTAGAGTCTGTTGAATCTGCAAGAGTTGTGATTCCAGCAACATATAATGTATCATCAAATATAACTTCATCAGTTACGTGATGATTACCAAATACATCTAATTTGTATGCTGGATTTGTTAAACCAACTCCAACACGACCTTCTGCTACATTATCGGGTCCTGTAACTACTAAATCAGTTCCTGTTGCACCAACTTGAAATCTTTCAAATATATCATCAGTTCCAATACCGACATAAGTAAGACGATAAATTGGAGCATATGTTCCTACACCAGTGACATATCCCCAGTAATCCAGTTCTCTGATGTCCGCAATCCAATTAGGATTGTCTGGATTTACTACGGGGACTACACTATCTGTTCCAATCCCGAGACTATTGTCATCCTTAAAGTTAAGAGCAGCAAATGCTTGCGCTAGGTCATCAGTTGGTACGAAGACCCCCTGATCCTGAACATAAAATCTCGTCATCCTACTTCTTTTATGATGAAATATTTATAACACATGGAGTAATCAAGGATAAAGTGGAACCATATTGTCAAGAATGAATACACCAGTAACACCCATTCCAGCAGTAATACCAATTCCTTCAAATGCTTCTGGTCTATGTTCGGCAATCAATGGAATCCATCTAATACCATGAACATCCCTTGATAAGAAATATCCATTTTTAGAAGGGTCGTTTACAGAATCATAAATGTTCCTATCAATTTTTACGCTTCCTGCTACATCAAGTTTCTGTTCGGGTATCTTACTACCAATTCCAACATTTCCCGTAATACCATCTGCTCTAAGTGTTGATCCACCATCTTCACAAGTTCCACCAACATCTAATCTGGTTGTTATAGTGACTATACCAGCGCATATTTTTTCTGCATCTATAAAATTAAAAGATGCCTCATCAAAATTAACATCACCAGTAAAATTAGTATCTCCAGTTATATCTAAGTTGTAGATACAAGCATCACCCCATATGGTGACATTCTGAAATACGGAATCACCAGATCTTGTAAATTGTGGATTAGATGGAATCGGGCAGTTTGTCATTTATTAAATCCTAGGATGCTAAATGCTGCTTCTATTGGTGAACCTGATGCTACCAGCGCCAAGTCGGCAACCATTGTTCCTTTAAATGCCTTTAAGAAACTACTCTTCAATAAGGAATCTGCAAGAGTTCCTTGTTTTGATTGAATGTCTACACTTTGTGCGATAATTTTAATATCTTTAGTAGCATTCTCATTATCAGAACCAATTCTTATTGATGGTGCATCAATAACAATCTCTTTACTTGCCTGAAGGACTATTTGCTTAGCATATACTCTCGTAGAACCTTTATCAGCATTAATATTAAAGTCACCTTTATGTGCTATAAACATAAATGCATTCGTTCCGTCTACTGGTATAGACGGATGAGCACCTGCCTCAATCTGCATCGTACCTTCAGTGGACATTTTAGAAAGACCACTCTCTGTATGTGCCTGAATAAATCTAATTCCAGTATCAGTAGTAGATAATAACTTAAAAGAATCTCTACCAGGCATTCCCATTTGAGGATTGCCTGTTTCTACAGTTAGTTTGGGTCCAAATATATCCGTGGTTCTAGTTTCTTGTCCCATAATTAACTAATACAATCTATGACTTGAATTACTTCTGTTTGTTGTGCTGGTGTTACGACAGACATAATCGGTCTCAATACGGCACCAAAACCAGTATCACTATTGATATTTAGGTCTGGTAGTCCATTGTAGGCAAATCCAACCTTTGGAGAAACACTTGTAATCTTTCCATCGGTTACCGTTATATCAAAATTATCAATCGTATCATCATCTAAGTAATCTTGTCCGCCATCCTCAACTATTACATTTTTAACATAGAGTGGAAGTTCATCAATATCGGCAGGATAATTCTCACCCTCACTTATCATTACCACTCCGGTAATTTGACCGTATGTTGGTGAGGATGGATTTCGGTCAACAATACATCTACCGTGAGCACCATATCCTTTATTACATCCATCTTGGAAAGATATAAATGGTGTATCCAAGTATCCTTGTCCGGGACTTGTAATATCAACACCGACGATGCTTCCTACTTTCTTAACGGAACCGAGAGCATCTTCTGTATCAACATTCTCAATGATATTACCAAGAATTACATTACCAGCGGCACCAAATCCGTCTCCACCAAATATGATTGCAGTTGGTAGTCCACATTCAGTAATGTTGCCGAAGTTACAAGGTCCAAGGTCAGATGCCTCACCTAATTCTGAACCAAAGATTCTCCACTTACCATACTTCTTTTCAAAATCCGACTGAAGATTCTTTGCTCCTTGTGATAGTGCAACACCACTAAAGATTTTATTAAATGCACTATCCTGGTCCTCTTCACTCATATCTTTCAGAGGACCCTGGTCAATCTTATACTTTGATGTTGCAGGACAAATCTTTTCCTCATCACACTGGAAGAGATTCTGAATTTTTCTTACCGCATTAATTCCTGTAAGTAAGAAATCTTTCACATTAAAGTCACCAAAGAACTTCCCCAGTATTCCAGTGATTGGTGATAATAATGGACCAACAATAGAATCAACGATGTTTACAAGATTGTTGGTAAAACCACCGATAATATCTTCTACGACACAGGATGCGGCATTTAAAACATTCTTGACCGAACCAGTAATTAAGTCAGTCAGGACATCTTTAGCACTATCTAAAACTTTCTTTGCGGCACAGAAAAGTCCATCAAACAGTGCTTTTACGGCAGGAATGAGTGGTAACTCAATAGCAATAATTTCTGGTATTGTTCTTCCAATTCCAATTAAAAAATCCTCTAGTCCATTTATTGCCTTTGGTATCAGTTCGGCAAGTTTATCATTTAATGAACCGAGCATCTTATTGACGAATCCGGTGATTGTGTCTCCAATAACATCAACCACCGACCTAATCTCATTCTGGAGATTCTCAACGGCACCTTGTATCTTTGATAACCTATCAAAGAAATTTGTAAGGTATGCTTCTATTCTGGCAAATGTGTTATCTTTACAGGGGTCAGCCAGTATAATGATATTTCCACTTGTTAGTGATTCTGCTCTAGCGCAACTCATAGATATTTTCCTCCGTGTTGATATTTATTACGTTCAATATAATTCAAATGATCCATCATCATTAACATCACCAACAGGTTGGTTGCCGGCATTTACAATTGTTGTTGGATCAGATTTAGATACATAAAAACCTTGAGGCAACTCAGAACCAGCGGGCAATGTTTTGCTTATTGGTGGTTTTTTAACTTCTCCAACCTTTGGTTCTCCTTCTGGGTTAATTCCTGCTGCCTTTAGTGATTCCCTATCCGTCTCTCTTCTAGCAGTCTTATCGCTACCAGAACCCTTTGGTATTGCTTTTGGAACACAAGGAGGAGTACTGGTCTCGTTTGCCTCATCTCTCTCCAAAAGATTTCCTGGTTTTAATCCTCCCCAGAATCCAGTTTTAGACTCAAATCTTCCCTTACCATAACGAGTACCAGAAGTTCTACCAAGAACACCCTCAATGATTGGTTGTTGTTTACTAGATCCATCCAGGAACTTTCCTCTTACAACATCACCTTGTGATATTCTTGGTGTCTTCATCCTATTTGCGGCACCACTACCATCAGTTACACCAAGTTGAACTAGAGCATATGTAATATCTTCATCCCTAATTTCTGCCTGCTCTGTTGGGTGGTGACCCATTATTGCGACTTTATATCTTAAACCCCATCCACCAGTTCCTTGTATCTGAGACTTTTGAGGGTCGGCAGACAATACAACACCAATCCATTCATTGGAGTTAGCACCGAAAAATTTTATACCATCGGTATTATTAGATTCCATTAGACTTATTACTGGGATTTGGTGAAGTGTAAACCATACGAATCACGAATTAAATTCATAGATGTGGTTGATTTATTGGGTTCAAAATGATGACGGAGTGCCTGAATTATATAGTTTCCACTCTGAACCTCATCAGGTCCTTGTTCTTTATCTTGTGAATTAGACTCTATTTCCAATTTAAGCAATCCACCTGCCTCAAGATCTGTATTACAAGGAATAGTCACAGAATGAATCTGTGAGAACATAATATTATATCTCGTGCTTCCAGCAGCATAATATAGTTCTGGACTGTTGTTCACATCTGTTGATAATCCTTCGGCACCAACATTAAAGATTGCCGATTGTATTCTATGATATTTCTTTCCGTTCTTACCTCCAAACAAGAACTGTGGTGCTCCTTCCTTTTTACCAAGTGAAGAAAATTTAGGGTCTTGTGTTAATTTCTTATCTTCAACAGAAATATCAATCTCGGTGAATCCTAATGTAGCAGGATTGAAAAATACATTTTTTGATGAATAAACTCCTGTGCGAATCTGAGACAGGAGACTTTGATCTTTAAAAGTATTCAAAGATGCAATCTTATAGTTGTTAGAATCATCTTTTAATTCTGCGGTAGCAATCGGTTGTCCCGTATAAGTATAAACTCTCTCAAATGGGTCCTGATTAATTAAACTATCTGCCGAAACAAAGTTAAATCCATTTCTTGTCTCATAACAAAAATAACCAGGATTTGTAATACTTGATGGGACGGTTCTAATACAAAGCATAGAAATTAAATCAAGTGGTCTCTTTCTCATACCCTCAAAGGAATATGAGTTACTAGATGGGTCAACTTTGATTTGATCTTCCTTAAAAGATAAATCAACCTTGAGTATTTTTTTAACAGAATCACTAATACTTCCAGTGAATCTTCTGGTTATTTTATTAGTTTCGTTTAACCAGGCAGTTCTTGATGAGAATCTAATTTGGAGAGTTTCTGATGTTGAGTTTTTATCTAATACTTTAACATCAGTCACATAAAGTTTCTTATATTCATCATCTTCTACAGAAAAATTAAATGACTCTCCGACTTCTGTTTTTATTTTTACAAGAAGGGTACAACCAGCACGAAGAGGTAATGAACTATGAAGTGCCCCCAATCTGTTTTGCTTATCGTCATTTGATTTTGCAGAACCAGAGGTGCTTGATATAATCACCGTTCCAGTAATATAAGGAGATAAGATATTCTCGTAGTAATCAAAACTTATAACTCTAAACTGTGCCTCAGCAATATCGGCACGATTTTGTCCGTCTGCCGATATGATTATAAACTTCTCGTATATGGAACTTTGTGCTGCAGCCATTTATGGTATATTGTGAAGAGGATTTACTTTCTTTTTTCTTCCCCTACTATTTACCATAGAAACAGTAGGATTTGATTTGGGTCTAGGTTTTCTTACATACTCTACCACTTCAACGGGAGCATAAACGATTCTATAATCAGAACCATTATTGACTGCACCCATTCCACCACCCTTACCACTTCCACCTTTAATAGTTGCTCCACCAAAAGGTGCGGTTGATGGGTATTTTGATAATGGATCAAATCTAGACAATACGGCAGCCTTGGACATACCAGTATCACCTGCCCTATTTGCAACTTCCCAGTGAAGGTGAGGACCACTTGATCTTCCAGTATTGCCCATCTCACCAAGTTTTGTTCCTTTCTGCACTTGCTGTCCAGGACTTACCATTGCCTGTCCTCTCATGTGGGCATAGAAATGTTCTGTGCCAAAACTATCAGTCCATGCAACATAGTTTCCATATCCACCATCCCATCCCGTTGCAGTCACTTTACCGTCTGTAAATGCAATCAGTGGTGTTCCCTCTGGACCTGCAATATCAACACCCATGTGCATTCCGGGAGATAATGCAAGTCCTCTCATTCCCATTCTAGATGTAACTGTTACACTGCCTGAGAAATCACCAGCCTCCATTACCAGTCCGCCAGTCCACCTAGGTCCTTGATCACCTCCAGATGGATATCCACCTCCAGGTCCACCACCAAAGAATGAACCTGTTTTTAAGTCCTTAAAAACTTTTTGGAATGCTTCTGAGTTTTTTTGATGTTCTTTTAACATCAATCTCTGAGAAGAAGCAATCATAGGATACATTCTGAATGGGTTGAGTTTACCCATTTCATTTGGTGTTACAGCTCTTCTTACGTGAGGTTGTTGTTTTGGTTGTGTGGTATTTTCTACTGTTCCTCCCCTGTTTCTTTCCAATGGTTGCAAAGAGCCACCAGAAGAACCTGATTGTGTTGGTGTCGGTGTTGGTGTTACTGGTGTTGGTGCATAATCTGGTTCAACATCAGAAAAATCTCCCTCAACATCATCTCCACCAGGAGATTTTTTCAAATCATTCTCAAGATTGCTAGATGTTATATCCTTATCAAGTTCTTTTAATGTATCATCGGCACTCTTCAGTTCTTTCTTTGCTTCTGAAGGAGAGAAAACTGATGCAATATTATCATAGATGAACTTGAATCCACTGGCAATCACACTAAAAGTTTTTACTGCGCCATCCCATATTGGTTTTACAAAGTTATAAACCTTCGTCAGTTCCTTCATAATCTCTGGTAGTTTGGTAACCACAAACCCGATTAGAATAGAACCAAGGAATCCCAGAACCTTATCAAGGAAACTCGTTGCCACACCTTTAATACTACCAAAAACCTGACTGACAACAGGTATTCTTGGCATTTCTATTTTCTTTTCTGCTGCCTCCCGCTTTTCCTGTTGCAGTTCCTTTCTCTTAAGAGCACTATTTGTTGCCCGAATCTTTCCAAGTTTCTTATCAGAGTTGATAAGAACACTCTTTATGTTTGTGACATTTAACTTTAGTTGTTCTGCTTGCTTTTCCATATTATATCATCACTATCTTCTTCACTTCATATGGAATGACAATAGTTTTTTTCTTCTTTCCCATTGAGTGTAGTTCTTTTACTTCACTGCTCACCAATCTTCTAGTATTAACAGAACTAAAGTCATAACGATCTGGACCACCCATACCACCATCGCTACCTATCCATTTTCTCCAGTTTTGATCTGGATTTGCTGGTGGAGGATCGTTTCTTCCCACTTGATTTCCATAGTGGAAAAAGTTTCCTCTATTATCAAATCTAATATCACCCTCACCCATATACTGATACATTGTGGTTCCCTTGAATGCATCTCTTCCGTTTAGTTTTAACAGGGCATCAACAATCTTACCTTGATTATTTTTCAAGTCGTCGGCAAGAGATTGATTGTAATATGCTTTCCCAGTATATACTGCCTCAAATTGTCCTGCCTGTCTTCCCACTGCCGCAATACTATTAGGCCATCTGGGGTTTGCGACTCTATTCAATACTGCCGCAGCAACTCCATATTTATCGTCACCAGGTCCAGCTTCGCCACTTACAATGTATGCAAGTTCTTGCCAATCTGCATCCGTCAATCCTTTCAATCCACCCTTTGGAACCAAAGTGCTTGTCGGTCCAGTAGGTGCTCCAGGACCAGGAGGAGCATCACCAGAACCAGATCCACGAAGGGAAAGTGCTCCTGACTTGATTAATTTCTCAAAATCACTAATGTTTTTTCTGAAATACAAAAGATTGTTTGTAAATCTATCGGCAACCTTTGGGTAATTTTTTAGACTATTAACCTTTACAATGGCACTCTCATCATACTTCCAAGGTTCCTGGTTTGGTTGAGTTGTTTTTGTGACTGAACCACCCTTATTTCTTTTTTGGAAAGGAATAACAGGAAGTTTAACGGGACTGGAAGAAACTGGTGCTGGTGTTACTGGTGTTGGTGCTGGAGCAGAAGTAGAACCAGAAGTATCTTTCTGTACTGTAGGTGTTACAACAGGTTCTTCGGGAACATCATCAACATCCAACTCACCGTCAAGTTTGTCAATTTCTTTCTTCATACTCTCTATCTTGGTGCCTTCTTTTGATGGATTAAAGATACTGAATGCTTTCTGAAATCCACCGACTATAAATCCTGCACCTTTGATAATAACCTTTATTGTGCTTGCAACTCCATCCCATATTGGTTTTACGAAGTTATAAACTTTCTTTCCCGCCTCTATAATTTCTGGCAGTTTAGTTACAATGAATCCAAGTAAAACATATCCTGCAAAGTTTAGAATCTTGTCAAAGAAACTCGTGGCAATTCCTTTTATTCTACCAACGACACCACCAATGATTCCAGATCCAGGTACTTTAACCGACTCTATATTTTTTTCTGCTGTCGCTTTCTTTTCTTTCTGTGCCTCTGTCCTTATAATACTACTTTTTTGTGAGTTGATTTTTTTGAGTTTTGTATTGGAACTGATAAGAACACTCTTAATGTTCGTGACATTTAGTTTTAGTTGTTCTACCTGATTTTCCATTTATCACACCCCAAATATTCCAAACTGCATCTTCATAAACTCAATGTAGGTATTCTCAGGGTCTTCTGCATCAAAAGTAGGAATGGAAGAACCTCCAGCAGCTGGTGCCAATGATGTCGGTGAGGCAGGAATGTTAGAACCAGATTTCTGCATTGGAAGCATAATAGTTTCTGGTCCACTATCTTCTTCTTTCTTCAGAGAAGAAGAAGTGTCTCTACCAGTTGGTTTGATTGTATTTGCCGCTGCTGGTGCCTTTGATTCTGTTGGGGGCGAAATGTTGGCGGCAGGACTCCCGGGAGTTCTTACCTTTGGTTTATTTTTCTCTGACAGTTCTTTTAATGTCTTCTCAAATGATTCATTTGTTTTCTTGAATAACTTATTATTTTCTTCCTGTTCTCTCAGAGCAAAAACCATTCCACCATAGAGAGAACCTTTGTCTCTGATAATATCATCTACAAAAGGACCAAACTTACTTGCCTTACTCTGTTCTCTTGGAACGACTTTCTCACCAACTGTCAATAGTGCAGGGACACTATCTCTGTTTCCAACATTCCTTCCAGTGACTGTTCCGCCACTGTTCATTCCTTTTGCTTCTTTTGCATTAGGATCTTCACCCTTATTTCCAAAGAACATATCATAAAGTTTTCTGCCAGCCATATCACCAGCAAAACCACCAATAAAGGTTCCAAGAGGTCCACCTAAGAATGTTCCGATGGCACCAAGTAATCCAGCACCAATGGCACCAAATGCTGCTCTTCCAGGATCTTCACCGAGAGCAACTGACAAGGCAAAGTCTAATAGTGCTCCAACAAATGGTATTCTCTTCAGAATTGGACGAGCAAACTTAAGTATTGATTTTTGCAGTGTCTTTGCACCAGGACCCATACCCAGTGATTTTATAATATTTCTAGAAAACTTCTTCGCACTAACCTCAACGCCTTGTAGTGCCTTGTTTATGATACCTTTTTGTCTTGTTATAACTTCTACGTTTTCTCTTACAGCACCGCCTGCTACGTTAAATTTTCCAGGAACGACTCTTGACTGAACCTCTCTACCTATGGTTAATCTACCTCTTCTCTGCCCGGCAGCGTTTCGGAATATTCCACCTCTCGTTCTTCCACCACCAGTTGAAGGTTTACCACCGCGTCCAGTTAAAAATCTTGCAACTCCACGAAGTGCTCTGAATATTCGGTACATCTTATAGATGACTCTACCAACCAGAACACCACCTATTATACCAAGAATCCATTTCCAATTACTTTTTACAAAGTCAAATACACCCTGAATCTTTGCTCTGTTCTCATCCTTACTTAACCAAGTCAGTGCTTTATCTACAATAAATCCAGTGACTACGGCACTTAAGAATCCAAGTATCTTATCAAAGATGCTCTTTGCTGGTGCCAGAACTTTATCGGCAACTCCACCTATTGCACTGGCAACTTTCTTTACACCTTCAGCACCTTGTTCTGCTGCAATTCTTTTCTTCTTGTCCGATGCTGCTCTTATCTTTTTAGTTTCTTCATCCTCTTTTGCAATTCTATAAGCAAAATCTGCAGAGAGTTGCTTCTGAATCTCTACAAGAATATTATTAGTCTCTACTAGTGTCTGTTCTAAAGGAGTTCCTTCCTTCTTCAGATACTTAGGATCTACATTACTGCCACGATAAATGCTCCCATATCCCATTCCTGCAGGAACTTTCATAGTTTTGGAAGCACTTACCGCTTTGGTGGTGCCACGAAAAACTGAAGAGGAAACAGTAGTCTTCCCCAATTTAGGTCTTGATGTTAACGATGGTGCCCTAAATGCCTGACTACTAAATGCCATTCTTTTGCTGATACTTCAGGTTTTCTTCCTCAATGTATTGTTGGAGAAGAGTAACATAAATGTCTCTTTCCCAAGGTATCATATTTTCCAACTCTGTTAA
>Ga0181568_10005145_pt1 | contig 11556 bp, 12 predicted proteins | sample 101ome_20_FD_133758 | JGI IMG/M metagenome (GOLD analysis project Ga0181568, IMG submission 133758) | Coastal salt marsh microbial communities from the Groves Creek Marsh, Skidaway Island, Georgia - 101404AT metaG (megahit assembly) | ecosystem: Environmental > Aquatic > Marine > Intertidal...
GTCAAAAAGTACCTGAAAGACATCATAAATTAGAAGATTGGGATTTATTGACTGATGGAAAATGTATTTACTGTTTACTTAAGGAATATTCTGGTTATATGTAATATTTAATTTAGATATTATTTCTATGTTAATATATAATGGAATCAAAAATTAAATATCCTAAATATTTTAATTATAAAATAGTAAAAAATCAAAATTATGAACCTTTTTTAAGAAAACATTTTAAAAAAATAAATAATACATCTTTGATTATTATTTGGAGAAACAGAAAAACTAAAGAACTAAAATACTTAATTCAAAAAAGAAGTAATAAAATGAGACATGGTAAAAATAAACTAGCTGTTGGTGGTGGTATGTTAGAAAAATCTGACAAAACATTACAGTTTGGAGCTATTAGAGAAGTAATTGAAGAATCACAAGTTCAATTTAAAAAAAAGAAAAATTTAACAGTAAAGACAATTAAACAATTAGAACCTTATCTATTTCCATTAAAAAGAGATGGTAATAACTTTACATTTTTTTTAATAATTAGTTCATTTAAAGAACCTAAATTTTTAGGACCAATAAAACATGGTAAAATAAAACCATTTTTAGATTCATCAAGAGAAGTTGATTTAGAAGACAAAATGTGGAATGATAAAAAATTAAAAGGTAAAATTAAATATGGACATGCATTTTTATCTAAGAAAGAAATATTAAGACACTATGATAAAAAAGCAAAGATATGGAAGTATACTAAAAGAACATTTGATTACTTATTTGAAATTTTAGGATAATTAGATACTCTTAAATTATAATCAACAATAACTTGATTCATAAAATAAATACCATTCCAATAAACTATTAATGATTGTAATAAAACACAATAAACTTGAATAGGAGCAAAATCTCTAAATCCTAATGTTAATAATGACATGGTAACATGTGACAAACATCCAGGACACCTAATTAATAGATTTAAATAATTATTTACTTTTTTTTGAAACATTTTAGAAATATAATCATTTCTACATAAAAATAATAAAAAATAATTTATAGCTCCAGGTAAACCTGTTAAATAAAACATAGCATGATTTAATAAACTACCAGGATCAATCATTAAAGCTAAAGGTAATGAAAACATCATCACTAAATGATGTAACCAATCATCAAATCTCATTTTATTAAAATAAACAATTATGTGGTACAAATGTAAACTATATGAAATTACACATGGAAAATAATTTAATTCATATTTATAATAATTAAAAAAGTTATTATATGTAAACATCATATCGGGTATACAACTATTTAATATCAATAAATTATTAATTGAATGAAGTAAATAATATTTACCTTGAATTTTATCACCTAACATATAATCAATAAAAACATAAATTAAAAAAAACAATAACGCTTGTAGTATATAAATATACATTATATATATTTATATATTTTATTTATTTGTTAAACATTTACCATATACTTGTTCTTTTTTCAATAGGAATCCAAAGTAAATCAATATTAGTTATATTATACAATTTATAAAATTCTTCTAAATTACCTAAAATTCCATTAACACGATATATAGGAGGTGAATGAGGATCTGTTGTAACTCTTTTTAATGTTTCTTCTGGTCTACACTTTGATCTCCACATTCTTGCATAACTTTCAAAAAATAATTTATTTTTTTTATTAATTTCTTCTATATCATTTACACCAATTTTTTCTAAATATTTTTTTAATGCACTTAATGAAATTGATACACCACCTAAATCAGCAATATTTTCACCTAAAGTTAATTTTCCATTTAATTTTTTTCCTTCAATTTCATAATTAGAAAATAATTCAACTAAATTTTTAGATTTATTTTGATATTTATTTTTATCATTTTCAGTCCACCACATATTCAAATTACCATCACTATCAAATTTTTTACCTTGATCATCAAATCCATGAGTCATTTCATGACCTATTACAGATCCAATAGCTCCAAAATTTTCTGCCATATCTCTATTATTATCAAAAAATGGCGGTTGTAAAATACCTGCTGGAAAAACAATTTCATTAAATGATGGAGCATAATATGCATTTACCATATGCGGATCCATCATCCATTTTGATAAATCTTTAGGCTTATAAATTTCACTAAAATTATATAAAACATCATAACTATTACAATTTAAATTATTTTTTAAATAGCTAAAATTAAAATCAACATCTAATTTAGAATAATCCCTCCATTTTTCAGGATAACCAATTTTAATATTCATTTTATTTAATTTGTCAACAGCTTTTTCCTTAGTTGAATCTTCCATCCAGTCATTTTTTTCTAATCTATTTTTTAATTCATCTTTTATAAATCTCACCATATTTTCTACTTTATTTTTTAAACTAACAGGAAAATATTTTTCTACATACATTTTGCCAATTAATTGTCCTAATTGATCAGAAACATTTGACAAAGATCTCTTCCATAAAGGTTTCATTTCAGGTGTACCACTTAAAAAAGTTTCATAAAAATTAAATAATTGTTTTTCCTTTTCCATATCACAATAATTACCAATTGATAAAATAAATAACCAAGCAAAATATGATTTTAAAATATTCAAATCAATAGTTTCAAATAATTTATCTACATATTTTATATAATTTGGATTAGTAACATTTATTTTGTTATTAGAATTTTTTTCAATACCAAAAAAATCAAATAAAATATTTAATGATAAATTTTTATATTGATTGTTAAAATTTTCAAAAGTTATAGGATTATTACGTATATATGGATCACGAGCTTGAGTTTTCGTATAATTATAATAAGCCAAATTTTTTTCAATATTATAAATAGTATTTACATCTAAATTTAAATTAAATAAACTACTATATGTTTTAATAAATTTTCTATACATTGCTCTAATATTTTGTTTATCAATATCTTCAGAAAAATAGTAATCTCTATCTGGTAATCCTAATCCTCCAGATGAAATATGTAAAATATTTTGAGATGAATTATTATAATCAGAATAAACAAAAAAATTTAAAGGAGATTTTATTTGTCTAAAAATAAATTCCTCATAAAGTAATTTTTTCATTTCATCTTTATTTTTAATATTATTTATTTTATCCAAATAATAATTAATATCTAAATTATTATTTTTGTTCCTTTCATCAATATTTATTCCTTGATGATATAATATTCCTACTTTTTTAAAATCATTATTATCTGATTTATAACTATTTGATACTAATTCTTTAACCTTTTCTTTATTATTTTCATCTAATATATTAAAATTACTCCATCTTTTTTGATCATCAGGAATTTTGTTATTATTTAACCATTCTTGATTTACATATAAATAAAAATTATCTTTAACACTAGAATTTTGCATTAATATATATTAAATATTATTATTTAAATAAAATTATTTTATACATATTTAAGTAAAATATTATAATATTTATTATATTCACTATTAATTTTAGTTAATTTTTTTCTATATTCATCAATTGGCAAATCTGATATCTCTAATATCTTATTAAAATATATTCTATCTAATTTATCAATTTTGTCAAATGGAAAACTTTTATTCAAAATTATCATTATTGGTATACTCGTTTTTACATCTTTTAATATACATGAATTATTATCATTCTTATCTATGAAATAATTATCATAATCATCTATGAGATAATTAGAATAATTATTATAATCAATAAATTTTGTATTTAATACATCATCATCTATTATATTATCAAAATCTTCTTTATTGTACCAAGACATATTATTATAATTAAAATTAAATATAATAATAATTCAATTTTTAAATTTCTATTGATTGTTCAATAGTAAATTTATATTTATTAATTTTTTCAATAAAATTATTATTTGGATCTGAAGATAATACAATCACATAAGTATTTTGAATTGTTATATTTTTGTATAAATGAAAATTATGATCTAAATATGTAAAATTTTCTTTTGATATCATCCTTAAACCTTTAAAATATTTACTTTCTTTTATTTTATTAATAATCATAAATTCACCATAATCAATATTGTTAGATTGATTTTCATTCATAATGTTTTTCCCTTCAATATCCCAAATAGGAATTGTAATAATAAAATTTAGTATGTTTTTGCTCTTATCAGCATTTTTTAAAAAAATAAATAGTTTATTTATACCTTTGTTAATAACATCTGATTGATAAGGAGGATTAAAACTATATGTCCCATAAATTGGATTCAAATTAAAAAAACTACCTCTTGAATTAAAATACTTTTCAACATCATTGTAAACAGAACAATAATTACTAAAAATAGAATTTATTGATGATGCAAAACATTCAAATTCTAAATTAAAATCTTCTTTCATTTTATTTAATATTTTTGGAAGAACACCTAATTGATGATTATTTGAACCTAACAATTGATATCTAAAAATAATTATCCACAAATAAATATCAAATTTATTCTCAGGACCATTATATTTATTTTTACAACATTTGTATACATCAATTGGAATAATTATGTTATCAATTAAATTAAATAATTTCTTATCTCTTATTTTGAAAAAATACTGCATATTTAATTTATAAAATACAATTTTATTAGAATTAGTGTATAATATTTTTGATATCTTATACTTGTGTTTATTTTTTTTATAATAATCACTCACCTTATATGAATTTAATAAATTTAAATTAATATTATAAATATTTTTTAATTCCCCAATAACAAAATTAATTTTTGAGTCCACGTCATTAATATTAGTATCTGATTTAGCATAATCATTTATTGTATTTCTTATACAATCTGTATTATTAAAATTTGATGGTAAAAAACAATCACCTTCAAAATCATAAGTGGAATATAAATTAAACAACCATGATGATAATAAATTAGTAAGTGTTCTAGGACATGACTTTTTCAAACTAAATATTTTTGTTCCAAAATTTTTAATACATGTATTTATAAAAACCTTAACGATAGACAAATATAATTTAGCTCTGTATAACTCTATTAATGGGTTCAACTCTTGTGATTTATTATCTTTATAATAAAATTTTATATTTTCTGTTTCAAAAATTTTACTATTCATTATATTAAATATAATACATATTATATGTTTAACCCTTAATATATATTTTTTTTTCTAATAAATTATAGATTATGAATGAAAATTTTGTTACTCTAGATGGTATAACCAACAAAATTTTTAATTTTAAAAAAACTTTAAAAATAACTGATTCATTAATTTGGAAAAATTGTAAAAATGTGAAAATATCAATAAAATCAAAAATAAATAAATTAATAGTAATTAACTCAAAAAATCTAAAAATTAAAATAGGAAACACTATTTCAGGTATTGAAATAGAAAATAGTGAAAATATAAAAATTAAATTTATAAAAAATACTTCTGTTAAACATCTAAATAGTTATAAATCAAATATTAAGATTAATTTAAATGAAAATAAAAAAGAAAATACATTATATAATATAGAAAAAAGTACTGTTAACTTTTATTAAAATATCTTTTAGAAATTTTAATACTATATTTCATATCATCATAATTATTCAAATGAACCCAAATATTATTACCAAATTTTTGAGTATATGCATTTATTAAATGCCATTTAAAATGTTTCAAATTAGGAGAACTAAAAAATCTATTCTTAGTAAATTCAAAAGTTTGATTTTTGTGTTTTATCTTAATAATATTATCACTTATATCAATTTTAACATTAAATCCATTCCAATTTTCATCATTCATATCTTTTAATATTTTTTTACAATATTTTTCATTTGGTAAACATGATTTAATTAATTTTTCTTGTGCTTTTAATAAAGCCTCTCTTTTAACTAATTTATATTTATTTTTAATTTTACAATTATTATTTTGAAATGTTACCTCGTCATCAGATGATGATGTTACATAATCATTTGATTTTACACTCGATTTTATATGTTCAGTGTAAATATTTTTTAATAACATTGATTTGTATGACATTAATTTAATATTTTTTAATAATAATTTAATATTATATCAATTTTTTTTACCCATCTCATAATACATTCTAAGCGTATTATATAATGATACAAAGTCATCCAATACAAAGACAATTTCATATTTAATAATTCATATAATTAAAGTATTTTGGAATTCTTTAAAAAAATTATTTCACACCAATTATCTTAATTTTATCTTTAGCAATATTAAATTCTTTATTTAATATTTCAATAATATCATTAATAATTCTATCTCCTTGAATCATAATACAAAGCGATTCATTATCATTTGAATTATCAAATATTTCACTTTTTATTGAACCACCCTTTCCTAATTTTTTTTTTATTCTTTTTAATGGTTCTTTTAAATCATCTTTATTTTCATACCAATTATATATATAGGTAACTGATTTTCCTCTTCTTTTTTTTTGTTCTATAAAAATTTTACTGTTTATATTATTTAAAATTTTTTTATTATTATTTGTAATTTCATTACTTTCGAAATCATTATCATCAAATATATCTAAGTCAGACATTAATTATTAAACTATAAAGTTTAAATAAACAATAATCAATTTTTATTATTTAATAGGATGATCATTTATCATTTCAATTACATGTTTTTTAAAACTAATAAAACTGTTTTTTCTTTTAATTTTGACTTTTTTAATTTTAGGACTATTGATATTATCTATTTTTATAGTAGATAACGGCGAATTGACACGTTTAGTAATTTTAATAATGTCACCATCTTTTATAATATTATCATTCATGTATAATACTTTTCTTATATTAATTAGTTTTTTTACCCTATTAACTGAATATATAACAATAATAAAATCTAATCCAGTTTTTTGTCTTTCAAAATATTCATAAAAATTGCCATGCGGTAAATGAATATCATTTGGTAATTTATTAACACTCAAACATTTAGACTTCACTTCAATATTTCTATTACAATTTTGACAAACTATATCTAGTGAAGGAGAATTATTTCCTAAAACTTTTAATTGTCTTTCATGACATATTGGGCAATCTAAATTATTTGCAACATAATGTTCCATAAATTTACCCACTTTTTTTTTTAAAATTGGAGCTAGTTTCTCTTCAACTGGACAATCTCTGCATAAATGATTACCTTCACAAAAATAACATCTAACATTCTTACTTTTTTTATTTACATTTAATTTTTTGAAATTTGTAATAATAGACAATTTATTACTTTTCATTAATTAACATATTAATTCATATTTAAATACTTTAAAATTTGTTTTTTTTTATAAATTATTTTATTTTGAAAATTAATGGTTAAAGTTATTTGTCGTATAAAACCACCTTTATATGGAAATACTAAAATAACTGATGATAACAATTTATTATTTTTAAAAAAAGAAGATTCATTATTAGAAAAAAATAAAATTATATATAAAAAATATAAATTGGATAAATTTTATGATACTAATACTAATAATTATACTATTTATAAAGAACAAATTCAACCTATTATGGATGAATCGTTTTATTTATTTTTATATGGACACACTGGTAGTGGTAAAACCTATACTATATTTGGTAATCAACATATAGATGGTTTGTTGGATATTATTTTTAGAAATATTAATTATACTGCTAAAATAGAAGCAATGGAATTATCATCTATTGGATGCGTAGATATATTTAATGATAAAATTGTTACATTATTAGAAAATGACAATAAAATTAAATTATTTAATATTACACATAAAGAAGTATCATCAGAAAAAGAATTTGATAAAGTAATTATTAATATTAAAAATAAAAGAAAGACTGGTACAAGTAAATATAATAGTTATTCTTCACGAACTCATCTAATTATTAATATTTATCATAACAAAAAAAAATATGTTATAATTGATTTAGCTGGTCATGAGAGAAAACCAGAAATGAAAAAAGGAAGTTCGTATATAGATACTAATTATATAAACTCATCATTACTTGCATTAAAAGAATGTTTTAGAAAATCTTATGAAAAAAATGCTTATATTCCTTACCGACGCAGTAAATTGACAAGATTATTAAAAATAATATTTGAAACAAATGTAAAAAGTCTCATAATTTCAACTATACATTCAGGATATCAATATCAAAATGATACATATGATACATTGTCATATGTGTCACAATTTAAAAAAAGTATTGATAATAATTTTATTATCAAAAAAAATTATTCTGATTATTTATTACCACATTCTAAATATATATCAAAAAAACCAATATCTTTAGATAAATTAGATCATATTCCTAAAATTCGACCTAAATCCTCACCCACTTCTATCAGTATGGATAAAAAAGAATTATTTCCGTTACAAAATAAAAAAATTTCAGTGTCTAAAAAATTAGATCCATTTTCAAATAAATATTTAAATGATAAAAAATTAAATGATAAAAAATATGATCCATTCAAATATTATGATGACAAATACAAATATAAATATAAAAATGATAAATATAGCATATACAGTGATGATTATTACAAAACTAAATACAACAATTTACTAAAGAAAGATACTGATTCAAAATATAAAAATGAAATATCTAATTTAAAAAAAAATAATGTTATCAATGATTTTGAAAATATAAATTATGATAATGATGAAAATTTAGATGAATATGATATAATTGATGAGACTAAAAACAAGAAAATAAAAATAGATAATTTAAAAGATTATGGAATTTATACTAGTAAAAAACTTAATAAAAATGGTTATAAAATTATGAAAAGTATTAATCATATTATTTATACTAGATCAATCAAAAACTACGTAAAATTAATTAATAATCAAGATGATGAAGATAAACTTTTAGAAGTTTTAAATGGTACTATTGCTACTATAGAAATAGTACTATCAGAACTACATAAAATATATCATTAATTTTTCTAAATATATATATATATTTATATAAATGTTTAAAAAATTTTTAGAATCATTTACTTTAAAAGATATTATTTTTATTGGTATTATCTTAATTTTGTTTTTAAAAATGAATAAAATGAAAGAAAAATTTAGTTTCCCAATTGCTAACGCTAATGATTTTAAAACTCAAGTTGAAACAGCTTTAGGTAGTAATTTTCAAGCATTACAAAATCTTAGTAATTTTGCTACAGGATTACAAAGTGGTGATGATTACAATTTCCCACATAAATTAATAGTACAAGACTTAGAAGTTTTAGGAACAACAAAAATAAAAACTGAGTGGGGTACAAAAGACTCGAGTTCAAAAAGAATAGATGGCACTTCATCAAATCCACCTGATAAACAAGGATTTTGTCAATGGTGCATCTAATATAGATGTTAAATAAAAAATAATTAATCACAAAAGTAACCAATAACTTTTTTAATACATTTCTTATCCCAAGGAATATCTTTTAATTCACCTTTATTTGATCCAATTATATTAAAACTTATTGGATCATTTTTATCATCATAATTTACTTTGTTAATTAAATAGTAATCTTGGCTATCTAAATCCTTATTTATTAATACTTTTTCAAATGCTAATGAAACTTCTATTTTTGTAAATACACCAAAATTCATATTATGTTTTGCTAAATCTTTTGCACTATAATTCTCTATATTTGACATAGAATAAAAAATAAAAATATTTAAATTAAAAAAATCAATTTTTAAAATCTAAATTAATATATAAAATATAAAATGGTAGAATTTATATCAAATTTTTTCAATTCACCTTTTATAAAAAATAACTTGACCTATATTATAATTGGTTTTGGAGTAATTGTAGCAATATTAATGTTTGTTTTTTTGAGAAAAGGACCAGTCGATTGTAAATTAGTAAATGATTGCGGAAATTGCTGTAACAAAAAGCATAAAGGAAAAGGTGAAGAAAAGAAGCTTGAATGTTATGAAAAAAAATGTATAGACATTGGTCCAGGAAGAATGATGGGAAAAGATTTTAAACCAAGTAAAATAGACGAAGGATGCCCAAAATTTGCACCTAAATTTAATTCTCTTGATTGTGAAGATCCTACTTGTGATTCTAAAAAAAGACCTTGTCTATCATTTCCAAAAATAGAAAAATCAGATAAATGTCCCGACTCTCATCCTTATTTTAAAGTCCCAATTACTGGAGAAATAAAATGTTATAAAAATATAGATTGTGCTCATCTTGAAGATTCAAAATGTGATAGCGTAAAAATATATGGAGAAAAAAATAGTTACTGTCCAAAAGATAAACCTTATTTATTTGATGGAGAATGTTATGAAAATGAAGTAATAACACAATTAACAGAAGGAGTAGTATCAAGACCATATGAAAAATCAGAAAGATGTGATAACAGCGAAGGTAAAGGATATTTGGCACCGAATATATTATTACCATTTAATGATCAACAAGCATGTATTAAGCAAGAATGTGCAGAAGAATTAGTTAAATTAAATATAACTCCTAAATCAGGAACAGCTAAAAATAAAGAAAAATTAAGTGAAAAATGTAGAAATAGTCAAAATAATCTTGTATTTTTTAGACCAAAATTAGAAAAAAATAGAATATGTCCAAAAGAAACTCCATATTATGATCGTGGAGTATGTGTAGAATTTGATGATTGTGTAATTGATAATAATTTCGAGTCTGATAGATGTAAAAATGAAAAAAATGAAGTTATTAAGGTTATTAAAGACAAAGAAAGATGTGAAGGTACAATTTTTAAAACAAAAAATGGTGAATATTGTTTTATAAATAAATTAGGAGGTCCAGAATCTGAATTAAAATGTTTAGATGATCCTAATTCAAAATGTGAAGCAAAATATTTAAAACCTAAACCAAAATATTGTAATGATAAATTAGAACAAAAAGATTATTATAAACTAAAAGATAATTGCGGATCTCAATTTACTAAATATGATGTACCTTATAAAGAACTTTGTAAACATTTTGAATCATCAAAAGATCTTAATGATGCTATAAAGAAATGTAAAGAAAATAATATAAAAGAATTACCAAATGAAGAATCAAATGAGGTGCTTGCAGATGAATTACCTGTTAAAGAAGTAACACTTGGTGAAAAAAATAATGTAGAATTTCCAATTTCTAGTGAAGATACTCAAATGAAAATGGAACAAGCTGCATACGATTCGTTTTTTAACACTGATAAAGAATGTAATTCTCATTTTCAATGTGAGGGATCAAAATTATGTCTTAAATCAAAATGTCAAAATTTAAATGATATACCTAAAAATGTAATAAATGAAAGAGGATCACATATGAAACTATTTGATAAAAATAAAGATATGGATCAACAATCAGATGAATACTATAAACTACTATTCAAAAATTTTAATATACCTAAAGAAAATCATAAATCAATAAGAAAAAGTCATAATTCTATTAGAGAAGACAATACTTATTTATTTGTACATAAAGGCAATATTGATAAATATATGAAAACACCATATGTACAAAAAGATTGTAATTTAGTAACTGATAAATATGAAAAATTACAATGTATGTCCTACAATATTAGAGAAAAAGTTAAAAAATTTAGTAAAGGAAATTCTGTAAAATATGCA
>Ga0181568_10005151_pt1 | contig 11549 bp, 11 predicted proteins | sample 101ome_20_FD_133758 | JGI IMG/M metagenome (GOLD analysis project Ga0181568, IMG submission 133758) | Coastal salt marsh microbial communities from the Groves Creek Marsh, Skidaway Island, Georgia - 101404AT metaG (megahit assembly) | ecosystem: Environmental > Aquatic > Marine > Intertidal...
AGTTTGCCGATTGTTGTCGTTTTGCCGGAACCGTTGACGCCAACCACCAGAACGACCTGAGGTTTTTTTGCGTAGATTGGCAGCGGCTTTGCCACGCTCTCCATGATCCGCGCGATTTCTTGCGCGAGGATTTCTTTGATCTCGCGGGTCGACAGGCGACGGCCCATGCGGCCTTCGGCGATATTGGCGGTGACACGCAGAGCCGTATCCACGCCCATATCAGACGCGATCAACAGCTCTTCAAGCTGTTCCAGCATGTCATCATCAAGCACTCGGCGCATCTCGCCCGAGGGGGCGGTGCGGCCCATCAGGCGGCTGAGAAGGCCCGCCTTGGGGGCGGCTGACGGTTCAGGTGCAGGTGGTTTAGTCGCCTCTGGGGCAGGCTCGGAGGTTTGTGCAGGCTCGGGATCTTGTGCGGGCACCACTTCGGGGATGGTTTCTGCAATGGGGTCGTCTATTTGAGAGAGAGGCGGCTGCGGTTCAGGCGCTGGTGTAATGGGTGCGGAGGACGGCGTGACCTCGGGTTCCGCGATCTCGCCACCGTCTTCGACAATCGCATCGAGCCCCTGATCAAGCTTCGAGGATGATTTGAACAAACGGTCTTTGAGTTTTGAAAAGAACGCCATGATGCCTCCGGTGGTTTATCCCCAAGTAATGCGGTTTCCCCGTATATGGAAGGCCCGTCAGAACAGACTGCCCTGATCAGGGGGCGGAGACTTGCCCTGAGGTTTCTTAGAAGCACTTCCGCCGATTTTGAACCGACCGTCCTGAAATTCAATCTCGAGGGCCGAGGCGCTTTCCGCCGCCGCTTTTGACGTGACCACGCCGCCAGCCCCATGCACAACCGCATAGCCTCGTTTTAAGGTCGCTTCATAGCCCATGGCCAGCCGCTGACGGTCGAGTGCATTCAAGCGCTCGGTCAAGGTTTGGAGGCGACGGCGATAGGCAGGATCGATCCTTTCGGACAAAGTTTTCAGCGTGTCACGGCTTGTCTGAGTGCGGTGTCGTATTGCCCCTAAATGTAGTTTACCCGAAACCCGACTGAGTTTCACGTCGCGTTGGCGCACACCTGCGATCAGCGCATTGGGCAGGCGGTCTTCCAGATGATCCAGACGCTGACGTTGTGTCTGGGTCAAGCTGTGGGGGCGAGGTAAGGCCCGAGCCAGATCGCGCATCCGATCGCGGCGGCGGGTGATACCCGAGGTCAGAGCATGGGTCAGGCGCGCATCTTGCTGTTCCGTCCAGGCAAGCAGCTCCATCCGAACTGGAACTGCCAATTCGGCGGCGGCTGTCGGTGTGGGCGCACGCTGATCCGAGACAAAGTCGATCAGGGTGGTATCCGTCTCGTGCCCGACGGCCGAAATCAATGGAATAGCGCTGTCGGCTGCGGCTCGTGCGACGATTTCTTCGTTAAAGCCCCAGAGGTCCTCGAGTGATCCGCCGCCCCTTGCAACGATCAGAAGATCCGGACGCGGGAGCGCGCCGCCGGGTGTGAGGGCGTTAAAGCCGCGAATCGCATTTGCTACTTCGCCGGCACATTTTTCGCCCTGCACGGCAACCGGCCAGATCAAGACCTTGCGCGGAAAGCGGTCGCGCAGACGATGTAGAATATCGCGGATCACGGCACCGCTTGGGGACGTGACCACCCCGATGATTTCCGGCAAATAGGGGATCGGCTTTTTGCGGGAAAGATCGAACAAGCCTTCGGCCTGAAGCTGGACTTTGCGTTTTTCCAGCATCGCCATAAGCGCGCCGACGCCTGCCGGTTTGATATCTTCAATTACAATCTGGTATTTGGATTGCCCGGGAAAGGTTGTCAGGCGTCCTGTGGCGACCACCTCGAGCCCCTCTTCCGGTTGGGTTACCAGACGCGCGGCAACGCCTTTCCAGATCACTCCGGAAATGACCGACCTGTCATCTTTGAGATCAAGATAGATATGCCCGGACCGGGGGCGTGAAACGCGGCCAACCTCGCCGCGGATGCGGACATGGGCGAACTCGCCTTCGATCATGCGTTTGATCGCGCCGGAAAGCTCGGTCACGCTAAATTCGGGTGCGTTTTCGCCTTGGATCGGATCGTCAATCAGATCGGACATTTTGCCTGCCTTGTGTCTATGCTCAAGCCACCTTAGAACGCGCGGCAACGACTTCCAAGACGGAGAAGCCCTATGAATATCCTAATCCTCGGCAGTGGCGGCCGCGAACATGCGTTGGCATGGGCGGTGATGCAAAACCCCAAATGCGACAAGCTGATTGTAGCGCCCGGAAATGCCGGTATCGCAGCCATCGCAGAATGCGCCAGTTTTGACGTGGAAAGCGGTGAAGCGGTTTTGAATTTCGTCGAGGAAAACGCGATTGATTTCGTGATCATTGGACCCGAAGCCCCGTTGGCCGCCGGTGTGGCGGACGCACTGCGGGCAGCCAACATTCTGGTTTTCGGTCCTTCGAAAGCCGCCGCGCAGCTTGAGGCGTCGAAGCGGTTTACCAAAGAGGTTTGCGATGCGGCCGGGGCTCCGACGGCTGGCTATGCGCATTTCACCGATGCCGATGCGGCCAAAGATTACATCCGCGCCGAGGGCGCGCCGATCGTTGTGAAGGCTGACGGACTGGCTGCGGGCAAAGGCGTGATCGTCGCGATGGACGAGCAAACCGCCTTGGACGCCATTGACGATATGTTTGGTGGCGCTTTCGGGGGGGCCGGTGCCGAGGTCGTGATCGAGGAGTTTATGGAAGGCGAGGAAGCGTCGTTCTTTGTGCTTGTCGACGGTGAGGATGTTTTGCCGATTGGAACGGCACAGGATCACAAGCGGGTTGGCGAAGGCGACACCGGTTTGAACACGGGCGGAATGGGGGCCTATTCTCCGGCCCCTGTGTTGACGGCCGATATACAGGAAACGGTTCTGGCCGAGATCATTCGCCCGACAGCGGCAGAGATGGTCCGTCGGGGGATGCCCTATCAGGGGGTGCTTTACGCGGGCTTGATGATCAAGGACGGCAAGGCGCGGCTGGTAGAGTACAACGTGCGGTTCGGTGATCCTGAATGTCAGGTCCTGATGATGCGATTGGGCGCGCAGGCGCTTGATCTGATGCAGGCTGCTGCCGAAGGCCGACTGGCCGAGACCAAGGCGCAGTGGGCGGATGATCATGCCATCACGGTTGTTATGGCCGCCAATGGCTATCCCGGGGCTTACGAAAAAGGCTCTTTGATTGGCGGGCTGGTTGGGCTGCCGGAAGACAGCATGAATATGGTTTTTCATGCAGGAACGTCGGACCAAGACGGGAAAATTGTTGCTACAGGCGGTCGCGTTCTGAATGTCACCGCTCGGGGTCGATCACTGCAAGAAGCACGGGATCGCGCTTATGCAATGGTTGATCAGATTGACTGGTCCGAGGGCTTTTGCCGGCGCGATATCGGATGGCGCGCGCTTTGATCTGACTTCGAATTGCGCATAGCTCAATCCGACAGATGCGAGGGGCTTGCCCCTCGCGCTCCCCAGAGTATTTCGGGTAAGATGAAAACAACGGGCGTTTAGGGACAGGACAGCGCGGCTTCAAACACCTGAGGCGTTGCACCGTCGAAAGAGGCTTTGGCCCGAAGTGATCCGTCAGGGCTGAGGATGAGCGTCAAAACGGACGTCCAATCCCCTGATCCGACGACCATTTCTGGTTTTTCGCCGCATTCTTTGATGCCGCCAAGGATGTAGTCCCACCCGATTCTGTGATTCGACACCCCGACAGACGAGATAATGTCTTGAACGGGGCCGTCCGGCACATAGCTGACCTCGGATAATGCTTCGTTTTTGAAGCGCCAGATCCTGAGTTTTTTGGCAAGATGAGGGCGGTCAATATAGGCCAGCTCAATATAGCCATCGCCATCCAGATCAGCGGCCCCGACAGGTGCCAGCCATCGGTGGGATTGTCCGATATAGGGCGTGGCTGCGACCAAGCCGGTTTCATCGTAGATCGACAATCTGGCCCCGTAGCGCAGGCTGGACTCGATTACGACGACTTCAAAGTCATCGTCCAGATCAACATCTACCAGTCTGGGGGACAGGTCCTCGAATACCCGAGAGTCGGGCAACGTGATCTTGACGGAACTGCGGTCTGCGAGCTCAAGCTCGAGCGCGCCCCACTCGAGCGCATCGCCCAAGATTGCGTGCGTGTAGCGCGGAGTGGGGTCAGTATACCCCGCCCGTACAATCTCGGCGCTGGCGGCCGAGGCCGCCAACATAGGCAGGGCAACAGCAAAAAGACGCGTCGCCCAAGCCCGCATCAGATTTGTTTTTCGGGCATCTGGACGATCAGTCCGTCTAAGTCGTCGGTGACGCGGATTTGGCAGGTTAGGCGCGAGCGGGCTGGATCAGGCTCGTAGGCGAAGTCCAGCATGTCTTCTTCCATGTCGTCCTTTGCAGGGACTTTATCGGCCCAATCCGGGTGGACATAAACGTGGCAGGTCGAGCAGGCGCAAGCCCCGCCGCAATCTGCTTCGATCCCAGGAATATTGTTATCCCGCGCCCCTTCCATGACCGTCAGGCCATTTGCCACTTCGACGACATGTTCGGTTCCGTTGTGCTCGATATAGGTGATTTTTGCCACGTCGGACGCCTCCTGATTTGATTTTCAACTACTTCTAGCGATGCCACATAGTGCTTGTAGGTTCAATTTGCGACCCCTCAGTTTTCATCTTGCGACAAATCCTTAATGTTCTATTTTTGTTCCATGCAAATAATACGGAATCCCAATTGGCCACGCCCCCCGTCCTGCATTCAGGCAGGTCAGATCGGTCTGCCCCCTGAGGGGGCACTGGTCTGTGTTGCCGGATTGGTCATTCTGCGGCAGCGTCCGGGAACCGCCAAAGGGGTAATCTTTCTGACACTCGAGGATGAAACCGGTGTGGTGAATATCGTGGTTTGGCGGAAAATATATGAAACCTTCCGGCGTGCAGTTATTTCAGGCCGTCTGCTTCGTGTAACCGGGCGGGTTCAACGGGCAGACGGTGTTACCCACGTGATTGCACAACAGATCGAGGACATTTCCCCAATGCTGGATGAATTGCTTGAGTCCTCACCGGAATAAAGCTTTGCATTCAGGCCAGTTTTGCTAATGTCTCGCGGGGTTTGAAGGCAGGTGAGCATGTTCAAGGGGATAATCACAGCGGGCTTAACCGTGCTTGTTTTGGCGGGGTGCACAGTTCAGTCGGATCTCGTGGGATACGGCGGCGAAGAAAAGCCGGAAGGTGCTGCACCCGGAACGTGCTGGGCCAAGCAAATCAAACCTGCGGTTGTTCAAACCACCCGCACACAGTCCATCCTGTCCGGCGAAAACGGAGAGAACATTTATCAGACCGAAACATCACAATCCATCATCGAGGAACGACAAGAGGTGTGGTTTGAAGTTCCCTGTCGGCGTGTGATGTCGGAAGAATTCATCAAAGCCCTACAACGCGCCCTAAAGGCGCGCGGACAATATCAGGGTCCCATCACCGGCATTATTGATGACAGAACGGCCAAGGGCGTGCGGCTGTTTCAAGCGCCTATGGGCATCGACAGCCAAATCCTTTCGATGGCGGCAGCGCAGCAACTGGGCTTGATCGCCTTCCGGTTTGAGTGATGCGCGCGCTCGTACTGGGCGGGGCCAGTTGGAACACAATGATCTATTTGGACAGGCTTCCCGACGGGAATGCAGGAACTATCCCCAATGCCAGAAAACACGAAGCCGTCGGATCAACAGGAACCGGCAAAGCCTTTGCGTTAAGGGCGATGGGTGTAGACACGGTACTACATGCCGCTATGGGTCAGGACCCGGAGGGTGAGCGCATCCGCATGGAATGCGGCAGGCGTGGCGTAGAGCTGATATCGGAGGTTGACCCTTTGGGGACGGCTCAGCATGTGAATCTGATGGACAAAACGGGCAACCGTCTGTCCATTTTTGTGAACTCTGGAAGTGGCGACGTCGACGTTGATCTGGATCGCATTGCGCTGGAATTGGAGCGCACAGACGTTGTGTTTTTAAATATCGTCCCCTCGTCCTTGCCGCTTTTGACATTGCTCAAAAGCTGCCGCGCGCCGGTGTGGGTCGACCTGCACGATTGGGACGGACAGAACCCATGGCACAAAGCGTTTATAGACCATGCAAACGTGGTGCAATTGTCGGATGAAGCGCTTGGGGGAAACCAAGCGGGCATCATAGACGGTCTTTTTTTCAAAGGGATCGAGATGGTTGTGTTAACGAAGGGATCAGAGGGCGCCGAGATTTTGACATCTGATGGAACACATATGACTGTGGCGCCACATCAGGTCGATCAGATCGTAGATACCAACGGAGCCGGAGACACGTTTATGACGAGTCTCTGGGCAACACTTCAAAGTGATAAAAACCTGCAACATGCCGCAGAGATGGCCGCATATCATGCTGCACAAACGGTCACGAACGCCGATCTGGCACCCCAGCGTTTCAAATGACAAGGGCGCCGAGTGGCGCCCTTGTTTGTTTGCAAATCAGTCTTTGACCGAGAGCGCTATAAAGCGGGGGTTTCCACCGCTTCGCACCAGAAGCAGGATAGATTTACGCCCTGCGTCTTTTGCCGCAGCAATCTGCGCCTCAAAGTCCTCAATCGTTTCAATCCGGCGCTGACCAGCTTTCTCGATGATGTCACCTGCGCGCAGACCTTTTTCAAAGGCTTCAGAGTTTTCATCAACTCGCGAGACGAAAAGGCCTTCGTCGTCGTCATCAAGCCCAAGATCTGTGCGCATGGCATCATCCAGAACCATCAGCGACAATCCCAAGATTTCGGTTTCTTGAGGGACTTGTTCTTCTTCGACGAGCTCTTCTTCGTCCAGTTCGCCTTCCGCCAATTCACGGCGTCCGAGAGTGACTGACAGAACGACATTGTCTCCGTTTCGCAACACTTCAACGTCCACGGTTTTGCCAACAGGGGCATTGCCAACCTGATTGACCAGATCGCGAACGTCGCGCACATCGCGCCCGTCAAAGGTAAGGATAATGTCGCCTGCCTCCATTCCGGCGTCAAGCGCGGGACCGTCGGGCACATCCGTGACCATCGCGCCGACGGTGCTTTCAAGACCAAGGGCTTCGGCCATGTCCGAGGTCACGTCCTGAATGCGCACGCCCAACCAGCCACGACGTGTTTCGCCGAACTCTTGAAGCTGATCTACAACGCGGCTGACTACGTTCGAGGCCATGGAAAATCCAATTCCGATCGAACCGCCGTCCGGCGAAAGGATCGCTGTGTTCACCCCGATGACTTGGCCATCCATGTTAAATAGCGGTCCGCCCGAGTTACCGCGGTTAATGGCGGCGTCTGTTTGGATGTAGTCGTCGTAAGTGCCCGAGAGTTCCCGATTGCGCGCAGAAATAATTCCGGCACTGACTGAGAACCCCTGCCCCAGAGGGTTGCCAACGGCCATCACCCAATCACCAACGCGCGATACATCACTGTCTCCGAAGCTGACAAAAGGAAGTGGTTCGTCAACGTCTACCTTCAAAAGCGCGATGTCGGTTTTCGGGTCACGCCCGATTAATTTGGCATCCAGCTCACCGCCCGAGAACAGTTCTATCATGATCTCGTCTGCGTCTTCGATCACGTGGTTGTTCGTTACCACATATCCATCTGCCGAAATGATAAAGCCCGATCCAAGCGCTTGAGACCGACGTGTGCGGTTTCTTTCGCCCGGTTGCTGTTGTTGGCGGTCCTGAAAATCGCGGAAGAAATCTTCAAAAGGCGAGCCTTCGGGAATGACAGGTCCCATATTGTCGTCAAATTCGACAAGTGTCGTTGTGGTGATGTTTACCACAGACGGGCTAACGGCTTCGGCCAGATCGGCGAAGCTTTCCGGCGCTCCGCGTGCGTGCACTTGCGAAATTTGCACCAGCAAAAACGCCAGGGAAAGTACGCTAAGATAAAGGATATGAATAAGCCCTGAGGGCACGGATAGGGAACGGGTTTGAGCCTTCATTGGTCACTCCATTCTTCTTTATTGAACCTGCATAGGATTTAAGGCGTCCTACACTTATTTAAACTGTGATCGTACACAAGCCACCATACATCAAACACTTGTGATGACCGGTGAGTTAAACCGAGACGGTGACACCGAGCTGATTAGCGACCCACAAAAACACAAGACCGATAACAATCGCGAGTGCCCCCATGCTACGACGCGCATTTTCAGGTATCTCGGACAACGCCAGTAACATGCGCTCGACAAACGAAGGGGCCAGCGCATAGGCCAGCCCCTCGATTATCAGTACCAGTCCAAGCGCGAGAAACGCTGTTCCGATCATTCGCTTGCATTCTCCGACTTCAGATAGTTGAAGAACTCGCTGTCCGGCGTCATGACCATAGTCGAGTTTTTACCAAGCAAAGAGTTTTCATAGGCTTGAAGCGAACGGTAAAACGCAAAGAACTCTTCATCTGCGCCAAAGGCTTCTGCAAAAATCGCGTTCCGTTCTGCGTCGGCTTCACCGCGGGTGATATCCGCGTCTTTCTGCGCTTCTGACAGGGTTTCGACGACCGTACGATCGGCCAGTGCACGAACACGCTGGGCGGCTTCGTTACCACGGGCGATCTCGTCCGCTGCTTCCCGTTCGCGTTCTGCTCGCATACGAGCGAAGGTGGCTTCAAGGTTCTGCGCCGGAAGGTTGGTCTGTTTTAGACGCACATCGACGACATCGATACCTAGACCCAGCGCCTCTGCACGCGCTTGATCACGGATCCGAACCATCAGTTCTCCACGGTCGGTGGACAAGATACGATCCGAGGTCACCTGATCGGCACCCAGGGCTTCCCGGATTTGTGCGTTCAGGATCGATGACAGACGATCTTCGGCCAGACGGATACCACCAACACCAACGGCCTGACGGAACTGAACGACGTCCGAGATGCGATAACGTGCGAAAGCATCAACGACCAGACGACGGTCATCCGAAGGCGTAACTTCGATAACGTCGGTATCCAGCGACAGGATACGGTCGTCATATTTGACCACTTCCTGAATCAGCGGAATCTTGAATGCGAGACCCGGTTCTTCTTTGACGGCTTTAATCTGACCGAATTGAAGGACCAAAGCCTTTTCGCGTTCGTCCACCACAAAGATTGAAGACAGAACGCCGACTAGAACGATGACGATTGCGGGGATAATAAATGCTGATTTACGCATGATTAGTTGCTCCCCCGCTTGAGCTCATTCAGCGGCAGGTACGGTACGACCGACCCACCCTCTCCGGCGATCGAGCCGTCGAGGATCATTTTATCCACCTTACTCAGTACCTTTTCCATGGTTTCAATATAAAGACGTTTTCGGGTCACTTCCGGCGCCTTTTCATATTCGGTCAGGACGGCCGAGAAACGGCTTGCCTCACCCAGCGCCTGGTTGACGACTTGGGCACGGTAACCTTCGGCTTCTTCCAGAATTTGCGCCGCTTCACCGCGAGCTTCTGCCACAACGCGGTTGGCGTATGCATCCGCCTGACGTTCCAGACGATCACGTTCTTGTTCAGCAGCCTGAACGTCACGGAACGAGTCGATGACTTCGCGCGGCGGGTCGGCTTTATCAAGGTTCACACGAACCACGTTGATACCGCTGACATATTCATCGAGCGTCGCCTGGATGTTTTCACGGGCTGTGTCTGCGATCAAACCACGGTCACGGTTAAGGATCGGTGCCAGATTCGATGCCGCAATAATTTCGCGCATCACAGATTCAGATACGGCTTGAACCGTCTCTTGAGGCTCTGCGATGTTGAACAACAAGCGCGCCGGGTCGTTAATATTCCAGACAACCTGAAAGTCGATGTCCACGATATTCGCATCGGTGGTCAGCATCAGACCGTTTCCGCCGGAGCCGCTGCGGTTCACACCAATATCTTCAGTACGCTCGGACGTCACGTTAACAACTTCTGCGGACACGAACGGCCATGGCGCAAAGTTAAGACCAGGATTGCCTGTTTTATAATAGCTGCCAAGGAACAGCTCGACCGATTGTTCTTCCGGTTTGACGGTGTAGAAGCTGGCAAAGCCCCACAATGCAACCGCAACCAAAGCGCCCAAACCGACGGTTCCGCGAGTCAACTGCGGACCACCGGCCCCGCCGCCATTTGAGCTACCGCCGCCGTTACCACCGCGACCGCCCATAAGAACGCGCAGTTGTTCCTGGCCTTTTTTCACCAGCTCGTCGATTTCAGGGATTTGCTGTTCCCCACCGGGTTTGCGACCGCCACCGTTATTCCGGTCGCCGCCGCCCCCATTGTTTCCTCCGCCACCCCAAGGGCCGCCGTTGTTTCCAGTCATTAAGACTTTTCCTCTTTCACTCGTTTTTCCAACGCTACCGTTAAACTGTGCAGGATTGCCAGTAATTCAAGCGGTACGCACCGGAGATTTCATTGTTACCAGTTCTTCGGCCATGGTCGGGTGCACCGCCACAGTCCGGTCGAAGTCCTCTTTGGTGGCGCCCATCTTGACTGCTATGCCCACCATCTGGATCATTTCGCCTGCCCCTTCGGCCACGATATGACACCCCAAAACCTTGCGGGTATCCGCACAGACAATCAGCTTCATCAATACGCGATCGCTGCGCCCTGCGAAGCTTTGCTTCATCGGCTTGAAGCTGGTGCAGTAGACCTCAATTGGTCCATTTTCACGGGCTTCTTCTTCCGAAAGACCTACAGTGCCCATTTCAGGCTGTGTGAAGATCGCGGTCGGGATCAAATCGTGATCCGGCGACGTTGGATTGTTTTTGAAAACAGTTTCGACAAAGGCCATGCCTTCGCGGATCGCAACAGGGGTCAGGTTGACGCGATCTGTGACGTCTCCGATGGCATAAACAGAATCCACGTTTGTTTTCGAATACGCATCAACAAGTATTTCACCACGACGTCCGGTTTCAATGCCGACATTGTGAAGACCCAGATTGTCAGCGTTCGGGGTGCGCCCGGTGGCGAACATGACCTGATCAAAGACACGCTCATCGCCGTTGGTCGCTTTGACACGAATACCCGCATCCGTCTTTTTCATCGACAGGATATTGGTGCCAGTATGCAGATCGATCCCGTTCTGCTTCATCTCGTCGGCGATCAGTCCGCGCGCTTCTCCGTCGAAACCGCGTAGGATTTGGGCCCCACGATAGTACTGTGTGGTTTCGACACCCAAACCGTTCATAATTCCTGCAAACTCACAGGCGATGTAGCCGCCCCCAATGATCAAGATAGACTTTGGAAGTTTCTCGAGGTGGAAAATCTCGTTTGATGTGATGCCCAAATCAGAGCCTTCAACATCCGGTACAACAGGTCGGCCACCGGTTGCGATCAGGATTGTTTTGGCCGTCTTGCGCGATCCGTCCGCTAGCTCAACGGTATTGGCGTCCAGCAGACGCGCCCGTTGATCAAAGGTTTCAACACCCGAATTTGCCAGCAAGCGGCGATAAACCCCTTCAAGACGATCCAGTTCGGCTTTCAGTTTGCCCTTAAAAACGGTCCAGTCGAAATACGCATCCCCTGCGTCCCAACCATAGGCGCGCGCATCATCGATCATCCCG
>Ga0181568_10005153_pt1 | contig 11545 bp, 20 predicted proteins | sample 101ome_20_FD_133758 | JGI IMG/M metagenome (GOLD analysis project Ga0181568, IMG submission 133758) | Coastal salt marsh microbial communities from the Groves Creek Marsh, Skidaway Island, Georgia - 101404AT metaG (megahit assembly) | ecosystem: Environmental > Aquatic > Marine > Intertidal...
CAAAGAAAGTAGAAGTAGTATCTAAACCAATACAAATAGATATTATGCAACCAGATTTACCACGTCCTGTGGAATTAACAGCACCTCAATGGTGGGTTGTATCAGAAGCTGTTATTACAAATCCATGTAAAGCAACAATACCATTCGAACCTAAAAAGTTTGATGATGAAGGTAATGAAAAATTTAAGAGACCAAAGACCTGTGATTTATCTGAAAGAGATAATCCTGATTGGCCAGAAGGTTATACATATTTAGATAGATTTCTAGATGAAATAAAAAAACAAAACAATGGAGATATCGTTTTTGTAGCCACAACTGTTGGTGATTATAAAGTTATGGCTGAAGATATGCAAGAACTCAAAAGGTATATAAAACAATTAGGTGAAGTTGTTATCTATTATAGAGATGTGACAATGCCAAATGGTGAAAAAGGTGTAGGAGTTGGTATTCAACAACCTGAAGCCGTATCTGATATCCGCGGTTAAATAGTAAAAATAACAGTGTACAAATCGTAAGATTTGTGGTATAATATATAATATTATGAATGGAACTAATACAATAAATGTCACAAAAAGAGATGGTTCAATCCAAGCATTCGATTTAGAAAAAGTACATAAAGTTTTAGAATGGGCAGTTGAAGATATATCAGGCGTATCAATGTCTGAAATAGAATTAAAAGCTAACATACAACTTTATGATAAAATCCCTGCTTATGATATCCATGAACTTCTAATTAAATCAACAGCAGAATTAATTTCTGACCATACACCAAACTATCAGTTTGTTGCAGCTAGACTTATTTCTTATAAGATGAGAAAAGAAGCTTATGGTGAGTATGATGTTCCACCATTGACTTCTATCATAGAACGAAATGTAGAACTAGGTGTATATGACGCTGATATTTTAGTAAAATATACAGAAGATGAAATCATAGAGTTTAATCAATATATTAAACATGAAAGAGATGATACATTTACTTATGCAGGAATGGAACAATTTCGTGGTAAGTATTTAGTTCAAGATAGAAGAACAAAACAAATATACGAAACACCACAAATTTTGTATATGATGATAGCAATGACTCTCTTTAGTAATTACAAAGAAAATCGTACAAAATACGTAAAGGATTATTATGATGCAATTTCTCAATTCTATATATCACTCCCTACACCAATCATGGCAGGAGTTAGAACACCGACTAGACAATTCAGTTCTTGCGTTCTTATTGAATCAGGAGATTCCCTTGATTCTATTAATGCTACTGCTACTTCTATTGTCCGATATATAAGCAAAAAAGCTGGTATTGGAATAGGTGCTGGTGCAATTCGAGCAAATGGTGCAAAGGTAGGAGATGGTTCAGTTGTTCATACAGGTTTAATACCATTCCTCAAATATTTTCAAAGTGCTGTTAAAAGCTGCTCTCAAGGAGGTGTTCGTGGAGGAGCTGCAACTGTTTATTTACCGGTTTGGCACTATGAGTTTGAGGATTTGGTAGTATTAAAAAACAATAAAGGTACTGAAGAAACAAGAGTTCGTCACATGGATTATGCTTTTCAGTTTAATAAGTTAATGTATGAAAGATTATTAGAAGGTGGCAATATAACTTTCTTTGACCCAAATGAAGTACCAGGTTTATATGATGCTTTCTTTGTAGACCAAGATAAGTTTAAAGAGTTATATGAAACATATGAAAGAAAAACATCTATACGTAAAAAATCTTTACCAGCTTTAGAAGTCTTTTCACAATTCTTAACAGAAAGAAAAGATACAGGTAGAATATATCTTATGAATGTTGACCATGCAAATGACCACGGCGCATTCAATGCAAGAAGAGCTCCAATTAAAATGAGTAATCTGTGTTGTGAGATTGATTTACCTACAACACCACTTAATAGCCAAGATGATACTGAAGGTGAAATATCTTTATGTACATTATCTGCAATCAATTGGGGTCTTATCAATGAACCACATGAATTTGAAAAGTATTGTGATTTAAGTGTAAGAGCTTTAGATGAACTACTCGATTATCAAGGTTATCCAATACCAGCAGCACAAAGAGGAACGATGAATCGAAGACCTTTAGGTGTAGGTATTATTAACCTAGCTTATTTCCTAGCAAAAAGAGGACTTAAATATGATGAATCTGCATACGAAATAATAGATGAATATGCAGAAGCTTGGTCATATTATTTAATAAAAAGTTCAGCAAACCTTGCCGTTGAGAAAGGAAAAGTGATATATAATAATGATACGAAATATTCTAAAGGAATACTTCCTATCGACACTTATAAGAGAGCGATAGATAATCTTATAGTGCATAGAGAACGACTCCCGTGGAAAGAGTTAAGAGAACAACTCAGAGATACTGGTATTAGGAACTCTACACTAATGGCCTTGATGCCCGCTGAAACAAGCGCTCAGATAAGTAATAGTACGAATGGTATTGAACCACCAAGAGCATTGGTATCGTACAAACAGAGTAAGGATGGAGTTATGGCACAGGTTGTACCTGGCTATCACCATCTTAAAAATAAGTATGATTTATTGTGGGACCAAAAGTCACCTGAAGGATATTTAACGATATGTGGAATACTACAAAAATATATCGACCAAGGAATATCAGTCAATACATCTTATAATCCAGAACATTTTGAAGATAATAAGGTGCCAATGTCTGTGATGATAAAGGACTTAATCACAGCATACAAATATGGATTGAAGCAATTATACTATTTCAACACTTTCGATGGAGCGGGTGAAATGAAAGAGGATGAACATCATACATATGATGGTACAGAAATAATAGAAGATGAGGATGATTGCGATTCATGCAAAATTTAAAAGATAAGATAAATCAAAGAATGGACATCCTACAAAATTGGATGGAACAAGATTATCATATGAAAAAACCTGAAGTGGTATATGACCATACCTTAACAATAAGTAAATTTTGGTCAGTACTTTCAGAAGAAGACAAAGAATATATACAATGTGCACAAGATGCAATAGAAACTAAATCAACAATTTCATGGAGACCTGATGCCAGTACTGGAAAAAAATAAAAAATCACACTTACTAAGAAATATGTTTTTCGATAATGGTGTTGATATCGCTAGATACGACCAAGTAAAATATCCACAATTAGAAAAAATTACTGATAAACAACTAGGCTTTTTCTGGAGACCAGAAGAAGTCGATGTATCTAAAGACAAAAAAGATTTCGGAGAACTTACTGCTCATGAAAAACACATCTTCACATCTAATCTCAAAAGGCAAATACTATTGGACTCTGTTCAAGGTCGGGCCCCGAACCTTGCTTTCCTTCCTATTGCTTCGTTACCCGAAATTGAAAATTGGATTGAGACTTGGTCATTTTTTGAAACGATACATTCTCGTTCCTATACTCATATTATTAGGAATATATATCCTAATCCATCTGAAGTATTTGATACAATGTTAGATATCAAAGAAATTGTAAAATGCGGAGCTGATATATCCAAATATTATGATGAATTAATTGCAGATAATAATACAGCAACAAATAAAATGGACCACAAAAGGTCTTTATATATGTGTCTTATGAGTGCAAATGCTTTAGAAGGAATAAGATTCTATGTATCGTTTGCTTGTAGTTGGGCATTTGCTGAATTAAAAAAGATGGAAGGTAATGCTAAAATAATTAAGTTTATTGCAAGAGATGAAAATACACACCTTGCAGCAACCACAGTTATGTTAAGAAATCTTTTAAAAGAAGATAAAGACTTTGAGAAGATTGCAAAGAAATATGAAAAACAGGTTGTACAATTATTTATTGATGTTATTGAACAAGAAAAAGAATGGGCAAGATATCTATTCAAAGATGGTTCAATGATTGGTTTAAATGGTACAATATTAGAAAATTACGTTGAATGGATAGGATGTAAAAGAATGAGAGCATTAGGTTTACCTTGTCCATACACAGTTCCTCAAATGAATCCACTGCCTTGGACAGAAAAATGGATATCCGGAGGAAACGTACAGGTCGCACCACAAGAAACAGAAATAAGTTCTTATGTTGTTGGTGGTGTAAAACAAGATGTAGATAATAAAACATTAGTAGGATTAAGTTTATGATAGAAATATACGGAAAAGATAATTGTCCATATTGTGATATGGCAAAAGCATTATGTGAACAAAAGAAAATGGATTATGAATATAAGTTATTTGGTAAAGACTTTACTAGAGAAGAGTTAATGGAAACATTTCCAGGCGCTAGAACCTTTCCACAAATTATAGTTGATGGTCAAAAAATTGGTGGATATACAGAACTAAAAGAGTTAACCAGCGTAGAGTTATGATTTTAGAATGCGAATATTGTTATTCACGTATTGTAATAAAACCAGATGACAGAGAATTAAAAATTAATTTTTGTCCTCATTGTGGTGAACCAGCAGATGATGACATGGAAGAGTTAGATTTCAATGAATGATTGGTTATATCAAGGAATGAAGTTTAGTCCAGCTGAACCTTTTACTTATGAAAGGTTTGGAAAGGATTGGTATGGCTTTGTCTATTGTATTACTCATAGAGGAACAAATAAAAAGTATATTGGTAAAAAATTCTTTTGGTCTAAAAAAACATTACCTATCACAAAAACAAGAAAGCGCAGAAAAATTACCTATGTTGAATCAGATTGGAGAACATATTATGGTTCAAATAGATATCTTACAGAAGAAGTCCAAGTTCATGGAGAAGACTTTTATCACAGAGAAATATTATATCTTTGTAAAACAAAAGGCGAATGTGCTTATTTAGAAGCAAAAGAACAATTTGATAGAGATGTTTTATTATCAGATGAATATTATAATGGAATTATCAATTGTAGAATAGGTGCACAAAGTGTAAAAAATATGTGTACATTTAAGTAAAACTATGGTATAATATACATATATGGGAAAATTACTACAGTTTCCAACAAAAGAGGAACTACAAAAAAAAGAAGATATTAATATACTAAACGAAGCTAGTGATAGATGCGTTGATAGTTCACATTATTTACTTGAAGTATTAGAAGAATTTATTAATACTGGTCAAGTATCAGAAGATTTTATTGATATGGATTTTAGAGATGAAACCAAACAAGAATCTAGAGATATGTTTGTTGTTGTTAACATGTTAAATGCAATGTTTAATAGATGGTATCATATGCCACATGGATTACATCAAACGATGGATAAAGCTTATGTTAAAATAAAAGAAATGATTTTATTAAATGAAGAAGCAAATCATAAATTAACAGAATACAAGTTTGAACCAAGTGATAGTGATTTAGAAATTGATTTTACACCAGAGGATGAAGATGATACTGATTGATTATAGCCAAATAGCACTAAGTAATATTATAGTGCAAAAATTAAATGATGAAAATATGATAAGACATATGATACTAAATAGTATTCGCATGTATAATAAAAAATATAGAGACCAATATGGTCAATTAATTATATGTGCTGATGGAATGAATACTTGGAGAAAAGATTTCTTTCCAAATTATAAAGCAAATAGAAGAAAAACAAGAGATAATTCAGATATGGATTGGACTGAAATCTTTAGAATATTGCATACTGTTAGAGATGAAATAAGAGATTACTTACCATATAAAGTTATTCACATGGAAGGTGTAGAAGCAGATGATATTATTGCTTCACTAGTAATGGAAACGCAAGAGTTTGGACAAGACGAACCAGTCATGATTATATCTTCTGATAAAGATTTTATACAATTACAAAAATTTAAAAACGTAAAACAATTTAGTCCAATACAAAAGAAAATAGTAACAGATAAAAATCCAAGAACATATCTATTTAATCATATTATGAGAGGAGATAGTGGTGATGGTATACCAAATGTTTTATCAGCTGATGATACATTTATCAGTGAAAACTCTCAAACACCATTAAGACAAACTAAGATAGATGAATGGTTAGAAAGCTCTGATAATTTAAAAGATGTGATGGATATTGATACATATAGAAATTATCAAAGAAATAAAAAACTTATAGATTTATCTGACATACCAGAAGATATAAAAGAAAGTATTATAAATAATTTTAACGGGCAAACAAAAACGCCAAATATGAAAGTATTAAACTATTTAATAAAGAAAAGATGTAACAATTTGATTGAAGTCGTGGAGGAATTTTACAATGGCTAGAAAACTAATATCAGAAATTTTAACTGAAGCAAGCAAAATCGATAAAAGAGAAGACCGTATTCGATTTTTAAGAATGAATAAATCACCAGGTCTTACTGATATACTTAGAATTAACTATGATGAAGCTGTAGTGCCTGCCTTACCAAAAGGAGCTCCAACTTACAGACAAGATGATGCACCTAAAGGTTATGAGTATACAATTCTAAATAAAGCATATACACAATTCAAATATTTCTTTAAAGGACCAATAGCAAATAAAATGAAACCTTTGAAAAGAGAAGGTTTATTTTTAAACTTATTAGAATCTTTAAATCCTGAAGAAGCAGAATTATTAATTGCAGCAAAGGATAAAAAGATGAAATATAAAGGCATTACAAAAAAACTAGTAAATGATGCCTTTCCAAACTTAATAGTAAAATAGGAGGCAAGCCTATCGAAAAATCTGTATCATGTTTAATTTAATTACAGGAGACAATATGGAATTATCTAAACAAGCAGACAGAATAATGAAATCTTTGAGAGCTAGAAAGAAAAGAAAACAAGTGAAAGAGATGAGATTATTAAGACAACATAGACTATACGCAAAATTACATCGAGAAAAGAAAAACAAATAGTTTACAAATTGTCAAAAATATGGTATAATATATATTATGAACATTTTTATATTAAATAATGACCCCGTGATTGCAGCACAAGAGCAGTGCGATAAACATGTAGTTAAAATGATTGTCGAATCTGCTCAAATGCTTTCAACAGTACATCGTATGTTGGACGGTGTAATGGAACGTAGACCTTCTAAATCAGGTGCTAAATTACAATATTGGAAACTAGATGATGAAAGAGAAGATTTGTTATATAAAGCATGTCATTTCAATCATCCTTCCACAGTTTGGACAAGAGAAAGTTGTTGTAATTATACTTGGCATTATAATCATTTTATAGGTTTATGTGATGAATATACATATCGATATGGTAAAGTCCATTCAACCGATACCAAACTTAGAAAAATACTTAAAACATTACCTAACAATATTAATCGTTCTGGTGGTATGACTCCATTTAAATTGGCAATGAGTTCTAATCCAGAATGTGTTGTACATGATTTAGGTGGTACAAATGCAGTAGAATCTTACAAAAACTTTTATCAAACAAAACAAGAAAGATTTAAAATGGTATGGACAAAAAGACCAATGCCTAAATGGTTTAATGCGATATAAATTATACGAACATCGATATACATTTAAAGGGCAATTTGCTTACGCAGCTAATTGTATTGAACATGCTATGGATATCTTAGGACATGAAAAAGTAGAAGATAATCCAGACCTTCATATATACAATCATACAAGCAGAGATACTGAACCAGATATGCCAGAAAATTCTATTATCTTTAAACCTACAGCACCAACAGGTCAACATTTTCAAATATGTGATTTAGGTTATGCTAATAGTTCTCGTATTACGTTTGAAGAACCAATTGAATATGAATATAGAAATATACAAAATAGCGAATGGAATGAAATACAAGAAATGGTTAGTCGAAGAGCTAATAAATGGGATAGTGCTGAATTGTTTAAATGGGAAGAGGCAACTGGTAAATTAAAAGATGACCACATATTAATTGTCTGTCAAATGCCAGAAGATGAAACAGTGAAAGGATTTGGCTTTGGAAATCATTGGGATAAAATGTGCCAAATAATTGAAAAGTTAAAAGATAGAAATTTAGTTATTAAATTACATCCAAGGATTAGCAAGGCTTCTCACATTATAAGAGATTTAAATAAAACAATTTTACAATGGGAAAATGATGGCCATCAAGTCATAACAGGTTATGTATCAATTCATAGTGTATTACCAAAAACAAAAGTAGCAATTGTAGAGAATTCAACGGCTGGTATTGAATGTATGATGCATGATGTTCCAATTATTTCCTATGGATATCCCGACTATCATTGGGTAACAAAAGATTTAAGAATATTAACTATGTTAAATAAATATATAGATAATATAGATTGGTTTAATAAAGATGAAAGTAGAAAGTTTTTAACTTGGTATATATATGATTATCTTTGTTATGATATACCATCAACAATGAAAAGATTACAGGAATTAATTTAATGCCAACATATGAATTTAAAAATAAAGATACTGGAGAAGTATTTGAAAAAATAATGTCATATGATAGTAAAGTAAAATACTTAGAAGAAAATCCAAATATACAAAGTCACTATTCAACTTTAAATATTGACCATGATGGTGGTAAATCGATTTTATCTAGAGCTGGTTCAGGATGGAAAGAAGTACAAGATAGAATTAAATCAGGAATGCCACCAAGACTCAGGGATAATATAAAATCAAAATGAAAAAAGAAAAAATACTACAAGTCGTTAATTTATCTCCATCAGAAGCATGGGTTGAAAAATTACATGATGTTCATCCAATGAAGCAGATTGCAGTAGCATCTGTAATACAAGTTTGTGTATTTGGATTTATGATATTAATGTTTTGGATTATTAGCCAATTTGTGAGTCACTAATGAATTTTATACATGAGCCTGTTGAATTAGGTTATTTTGATTTAACAGCAGAAACAACAGACAAAGGAAGACTTTATACTGACCCAGATGGAAATAAGTATCCATCCATTACCACAGTATTATCAATATTATCAGAAGATGCAATACGTGCATGGCGTGCACGTGTAGGTGAGGAAGAAGCAAATCGTATATCAAAACAAGCCAGCTCTCGTGGAACAACTGTACATAATATTATAGAAAAATATATTGCAAATGACCCTGATTATATAAAAGATGAAATGCCACATAACATACAAACATTTAAAGATGTACAACCAATATTAGATGAATGTGTCACAAAGGTATATCAACAAGAAGCACCATTATATTCTAAACATTTAGGATTGGCTGGTAGAGTTGATTTAGTTGGTCAATGGAATGGCATTGATTCTATTATTGATTGGAAAACATCTCGTAAATTTAAAAAGAAAGAATGGATATCTAATTACTTCATGCAATGCTCAGCTTATGCTATTATGTGGGAAGAAAGAACTGGTGTACCTATTAAGCAATTAGTTGTATGTATTGCAGGTGATATGGGTCCACAAGTTTTTATTGAAGATAGAGATAATTGGACAAAAGATTTAATAAATACTATCAATGAATATAAAAGAAGAAAATTATTCGGGAGATAATATGAATCATTTACTTAAAGCATTATGTAAAAAGTTAGAAGGTGAAATAGAAGTTGCAAAAGCAAACGTTCTAGTATATGAAAGAAATCCAGCAGGTATTGGTGAACATCCAGATATTGTTGAAGCAGTCGAATCACAAGTAACTAAAATAGCTGAAGCAGAAGATAAATTAAATACAATAAAGCGCCATTTTAAATAGTTTTTTCTTATAAATAGATATTTACAAAACATAAAATTTGTGGTACAATATCTATATGAAAAAGTTTAAAGATTTTTTAGCAGAGAAAGCAGGCAAAGGTTTAACAATCTTTGATATTGATGACACAATGTTTGTGTCAAAAGCTAGTGTAATTGTAAGAAACAAAAATACTGGCCAAGAAAAAAAGCTAACACCAATGGAATTTAATTCTTATAAATTAAGAAGTAATGAAGAATATGATTTTGGTGAATTTAAATCAGCTAAACTATTTTATCAAACTGCAACACCAATTGCAAGAATGATAGCAAAAGCAAAAGCAATTATAACTAATGCAACTAAAAGAGGTTCTAAAGTTATTATCGTAACTGCTAGAGCAGATATGGATGATAAAAAACTTTTTATTAAAACATTTGAATCACATGGTATACCAATGAAGAATGTATACGTTGAAAGAGCTGGTAATATGAGTGGTTCAAGTGCAGAAAATAAACAAGTAATATTTAGAAAATATTTAAAAACTGGTGAGTATGCAAGAATAAGATTATTCGATGACCACAAAGAAAATCTTAAAGCATTACTTGATTTGAAAAGAGAGTTTCCTGAAGTAGAAATGTTTGCATATTTAGCAGACCTCAAAGGAAGCGTTAAAAGAATAAAATAGGAGTATATTATGCCAATAAAATTAGGAAAGTCACATACAACAATCGATAGAACAACAAAGAAAGCTACAACAGTTCATCCTTATATAAAAGGATTTGCTAAAAAAGAGTTAATAGAAAAATATAACGCATCAAACACAAGACCAAAAGATAAACAAAAAATTAAAAATGAGTTGGTGAGGAGAGGCGGAGTTGTCTTCGAATAAATTAAAAAGAATTAAAGAAGTACTTGATTTAGAAAATTGGAGAAAGAAACAAAAAAGCCAATTTAGAAAAAGAGTATTAAGTATTATATTAGCAATTAGTTTAATTACTGGTGCAGTATTATTTTGGATATATTATGGATAATAAACAATGGCATGGCGGAAAAGGTTCTAAAAGAAGAAACTCTAATGAAGAACTATATGCTGATAACTGGGAAAAAATATTTGGTAAATCAAAAGTAAGAAAAAAAACTCCTAGTCATGGTATTACACAAATACATAAAGATAAAACTAAAGAGGTGCCTAGACATTATAAATATAATAATATAGAGGAACAACTATGAGTATAGATATCGATAAATTTGATTTTGGATTTACTGCTGTAGATGAAAATGAATTAGAGGCAGTACAAAAATTATCAACAGAAGCTTCTACTGTTGCAGCATCGGCTGAACAAAACGAAGAAAAGCTTAATAAATTGTATAATGCAATATTACCTTTATTATCAAATTTAAAAGCAAACCCAGAAAAGGATTATATTTACTGGCCAAATAGAACAGAAAAAGTAGAAGCCTTTGAGGATCATATCGCAGGAATTATTAAGTAATGGGTATACCAAGTTCAGGAGAAATAAAAATGGGTGGAGCAGGTACGAATAGTATTGCTCAAGTCAAAGCGGGTACTGATACTGGTACTCCTTCAGCAGTTCAAAATGTATCATTGCGAGGATTATCTGTAGATGGTGTAAACGATTTTCAATATGTAGGTGGAGCAGGAGTTGATATCTCAGTAGCTGGTAGCTCACCAGATCAAGTTGCACCTCATGCTATGTCAGAATTCCATGGATACGTTCAAACACTAGCTACAACCTATGATAACAGTTTATCTGAAAATGAATATTCAATTGATACCAATATTATAGTACGACCACAACTTAGAATACAATATGCAAGTGGAAATATTAACGTTAACTGGTATCCCGATAGCGAAAATCCAAGCCCAGCTGATGGAACACTTGTATATCAAATTGTAAATCCAGCATCTGGATATACTGTAAGAGAAACACATACTGAAACTGGTG
>Ga0181568_10005155_pt1 | contig 11543 bp, 8 predicted proteins | sample 101ome_20_FD_133758 | JGI IMG/M metagenome (GOLD analysis project Ga0181568, IMG submission 133758) | Coastal salt marsh microbial communities from the Groves Creek Marsh, Skidaway Island, Georgia - 101404AT metaG (megahit assembly) | ecosystem: Environmental > Aquatic > Marine > Intertidal zone...
CCCAACCGGTGAACAGACCGGCAGCGTTCCACATCGATTGGCCGTGGCGCATCAGGATGAGCAGGGACATGGAGGTGCCTCAAACCGTCCACGGGAAGGCAGGGCATGAAGGTGGCGCTCAACCGACCAGCCACGGCACAAGGGCGAGAACAACCAACGGGAAGATGCCCATCGCCATGTCTCGGAGGAACAACAAGACGAGCGTTTTGGATTGGGTGTTGGTTCGCTCTTCGAACTCTCGCTGAAGTTTCTTGTCGACCACATCAGAGAACTTGCCGGCGCCGATTTTGCCGACCTCGATGGCTGCACCGAACGCTACGCTGCTGAGAAGACCTGCAGGGGTCATCTTTCTGGTCATCAAGGCTCGTCCCGCCCATACTTTGAGCGAGTTCTTCGCCACCTCTTTGCCGGTCTCGTTCAATTCTTTCTTGGTCACGGGTTTGTCCTTTTCACGCCCGGAGACCTTGCGCAGCCAAGCCCGTGCGCGCAGACCGGCATCGGCGACCTTGCGCAATTTCGTCACGTCTTGCTTGAGCACGGCGGTGAGCATGCGGCGAACGCGGGCCACGCGGTAGAAGTCCATGACCACCCAAAACACGAGGGCGACCACCAACAGAAGCGCCCCGAGCAGATTGACTTCGGACCAGGTCTGCCATCCGATGGGGTCGATGAACATCCGTAAGCCGAACACGATCAGGGGTGGAATGAGGAAGGCGAAGATTTCGTTGAACACCAGGAGGCCCATGCCTTTGACGGGCAGGGTGCGCAACTGTTTGACCGCCCATCCTGCATGTGGGGAGAGCTTGTTGATGACTTGACGCATCGGTTTCGCGAGGATCACGGCTCGGAAGATGAAGGGCAGCCAGAGGATGAACAGCACGTAGGCGTCCCAAGGTCCGGCCGGGGGAAACGCGGGGAGGGCGAGGGGGCTGGTGGCCATGCTGCTTCACGCTGACATCAGCAACTCACACTTCAACCAAACGCTAACCTAGGACGTGAGAGAAACAATACACAGGGTAGTCCATGACCGGACCCCTTGTTCAAACAATCCAGACCTCTGAAACCTCTGCTCAAACCACTGTTGAACCTAAGTCAACAAGGGTATTGACTAACCTTAGCAATGCAAGTGCGCGTTCAAATAGTAAAAAATCTAGAATATCTAGCGTGTTTGGAAATAACAAAAAGAACAAATCAAGAGCAGTCGCTTATGCTCGAGTCTCCTCGAAGCGCCAAGCAGAAGAAGGCGTAAGCCTCGATGCACAAATTGAGCGTCTGCTTGCTTACGCAGAATTTAGAGGATTAGACCTTCATCCTGATGACATCTACATCGATGATGGAATATCTGCTGCAATCCACCTATGGTCAAGACCAGCAGGTCGAGCCATGCGTGAAACCATCTATCAGGAACGAGTTGGCCATGTTCTTGCTCTGAAGATGGATAGGCTGTTCAGAGATGTTCAGGACTGTTTGGGCTCTGTTGATGAGTTGCGAGGTATTGGCGTCGACATCCACATTCTTGACCAAGACGGAGGAACATTGGACACTTCAACATCAATGGGCAGATTCTTCCTCACGACTATTGCAAGCCTTGCAGAATTGGAACGTGGACAGATTTCAGAGCGAACAAGAATTGCCATGAAACATCTCAAAGACAACGCCAAAGTGTTCACAGGTCCAATTTTTGGATGGGACAGGGATGGAGGCGACATCATTCCGAATTGGGCTGAACAAGATGCCATTGACTACATGAGATTCAGACATTTCAAGCAGAATTGGTCAGGCAACAAGATTGCCAAGCACCTCGTTGAGATGGGATTGAAAGGAAAGTTAGGCGGTTCATGGACATCGAATATGGTGCTACGAACCTGTCGATATCAATTCCATGAAACTCGCAACATGTTCGAGAAACCTGAATGGTGGGGGACAGAACCTTACCACGATGCCGTTGAATGGGATTAGAGCGAACGAACGTCGATTTTTCCTGTAACTGTTGCTGAAATCAATGCTGTTCTATATTCCACTATTTTGGATATTAGTATCTCGATTTTTTCTATACTATGAGAGGAAGTTTGTTCAATTTCAGAGATATATTTCCCAATAACAATCTGCTCAGTTTCTGGTGGAACCGGAATCATTAGATTTCCGACTAACTCAATGTTGAGATTTTGTTGTGTACTCTGACTAGCGACCTTGTCTAATTCACTCGCCAGTGCACTCAATGAATAGTATACGTATTCTTGATTCATGCCTGGTTTAGGATTGAATCCAACAATACTGTCAGGAAAACAAGCATCAAATGTTAAAATTGCGACGTCTCCAATGTTTGCAGCAATCGCCATAACAATTGTTCCTGCAGGGAACTCTTCACTAACTGATCGACCTAAATCGTTCAAAGTCTGCGTATATTCAGTGATATATTTGTTCGCTCGTGCAACGTTTCCTGTCTGTACGAAAGGGTAATTTCCATCATACAACTTTGGGTCGTTTCTAGGACGATGCCCAAACTTACCTCTGAATATCTTTGAAACAAATTTTACTTTCTTTGAATCCCAATGTTGCGGAACATCACCAATCCAATCAATACCAGAATCTTTCATTGGAACGGCTAGATCGAGTCCTTTTGTGATGGCTTGTCTGATTAGAGCAGAGCGTTTTTCCTCTAGCCTTTTAATTTGTGTGTTCAATGAAGATATTGACGAATTCATTTTGGAAATCTTCGTTTTTAGAAATTGTTTGATTTTTTCTTGCTCATCCAATGGAGGTTGAATTATCTTCAAACAACCCAAATCAGAAGCATTAATCGCAGGGTAACTGACACCATTTGAGTTTGCTACCACATTCTCCACAAAATAATCTGCAACTATGAAATCGCCAATCGAGTTTTTCTTCCATGAATTATCTGGACGAACAACTGCAAAACCAGTTGAAAAAACCATTTCATCCGTAGTTTTCTCGATTTTACATATCGCTTTCAGATATGTCCTAACTGTTGAGACGATGACATCACCATCATTCGCCAATCTTCTTGCTCTGGAGGGGGATTTTTCAAAAACCATCTCCTCACATTCTGTGATTCCATCCTCATACGATACAGATCCAATGTCGACATAACACATCTCTCGCATTGGGTTAGTGTCTTCTGGCAACGTATCATCGTTAATTGATGACACACGTTTCAACGCTAATTCATTCCAATGAGTTGGTATCCTTTTCGCAAATGTATCTGAGTCTTTGTAACTAGAATATGGTTTCCACTTCGAAGCCGACATTATGCCTCACCTCGAAGTCGAATCACCATGCGAATCATACATGCTAAGCGCAAGTGGACTATGAACACTAAGGCGTTTGTCCCTACTCAATAATAAGGGATAACGCAGTGGGTAGGGACTGTTCAATTGAACCATGTGGCATAACCTCGCTTTCTCAATTCGAGCGCTACATCTCGTTCTTTCTCGAGTGCGTCTGCAATGGTGTATTTTTGATCTTGGAATTCTTCCATCAAATCGTGCGCGATTTCGTACCCGTGCTGGTGTACAATGCTGGCTGCGTTCTCATCCTTTTCTCCGTTCACGAGGCGTTTATGGACCTCATACCTTTCTTCTACCGTCAGTTTGGTTTCTCCGACATACAGAAACTCCTTCCAGTCCCCTGCCTTACCACCGTTGGCTCGAGCAAATTTGTTGCCGTCTTTCCAGGCTGCATTCTCGAGACGAATGATGTAAACCCGATGGGCCACTGGATTGTCATAGAAGACGAAAACCTCGCTCTGACGCAACGTTTCAACCAAGTCTTCGGCATACCTGTATGCAGTGATTTTGCAACTTGTCGTTCTACAAAGTGGTTTGTGAAGGGTTTTGCCCTTTTTCTTTAATTTGTGCCGCAACACGGAGAAATCATTTCGTTCAAGGGATTTGAGGGTGGCCTTTCCAGTTAGATGTGCTAAACAGAAGACCGCAGCCCCCTCGGATGCTTTCGGATTTTGTTTCCTGATATTTTCCCACTGGCTGCGAGAAATTTTGTCTTGATTGATTTCAATCACGACAACATGATGGGTCGTCATCAAGAACCCTCATTCCTCTTCGGACAGATCAAACACGCCTTCAATGTATTTTTGAGCATCTTCAATGCTGTATTTGGGAGAACTTGCGCCCTCTCGGACATAGAAGGCGCGGTCTTCTCCGCTACCGTACCAAGCAGGCCCAAACAAGCTGGGCTTGACGTGAATCCAAACGATCGGCTTCTCTTCAACCATGACCACACGCATGTTGCACTGAGCGACAAAGACCCGGCCGATGTCCCTGCGAATGATGTTGCCTAGGTGGAGCAAGGCTTTGTCCTCATTGCCAAAACCATCGATTTCAATGCCGTGGGCTGTACCTCGGTCGTCAACACCGATGAGCAGATGACCACCAAATCGGGAGTTGAGGAAAGCGCAAACCGATTTGATGATTTGGTGTTCAACCTCCTTGTCCTTGTTTTTCTTTGCCTTGAGGTTGTAGCGAATGGTGGACTTGAACTCGAGCGTGGTCGATTCGCCTTGAGCAATCATTTGCTGGATTCGCTTTTCATCCGTCAAGTCGAATCCGCGTTGCACCTGGTCCATCATTAACGCGATGACGTCTTGCTGGAAATGATCGTCGCCAAAGAACCGGTCGGCGAAGGCCTTGTGCGTGTTGACTTTGTCGATCATGCTCTCCGTAAGCCGCTCGGCGAAGACCGATTTTACGTTCTCAGGCGGATTGACCTTGAAGACCGTCTCCAGATTTTCATCAGCGTGGAGCGTGTCGATGAGAGCCCCCAAGAAGAGCTTGTCTTCGTCGGTGAGGTCTGCCCCGTAGGTATCGTTCAAGGTTTCGATGATGGCGGAAAGGGTGTCTACATCTTCGTCGCCCGCACCCGTGATGCTCTCGACCGCTCGAGATTTCAGTTCAGCTTCTTTCTTGATGAGCGAGATATCGCCTTCCGACGTCTGGCTAATGCGCAACGAATCGATGTTCACCATGTCTTGGATAAACGTGGGTAATTCAGAGCCCTTTACGGGAAGCAAGCGAGCGATGTGGCGAGTAAAATGGTAGAACTCTTCCAATTTTTGGTCTTTGAACGTCATGACCCGGGCGAGGAAGCCGTACCCGCGGTAGAACGCTCGGAGCATCTTCCTGAACTCGGCTTTTTCTTCCTCCATGTCGATGGCCTCAACAAAATGCTTGACTTTCTGGGAAAGGAACGCCACCAGCTCGGGATGACCTTTCGTGTCGTCAAAGAGAATTCGGCAGAAGCTTTCGGCGTCCGCTTCGGTGTAGACGTCCTCATCGAGGATATCTCGCTTGAGCTGGTAAATAGCGGCTGGATCGGATGGACGTTCGAGAAGAGTTCGCTCGTAATAATCTTGGAAGGCCGACTGAATGGTTTCAGCATCGTTGGCGAAATCAAGAACAAAGGTCTCCTCTTTCCCGGGTGCCACACGGTTGAGGCGCGACAAGGTTTGAACGGCGTTCACGCCGCCCAGCCGTTTGTCAACGTACATGGTGTGGAGCAAGGGTTGGTCGAAGCCGGTTTGGTATTTGTTGGCGACGATCAAGATACGGTACTCATCCTCGTCAAACTTACTTGCTGTTTTCCCGTCACCAAAGCCGTTCATGTTGGCTTCTGTGTAGTCCTTGCCGTCAATGGAAATCGTATCCGTGAAGGCAACTAGCGCCTTGAAGGGTTTCGGGTTTTCTTTTAGCCAAGCGTCAACGGCCAACCAATATTTGACGGCATTCATTCGGGAAGACGTAACGATCATGGCTTTGGCACGCCCGTTGATTCGTCCAACGGAGTTCTCGCAAAAATGGCTCATGATGACGTCCACTTTGTTGCGAACGGTCTCCGGATGCTCAAGCACATAGCGTCGCAAAATCGCCTTGGCCTTTCTGGACTCGACCTCAGGGTCATCATCTTCGTCTTTGTTGAGCTTCCAGTAGGTGGAATAGGTGGTGTAGTTTTGCAGCACGTCGAGAATGAAGCCCTCCTCGATAGCCTGTCGCATGGAGTAGAGGCTATGGGCTGCAAACCGACTGTCGGGAAGTTTTCGACCAAACAATTCCAGCGTTTTCGATTTCGGGGTGGCGGTGAAGGCAAAGACGCTGATGTTCTCTTGCCTGCCACGAGCTGCGATCTCGTCGTGAATCATGTCTTCGTAATCTCGGTCCTCCTCCTCTTCACCGTCTTGGGTCAACACCTTGACGGTAGCCTGTGCCATGGAACCGCCCTGCGATGAGTGGGCCTCATCGATGAGAAGGGCGAACCGCTTCCCCGATAGTTTCCCAACGGAATCAACGATGACCGGGAACTTCTGGAGCGTGGTGACGATGATTTGTTTTCCCGCCTCAAGGGCTTCTTTCAACTGGGCGGACGTGCCGTCGATGACGGCAACCAAACCTCGTGTCTTTTCGTAGGCCCTGACGGTGGCTTGAAGTTGCTTGTTGAGGACACGACGGTCGGAAATGACGATGATGGCGTTAAACACCCGCTCGTCGCGGTCGTCCATAAGTTGGCTCAAGCGATGGGAGAGCCAGGCGATGGTGTTGGATTTCCCAGAACCTGCCGAATGTTGGACCAGGTAATTTCCACCCGCACCGTCGTTGGAGGCCTCGTTGATGAGGGTACGAACGGCGTCCAACTGATGGAACCGAGGAAAGATGAGTTTGCCAAGGGCCTTCGTGCGGCGCTTCCCGGTTTTTTCGTGGTGCAGGAAGTGTTGAAGAATATCCAGCATGGAAATCTTGGACCATACTTTGAGCCAGAGGTAGTCGGTTGCATATCCCCCACCAATGGCCGGAGGAGCAGGGTTTCCAGCTCCACCCCGATTTCCACGGTTGAACGGAATAAAGTAGCTCGATTTCCCCGAAAGCCGGGTCGTCACCTGAACCTGATGCGTGTCAACGGCAAAGTGGGCCAAGCATCGTCCGAATTTGAGGAAGGGCTCGCCTTCAGGACGGCGGTCGAACCGGTACTGTCGAACGGCGTCGGTGACGTCCTGTCCGGTGAGTTCGTTCTTCAGTTCTGACGTGAAGACAGGGAGGCCGTTGAGGAAGAGCACCAAATCGATGGAGTTCTGCGTGGTGGTGCTGTACTTGACTTGACGAACGACCGTCAAAACATTCTGCTTGAACTTCTCCTCCAACTCAGGGTTTCGGCCCGATGATGGCTGGAAAAACACCAACCTGAACCGACAGCCGTAGAGATCCACGTCGTTCCGAAGCACGGCCAGGGTCCCTCGTAGCGCGATCTCCTTCGCAACGTGGGAAAGGAACGCGGTACGTGCATCGCCCCCCAACGCTTTTTTGAGCGCTTCCCAAGTCTCAAGTTGGGTGGTTTGAATGAATTGAATGAGCGCTTCTGGGTAAAGGCAGAGCGTTGAATCGTACTTGCTGCTGCTGCCTTCAAACCAATCCCCAGACGCCGTCATCTGGGCGACAATTTCTTTCTCGAAGGCTTCTTCATTGTGTTTTGCGGGCATGTTCACCACCAAATTTACCAGACAGACCCGGAGAGACTTTCAGCAAACTGAGGTATCATCGACACCATCAAACCTGACCGACCCGTGATAAAGACATCCAATCGGCTGGCTACCGTTTCGATGTCCTTCTCGAGAACGGACCCTGTCATGTTGCGATTAAATCGCTGGTTTCGGTGATGATGATTTTTTGACTGCGTATTCATGGGGTATTCCTTGCCCGTGCGCGAAGATGACGATTTTCTCACCCCTTTGATAGCGTCTGCGTGTTCTTTGACGTGCTCGACAAGAACGGTCTCGGCCCGATCCAAGAACAACGGCATGGCCAGAGGGTTGATCATCTGGTCCGTATCTTGTGGCACGGAAACCCATTGATCATGCTCCTGCCGTTGAAGTTCGAAAAGGAGGAAACCCGCTCTTCGAAGTCGTAAATCGGTGATGGGAGGCGGTGAGGTGGTTGAGGCAGTGGGTAGGGTTGAGCCACTTGACATCCACAGGCTGTTGTTTCCCTTGACCTCGATGCTGCGACCTCCTCTTGCCAACCAACCGTAGGTGTGGGCTCCGCTGGCTTGACCTGCATCAACGTCCAAGCAATACTTGAGAGAAGCATGTCCAGAGGATACGGAGGCTGGGAGTGGCACCCACCATTTTGAAAATCCACCGACGGGTTTCATCAAGGTCGCAAAATCAGGCGCCGGTCTGGCCGCTTGGAGCAGACCACGTTGAACGGTGGTGTGCGGAGCGAAACGACGGGTACGGTTCACGACACGGCTGATGTTGAGGAAGTTCTCGCCGGCGGGCTTGAGTGTGCCGTCATCAACAACATCGTATACCTCGAGGTACAAAACTGGCGTGCACGAGTCGGGCAAACCAAGCTTGTCGATGAGTTCGTAGACCCGATTGCCGTAGGACCGGGCGGTGAACAAACCGCAGGGATCGTGGGTAAGATGTTCGATCAATTCCTCATGAAGACCAAAGCCAGGAAGCTTAGCCAAACGATGTCGAAAGCCGTGAACCATCCACCTATAGGTTCCGCTGATGGATGGGTGATGGAGTTCAAACCCGTGTCCGGTTTGCGTGAAGATCCGAGCCTTTTTCAGGTCGGCCATGGTCTTCGAGACGGTCATGCAGTGTCCTCCGGGAGTGGATAGTCTCGGAGGTCAATTTTTCCCGAAATTGCTGCTGTGATGAGGGCTGATTTGTATTCTTCAAATTGAGAAATTTGTGATTTAAATCCGAAAATTTCACCCTTGAGTTCATTGGCGTGATTCTTGCTGTTATCGAGGACTTTTCCAATTAGACTGAGTTTTTTGTTAAGAAAATCAGCAATCTTTTTTCTCTCGTCTAGCGGAGGCCATGGTAGAATCACGTTTTTCAAAAATTCACCGTTGACGTGGGGTATCCCCATACCTGTGTTGCCGGATTTAATGATTGGCTCCATGGCTTTTAGGCAATAATAATTGAAGTCATGTTCAGAATGTTTGGGAACCAATAAGGCCGCTGTTGATGAAAGAACGCCGTGTTTAGTTTTCAAAATCTCACCAGAATTGGACCCGTCCCATAAAATCATAATTTGATTATTCTCCAGAACGATCGATTTTGAGTTAGGCACAACAAATCCCCCTATCTCACCATCTCGAAGATATTCCATGCTAACATAGGGTATAGCCCCCTCTTCTTGATGCGGCAGTACTTGATCAGGAATCTTACCCTTAATTGTAGAGAACAAGAATCGAAACTTTATCTCCCCCCAACCACTTGGTAACATTCCAAGTTCACAGCGACTCTCTCTGTATTCGGAGTACGGAAAAAAGTCTTCAGACATTTGATCACCTTTACCCATGCCTCATCTGAGAATCGTTTTCACTAAACAGTTCGTTCATCAAGCGATTGATGTCCCGTTGGAGGTCAAGAATATCGCTCTCGATTTCCTCCAATGGACGAGGTGGCGTGTAGACGTAGAAATACCGGTTGAAGTTGATTTCATAGCCAACCTTGCCTGTCTCGCCGTCGGTCATGTCGGTGACGCTTTCGTTTACCCACGCATCGGGGACGTGTGGCCAGACCTCCTTCTCCATGTACGCCTCGATAGGGACGTCAAGAGGAATCCGTTCCGTGTCTCTCAAGTCACCGTCGTGTTCGGGTTCACCCTTTTTGTTGGTGCAAACCGCAGCGTTGGCATCCCGTTCACTGAGCGCCATCAGAATGGCTTTCTTCAAGGCTGCTTTGGGCTTTAGCCCTGCTTGCTTGAGCGCTTTTTCGAGAACGGGCAAGAACACCGCTCGGTCTGTGTACAATTCGTCGTCCATGCCATTAAGAACATCAACAATGCTCTGTTGCTCGGCTTCATCGAGTTTCGTGAAGTTCTTTTCTTGGTGCAGTCGAACGATGCGTTCGGATGAAGCTTTGAAGTTCAATTTGAGCGGCCGGTCGACCGTGACCTTTCGGTAGGCAAAGAATTCATTGGGATGAATTTTGGAAACGTTGGTGTCGTCTTCAAACGCTCTATAGATTTTCATCACGTTTTCAATTTGCTCTTCACTCATCTTTCGGCGCTTGTTTCCGAGGCTCTTTGGCATGGGCTTCCAAAAGGCTTCACCCGAGGCATCGATGAGTTGCACCTTGCCCTTACGTCGCTCTTCTTTCCGGTTGGACAGAATCCAGGAGTACGTGGCGATTCCTGTGTTGTAGAAGATTTGTTCGGGCAAAGCAACGATGGCTTCGAGCAAGTCGTTTTCGAGCACGTAGCGGCGAATCTCAGATTCGCCGGAGTTGGCGTCTCCTGTAAACAACGGAGAGCCGTTCGTGATGACGGCAACTCGCCCACCTCCGTTCTTGACGCTCTTCATTTTGGAAAGCATGTGGAGCATGAACAAGGTTTGACCGTCGGATTTGCGGGGTAGGCCGGGACCGAAGCGTCCTTGTTCACCGAGTTCGTGTTCAGCCTTTACTTCTGAATGGGCGTTTGACCAATCGACACCATAGGGTGGATTGGCGATCATGTAGTGATAGGTTTCACCGGGAAACAAATCGTCTTTGAGTGTGTTTCCGAGACGTATTCGTTCAGCGTCATTGCCGCTTTCACCTGAAACCATCATGTCGGATTTCGAGATGGCGAAGGTCTTGGGGTTCAATTCCTGACCCGAAATTTGAACAATCGCTTTGGAGTTGATCTCAAGGATGTTTTTCTTGGCGATGCTCAACATGCCCCCGGTTCCGCAACATGGGTCTTGTACCTGAAGAATCAGCCCCGGTTGGGCGAGCCGTTCGGCGTCGGGTTCAACCATGAGCCGCGTCATCAGCGTAACAATTTCCCGAGGAGTGTAGTGTTCACCAGGGCTTTCGTTGGTTTCTTCGTTGAATTTTCGAATCAGCTCTTCAAACACGTAGCCCATGTCGTGATTGCTGATTTTTTGGTAATGGAGGTCCAGTTCTGAGAACTGTTGGAACACAAGGAAGGTGAGGTTGTTTTGTGCAAGTCGACGTAGCGTATCTCGGAAATTGAAGTTCTCAAGAATCTCAACTACGTTCGGTGAAAAACCGTTGATGTAAGTGGTGACGTTGTCAACGATGTTGGCAGGGTCTTCGAGCAAACGCGTGAAGTCAAATTGCGAGATGTTGTAGAATGGATAGCCTGATTCTCGCTTCAAAATATCATCCAAGTTCATACCTCGGTCCTTGAGTTCGGCGTACCTTGATCGAACGGCATCTTGGGTCTCTCGAATCACACAATCAATGCGTCGGAGAACGGTCATCGGGAGGATGACGTCTTCGTATTCTCGAGCCCGAAACGGACCTCGCAAAGATTTGTCAGCCACGCTGAAAATAAAAGATACAAAGTCGTTCGGTTCTTTCATATAACCGCGTGAAATGGCGAGGGTATTTGAACAAACTGTAATCATTGATTGTTACCATGGATTGGCATGGACGTCTTCTCCCACTGGCTCTGGGGCGTCCTCGTCACCCGCAAAGACGTCAACTGGAAGGTCGCCGGACCGATGAGCGTCCTGCCCGACCTGCTCGCCTTCATCCCCTCCTTCATCTA